>Ga0213826_1000865_pt1 | contig 13963 bp, 10 predicted proteins | sample MC6MC0899MG_FD_180668 | JGI IMG/M metagenome (GOLD analysis project Ga0213826, IMG submission 180668) | Enriched soil aggregate microbial communities from Iowa State University, Ames, United States - MC6-MC0899-MG | ecosystem: Environmental > Terrestrial > Soil > Unclassified | place: USA: Iowa...
ATATATTGTCGTTCATGAAACCGATAATACGGGCGTTGGAGCCGATGCGGATGCTCATGCTCGCCTACAGAGTAATAGCAATAGCAGGCAAGCTAGCTGGCACTGGCAAGTGGATGATAAGGAAGCTATTCAATCATTTGAACATTTTTGGGAGTGCTGGGCGGCAGGAACATATACCGGTAATAAGCAAGGCATTCATGTGGAAATTTGCGTAAATAGCGATGGGGATTATTATAAAGCTGTGCAAAATGCTGCGAATCTTATTGCAAAAATAATAAAAGATGAAAATATCGCAATTCAGAATATTGTTCAACATAATTATTTTAGTGGGAAAAACTGCCCTCGAAATATTCGCGCTGGAAAAATATCTTGGTCTCAATTTATTGAAATGATTAAAAATGCTGGAGATATTCCAAAATCGCCAGCGGAAACGTCGAAATATCGTATCATGACGGGAATCTATAGTACACTGAAAGCAGCAGAAAGCGCGGCACAGGTGATGAAAACAACATTTGGTTGGGTTGTTTACATTGAGCAAGATGACACAAACTATCGAATTAGAACAGGAACTTTTACAGGGATCAATGCAGCAAAAAATGCTGAAAACAAAATAATAGCTGCAAAATTGGCGCAAGTTACGTATATAAATGATGCATAAGAGGATATTTGATTTCTATTAATCTATGAGGATTTTAGTTGACTGCTTCTAAGAAACGAGTAAAATAGAAAAGCAGTACCATTATATACCTTTAACTTAGCAGCGTGTAAAGGTGCCTTAGAAAGTGCTTCTAAAAGCACCTTTACTTTAACTAAAATCTAAAGCAATAACGCCTACATAGAATAAAGTGGATGAGCAATATAAGCGATTAAGTTGAAAAGTTGCTTTAATATGCTGGATTTTATGAAGATCGTTGAAGGTCGAGATTTGTCTTGAAATTTTGACAGTCTTTTTCTTTTCGTCTTCTCCATAACCTGTTAAGATGGTAATAGTGTGACAACAAGTTAGTGTATATGAGAGTGGTGACAATCAAGATGGATGAACAGAAAAAAGATGGTATAGAACAGCAGCAAGAACAAACACCAACTGAAGTAAAACCGGCAGGGAAATTTATTCAATTAAAACCGTTTAAATTTATCATGCTGATGTTCTTTACAATCCTTATTACTTCAGGCTTAACGATATTTGCGTTAACATTCGGTGATAAGAATGTAGTTGAAGTGAAAGTACCGACTGAACGTGCAGAATTTAAAAAATTATACGAAGCCTTTGATTTACTTAACAACAAATATTACCAAGATATCGATGGTGAAAAAGTGGTCGATGGTGCTATTAACGGCATGTTCGATGCTTTAGATGATCCGTATTCTGATTTTATGGTGAAGGAAGAAGCAGATCAATTTAATTCTGGATTATCTTCTAGCTTCCAAGGAATTGGTGCGGAAATTCAAGAGCGTAATGGCTTTATTACAGTAGTGTCACCTATAAAAAATTCTCCTGCTGAAAAGGCTGGCTTATTACCGAAAGATATTATTTTAACGGTTGATGGGAAAAGCATTCAAGGATTCAGTGCTTCAGAAGCGGTAGCACTTATTCGTGGTGAAAAAGGAACATCTGTGGAATTAACCGTGAAACGTGGCGAAAATACTGAGCCTCTTAAAATGACAATTGTTCGTGATGAAATTCCAGTTGAAACGGTTTATGGTGAAATGCTTGATGGCAATATTGCTCATATCCAAATTACATCTTTCAGCGAAGAAACTGCAAAAGAGCTAGAAAAAATCCTTGCAGATTATGAAGGCAAAGGGATGAAAGGGATTGTCCTAGATTTACGTCAAAACCCTGGTGGTTATTTAAATGCTGCAGTGGAAATTTCGAATCTATTCGTTCCAGAAGGTAAACCGATTGTTCAGGTACAAGAAAAAGGTGAAGAACCGAAAATCACAAATGCAGTTGGTGGTAAAAAATATGATCTACCTGTGACAGTTCTTGTCGATGGTGGTAGTGCATCTGCATCTGAAATATTAGCTGCTGCATTAAAAGAATCTGTTGGTGCTAAAATTGTTGGTGAAACATCATTCGGTAAAGGTACCGTGCAAAATGTGACACCACTAAAAGATGGCTCTAACCTTAAATTCACAACAGGTAAATGGTTAACACCAAATGGTAACTGGATTAATGAAAAGGGCATTGTACCAGATGTTAAAGTGTCATACCCTCCTTATGCATCATTACCATACTTGGATCCATCTATGGAAATGAAAAAGGGCGTGCAGTCTAACTCTGTAAAAGCGGCACAAGAGATGCTAGAAGTTCTAGGATACAAGCCTGGTAAAGCAGACGGCTTTTTTGGTCAATCTACAGAACAAGCAGTGAAAAAACTGCAAGCTGCAAACAATCTTGAAGAAACTGGTGTTTTAACTGGCGATACAACGTATGCTTTAATGGATGCATTGCGTGTAAAAATAAAAGCAGAGGATCCTCAATTGTTAAAAGCAAAAGAGCTGCTTACTGGTACGCCAGCAAAAACTGAGTAAACTACAAACTAACAAAGTAGCTGTCGCAGCAGGCGTTTCTAACGACCTATGACGACAGCTTTTTTCATAGGAGGAAATGATTGTGAAGGACGTATACTTATTTAGTGGCTTTTTAGGCAGCGGGAAAACATCCATGTTAACAGATGTTATTCGACAACTGAAAGAAAAAAATTTAAAACCCGCTGTCATCATGAATGAGCTTGGAAAGCTGCCATTTGACTCACAGGCTGTAGAAAAGGATATCCCGCTTAAGGAGATGCTAGAGGGCTGTATTTGCTGCTCAGGCGCTGAAAAAACAGAGGCGCAGATTCAATCTCTTCTTTTTGATAGTGACTTTGATGTCCTAATTATTGAAACAACAGGTGCTGCACATCCTGTAGAAGCATTAGACGCTGTTTATTCACCGTTATTTGCGGAAAAGTTAAATGTCAAAGGAATTGTCACAGTTGCTGATTCAAAGCTGTGGCTGGATCGTGAGACCTTAACCCCGCAAGTGCGTTCCTTATTTATGGAACAAATCCGTCACGCGCATTTATTACTGGCCAATAAAACGGATTTACTTACAGAGGCAGAGCAAGCTAAAGTCGTCTATGAGCTACAAGGTTTTAATCCTCACGCCTTTATATTGCAAACAACCAATGGCCGAGTACCATTGCGTTTATTAGAAGATTTAAAAGCAACTGCACAGGTGGACACACAAGATATTGTGAAAGCTCCAATAGCTTCGATGCATTTAGGCTCACGATTAGTTGAATTTAAGGACGTTGACTTTACGCAAGAGCAATTTGAAGATTGGATACGTACATTACCTGAAACCGTATATCGAATGAAAGGCTACGTGCCAATTGAAGGTGTAAAAAATCCAATGTTGTTTCAATATGCTTACGGCATGGTCCAATGGCTTCCAGAGTACGTAAAAATGCCTGCAAAACTTGTCATCATCGGTGAAAATGTAGCTTCTTTACAAGTAATAGGGATGGACTAAGGGTAAAAAATAATGCTCAAATTTGCTGAGATCTACTCGTGGACTTCAATATTATACTTATAGAAATTGATATGCTCTCCAATAGGTAGACAGATGAAAAAATAAATCTGTTTATCAAGGGAGAGCATTTTTTAATGTCTCGAAGTAAGTGCTTAAAAGATGAAGAGCTAGACATTCTTAGGCTTCACCACAAAGATCATGATTTCTAGCTACTATGTTTCACATTCCTTATTAAAGATTGAATAATGGAATTACTAGTATGAATTAGATGAAGAAGTTGACCTTGAAGTTTCTTCTTCTTCTCTATCGAGAATGTGAAGGAGAATACTAAAGTAATAAAAGGGCTTTCTTACGGAAAGTCCTTTTCCATTGATCATTACACAACGATCTTTTTTGCTCCTACTGAAAAATCCTTCAAAAAACGACCGATTTCACTTTGAATAAAAGCTTTTTTACTCAATTTTAGTCTGATAATATTATTTGAATTTTGAAAATAATTACTAGTTTTCTAGGGGTGTCAACCCTATTTATAACGTAAGTATTTCATAGATTGGTGAAACCTGTTAAAAAATATAGCAAAAAAACGCTTATTTTACGCGAATCTGTTTCTGTAATGGTGTTGTTAGCAGATGTTGGCAAGAAATTAAATAAAAACGTCCTTTACGATTAGTTGCAGAGAAGGAGGAATTGCAAACATGAAAAAAACACTAACTGCAATTTGTGCAACATTTTTATTAGCAGCTCCAATTCAAATGGCTTCTGCTGCTTCAAATACAACAGAAGGGAATACTGTTCAACAAACGAATAACTGTAAAGTCTATTATTATACTTGGTCAAATAATAAGTGGAATGTAAAACTACCACAAACATCAGCACCATCAAAAGGAACAACAAATAATAATACACAAACAACTCAAAAAGAAAATACAGCAACTGCACCATCTAAATCAACACCATCTACAACTACTTCAGATGTAAATGCTTTTGAACAAGAGGTAGTAAAATTAACGAATGCTGAACGTACAAAAGCTGGTTTAGCACCTTTAAAAACAGATAATCAATTGATGGCTGCTGCTCGTGAAAAATCACAAGATATGCAATCTAAAAAGTATTTCTCACATACGAGCCCGACATTCGGTTCACCATTCGATCGTATGAAAGCTTTAGGTATTAGTTATAAGAGTGCAGGTGAAAACATTGCACAAGGTCAACGTTCACCTCAAGAAGTAGTACAAGCTTGGATGGATTCACCAGGTCACCGTGCAAATATTTTAAACGCGAAATTTACGCATATCGGTGTTGGTTATGTGAAAACAGGTAACTACTGGACACAACAATTTATCCAAAAATAATAGTGTAAATTGAATAGCTTCATTGAATAAAAGGATGCCCACTAAGTCGTAAAATACTTAGTGGGCATCCTTTTTATTTTGACTGAAAAACAAGCGAGTACATTACCAGGGATAATTGAATACATTAGATATGTGAAAAAATGGCTTCAGGATGCGATCTAGCAAATAGTTGAATAATTTACTGTAGCGATGAACAAAATTCATTTAAGAGGCTATAGGGCTGCGTTAACAAACTGAAAAAGGAGAGTGGTATATGATTTTAATAAAATGTGGCGAATGCGGTAAATTAATAATAGATAGAGCAAAAAGCATTTATAACACTCAAGCTGATAAATTTTACTGTAATGAAAGTTGCGAAAAACAGGACTTGGAAGACATGAACAGTCGAGTTCCTCCTATTAAAAATAATAATAATGGGCAATTGTATTGGGATTTTCGAATAGAGCACCAGAGCGATGAGAAAAGCTTTTAAGGAAATACTTTGTAAATGAAGTTTCCCTCTTTAGAAGAGGGGATATTCAATGTTGATGAATGTTTTGGGGTTTTTCTTCTATTATGCAAAATAGCAAAATAGAACAATGTCTAGTTTGCTATTTTTACTTTGGACGTGCTTGTAAATCTTTTTTGAACAAGTAACAACCTGATTAATAAAGTAATTGCTCCTGTTGTCAGGCCTGCAACAAGTCCAATCCAGTAACCAAACGGTCCGAAATCTGTATGCGTTGCAAGCGTATATCCGACAGGTAAGCCGATCACCCAATACGAAATAATAGCCATAATAAAAGTGATCATCACATCCTTATAACCTCTCAAAGCCCCTTGTACTGGCGCTTGAATAGCATCAGATAGCTGGAAAATGGCTGCGAATACTAAAAATTGTACGGCATATTCTATTACTTCACGATCTGTTGTATACATATTGGCGACGGGTTCACGCAGTAAAAAAAGGATACAAGCTGATATAAAGCTAAATAAAATCGCAGTCGCAACACATAAATAGCTATAGATTCTAGCATCTTGCATTCGACCTGCACCTATTTCAAAACCTACTAATATCGTAACGCCCATTGAAATGCTAAGTGGTACCATGTATAGCAGGCTGGTGAAATTTAATGCGATTTGATGAGCGGCAATGATTTCTGTACTAAAGCTACTCATCATCATTGTGACTGCCGAAAAAATACTTGTTTCTGCAAATAAGGATATACCGATTGGTACGCCGATGATTAAAATTTCCTTCCAACGAAGCCATTCTAATTTTGGCCAATCATGGAATATACGAAAACGTTCAAAGGGCACATGTTTTGCAATAATCCAAACGGTTATAAAGAAAATAAGCCAGTAGGTAATTGCTGTTGCAACCCCTGCACCGATTCCACCAAGCTCGTGCGCTCCAAATTTCCCGAAAATAAAAATATAATTTAACATAATATTAATCGGTGTAGTAAGTAGCGTGATCATCATTGTGACGCGTGTTTGTCCGAGAGCATCAATAAAGCAACGCAATACACAAAATAAAAAGAGCGGTAAAATACCAGCACACATCGCGTAAATATATGATTTAGCAATGTTATGTACAGAGGTTTCTAAATTCATATTCCCTAAAATCCAATCAATTCCAACTAATAGCACACAGAAAATAAGTACAGCTAATAGAATGGCTACATAGATCCCTTGCTGGACAGCCTTTTTAGCATCCAGTTCTTTTTTAGCACCTACAAGCTGAGAAACAATTGGTGTAATGGCAAGAAGAATTCCGGAAAGTCCTATGTAGATAGGCATCCAAATGGAAGAACCGATCGAAACCCCGGCTAGGTCTGCTGTGCCGTAGCGACTCGACATTAAAATATCGAAAAAAGAAATTAGATACATCGCTACTTGCGTAACTAAAATGGGTACAATCATTTTTAACATTAGTTTATATTTATCTTTTATCGTCGTTGTTTGATACATTTAGTCTAACTTCCTCCATTAACATAATGAATAAGTATAGCATACTTAAATAGGTATAAATTGAAAAATTAAAGGCTTCATCTATATCTTTTCGTTCGCATATAGTAAAATAAAAGACTGTAAACAAAAAGTAGTGACGGCTTTTTAAGGAATAGGAGAATTTACGTGAAACAACAAACAATCATTTTAACCGGTGGAGGGACAGCTGGTCATGTATCGCTCAATCAAGCGATACTCCCGTCTTTACTAGACCTAGGTTATGATGTCCACTATATTGGGTCTGATCAGGGCATTGAAAAAGAATTAATAGGCGAGGCATTTCCTGATGTTCCGTTTTACGGTATTTCAAGTGGAAAATTGCGTCGTTATTTCTCAATGAAAAATTTTACTGACCCATTTAAAGTGCTTGCTGGATTGATGCAGGCTTTTCGTATTATTAAAAAAGTGAAGCCGCAAGTTATTTTTTCAAAGGGCGGCTTTGTTTCTGTACCCGTTGTCATGGCTGCGAAACTTGCTGGTGTTCCAGTGGTCATCCATGAATCAGATGTTACACCGGGCTTGGCCAATAAAATTGCGCTACCATTTGCATCACATATCTTTACGATTTTTGAAGAAACATTACAACACTTACCGAAAGAAAAGGCAACTTGCACAGGCTCCATTATTCGTGAAGAGTTATTTATGGGTGATCGAGCGGAAGGATTATCTCTCTGTAGCTTTACAACATTAAGACCTGTTCTTCTTGTAATGGGGGGGAGTTTAGGTTCAGTTGTTTTGAATGATGCACTTCGTCAAAATTTACCAGAGCTTGTCAAACAGTTTCAGATCATTCATTTGTGCGGTAAAGGAAATTATGACAAATCATTCGAGTCTATGTCTGGTTACAAGCAGTTTGAATATGTAACAACAGAATTACCAGATTTATTACATGCGGCAGACTTTATCGTCTCACGTGCAGGCTCCAACTCGATTTTTGAATTTTTAGCACTTCACAAGCCGATGTTGTTAGTGCCATTATCTGCACAAAAAAGTCGTGGTGATCAAATATTAAATGCCAACCTATTTAAAAGACAAGGTTATGCAGAAGTATTACAAGAGGAAGAGTTAACAAAGGAATCGTTTAAAAAATCGGTGCATGTGTTAACGGAGCGCAAAGAAGAAATGGTGGCAACGATGCAAAAAACACAAAGACCTAAAACGCCTGAAGAAATGGCGAAATTGATTTTACAATATAAAAAGTAAGCTCTTTACTCGATATGCTTTAGACAATACCCACAAAATAGGGGCCTTACTGCATGTAAAGCCCGAAAATAAAAGCTATGTGCCTGTCATAACGACAGAACACATAGCTTTTTTTTATTGGTAGATTACATCGCTTGCTCTTCGCCTTCTTGCGTCTGATTGGCTGTTGTCAAATAGAACAAGTCTTTTGGAATTTTAAATAAATTAAATTGCGCTTCGCCTCTGTTTACCTGTGCTAATAACGTCGGGTGTTCTTCATTTGCACAAACGACATAAGGTAGCTTTAAGGCTGCACGCTGTGATTTTATATTTTCAACACGAATACGGAGAAATACCGTATGGAAGTTATAATCAAAAAATAGTTCATTCAAAAAAAGCATCTTTGCCTTTTGGTTATATCCTTTACCTTGATAAGGGAGTCCAATCCACGTTCCTAAAAAGCCTGCACCTTCCTCAACATCATGAATGCTAATGGTGCCGATTGGTTGACCCCAATCATCAGTAATGGTCCTAGAAATAGCGAGTCCCTTCGCTTCCTCTTCAATCAGTTGCTTTGTCATAAACCAGTATTCATCAGCAGACGTGGCTTTTTGACGGACAAATGGGAAAACAGAAGGGTGTGATAATAGCTCATAAAGCTCTGTACATTCATGAAGGTCTCGATGTTTAAGCATACGAAACGCCTCCTTTACTAGGGTAGTTAAAACAATTCCGTTGAAACATAAAGAAGAAAACTACAATTCGTACTGGAATTAAAACCCAAAGAACTAGACGTTATAACTATGATATCCATAATTTCCCGCTGTCTTACTGATTTTTCGCCCATACCGAAAAAAGGCTAGCTTTTTTAATATAATATAACATTCTTACTGCTTTATGCAATCATTTTCCACGAAAAAACAAAAAATAAATATATTAGTCAGTAAATTCCGAAAGGTGAATTGTTATATTCTAATTTTTAGGATATTTAAGTCTAAAATAACAATTTTCTGTATAAAAATATTTAAATAGTGTTTCTTTAGCATTATATTTTTTCTTCAAAAGAGGTAAAATATCAAAAAAAACCCTGAAAAGGATACAATTTTTTCGATTTGGAAAATGTGATTCCTTGATATTATGTTATAATAGTAGTATTGATTTTTTTGTATAAACAAACAATATAAATAAATTTTATCAGTCGTGTTGATTAGGAAAAAATAGGTTTATTATGGAGTAATAAAAAGTTTTTTTGCTGCTATTTTGAAATATATTCCTATTTTCAACTAATTGTAGTGTAGGGCTACTCGACTCCCGCAGGAAAGCGAGTAGTCCGTAGCGGAAATCAGCACCTTCTTATTAATTAGGATGGATAAAAAATGGTTAATCAACACACCTGAAATTTTATTTATATATGATCGACTTATGGGGGTGACAGCATGGAATATCTATTAAGCGAAGATTTTTTTAATGAATTGTTTATTGGCAAAGATTTTGTCTTTCTAATGAAAAGAGTGGGAGACGATTATCAATATATTCGCTTAAATCAAGCAGCTCGAGCTTTGTTATCACATGAGGCGATTGGGAAAATGCTTTCTACCATTACCTCGAGTCGTAATTTTTCGATAATTCTAGAAAATTACCATCAAGCAATAGCGAAGCATAGTCAAGTTGATTATGTTGATTATGCTTATGTTAAATCTGAAGTTCGTAAATATGAGACATCTGTTCGTCCGTTTAAAAATAATAATGAAGACTATATTTTAGCCATAACAAAAGAGATTCTTTATGATCGCAGTATTGAAGATAAGTTTTTATTTATGCGCTCAATGTTTGATCATGCCTTTTTCTCTACGGTCATCCTATCAGCTGAAGGGGCTATTTATGAAGTGAATTCCAGCTTCATGGAGGACTTTAAATTAGATAATGAAACGGTCAAACACAAATTATTCGTGGATCTACCAATTGTTCCTAAAGATGAGGTAGAAAACATTCAAAACTATTTACAAAGGGCAGCAATGGGCGAAAATATTGGAGAAAAACTCATCAAGCTTCATACACTGGATAAAAAAGAGCGCACGTATTTACTTTCACTCTCTCCTGTGATGCAAGGAGATAACTCTTTTGCTATTTTTCTTATCATGCAGGATTTCACACAATTCACTCAACAAAAAGCGGAGTTACGCTCAAAATCGCATGGTTTAGAGGTTTTTAAAGCTGCTCTAAATTCTGCAACGTCCATTGCTGTTTTTGATATGGATGGAAAAATTGTAGAAGTTAATGATTTATTTTTAAATGCGTCTGGTTTCACGGCAGAAGAACTAATTGGTCAATCTTATCATTTAATCAAACCTCGATATCATACGGAGGACTTCTTACAATCGATCAATGCAACAGTTGGAGCGGGGGGGATTTGGCGAGGGGAATTGTGTTACCGTACAAAATATTACGCGGATTACTGGGTAGAAGCAGCTATAGTTCCATTAAAAAATGAATTTGGTAAGACAGAACAGTACTTATCCATTAACTATGATATTACAGACAAGAAAAGAATGTTCACGGAATTGAAAAATATTGAACGAACATTTCGTCTCATAACAGAAAATACAAATGATTTGATTGTCATTACTAACGAGGATGGCATCATTATTTATGCCTCGCCATCCTATAAGATATTCTTAGGGTACGAAAATGTAGAATTACAAGGTCAGTTTTACAGTAACATGATCGAGGACGAAAGTAAGAAGGCATGGCAAACGTTTCTAAATAATTATTCGGGTCAAACAGAGACGCAGTTTGAGCTACTGCTTAAAGCAAAGGATGGTACGCCTGTTTGGACTGAAGGAAATGTAACAGTTGTACATGATCCTGAACGCGAAAAAGTTTCACAAATTATGATGGTGTCCCGTGAAATAACCCGTCGTAAGGAGCGGGAGAATGATCTATTATATTTAGCTTACCACGATACGTTAACACAGCTACCAAATCGTCGTTTTTTACAAAAGGAGTTCCCGAAATTACTGACACAAGCACAAGAACATCATGTGTGTTTAGCTATTCTCTATATCGATGGGGATGACTTTAAGAATGTTAATGATTGCTACGGCCATGATACAGGGGATGATTTTATCCGGAAGTTTGGCCAAGTTTTAAATACAGCTGTACGTAGTCATGATTTAGTTATTCGCATTGGCGGCGATGAATTTATCGTAGTCTTAACAGGTTTAACTCGGGATGATGACAAGAGGCATACTCAAATCATGCACATTTATAATCGCATCCGTCAGGAACTTAAAAAAGGTTGGACCATCGAAAATCATCATTTTTGCCCAACTGCCTCTATTGGGATCGCTTATTATCCGGATCACGCTACTACATTAAATGAATTGCTAGAAATAGCGGATCAAGCCTTATATAAAGCGAAGGAATTAGGGAAAAATAATTTCTATATTGCTGATGCACAGTAAAAAAGTCTGTACAAACAAGTAATTGCTTGTGGTACAGACTTTTTGTTTGATGTTATGCTATAACAGTGCTAAGGAGGAAATCCTTATCGTTATTTTTAGAAAAGAAGGTGATGGAATGCCTAAAAAGATACTTTTGGTGGAAGATGAGAAGCATATCGCGCGCTTTGTGGAGCTCGAATTAAAGCATGAGGGCTATGATGTATTGGTCGTTTTTGATGGACGTGAAGGACTTGCACTAGCGTCATCTGAAAATTTTGATGTTCTGTTATTAGATGTTATGCTTCCGGGGATAAATGGTATTGAAATTTGTCGCCGAATACGTACGCAATCAAAGGTACCAATTATACTGTTAACGGCACGAGATGCTGTGATGGATCGTGTAGCCGGCTTAGATGCTGGTGCAGATGACTACATAGTAAAACCATTTGCGATCGAAGAACTACTAGCTAGAATTCGGACTATTTTACGTCGGGTAACACCAGATGAAAAAAGTGCAGAATCATTATATTTCCGTGATATCGAAATCGATCTAGCAGCCTATGAAGTATCCGTGCAGGGGGCTAAGCTTGATTTAACGAAAACGGAATACGATTTACTTAAACTATTAATCGAGCATAAAAATAAAGTTTGTACACGAGAGCTCATTTTAACCTCTGTTTGGGGGTATGATACGGATATAGAGACAAATGTTGTAGATGTATATATCCGACATTTACGAACAAAACTACCGGGAGATATGAATGCCTATATAGAAACCGTTCGTGGGGTTGGGTACGTGATGCGTGAATGAAAAGATTGAGAGATTATTTAGTTCATCAACCCTTACAAAGAAAATGGATGCTAACATCTAGTGCTGTAATATTTTTTAGCTATACGATTATTTGTATTGTCGTTTATATTTCGCTCCATACATGGCTATTACATGACGAGGAAAGTAAAATCAAACGGACAAGCGATGATTTGGTGTCTTTTTTAGAGTCACAAGGACCCAACCTTACAATTCAGCAAATTCAACAAAACACAGGGCTATTAAATTCCATTGTGGATCGTGATCAAACTGTTAGAGTGTTTAATTTAGATGGTGTAGAGATTTTACGTATTAATAATGCTTCACAGGCTGCACCCATTACCTCAATGCGAGAAATTATGGAAGTGACGATTGATAATGAGGATGCCTTTGTCATAAATGTACCAATTCAGCTAGGTTTCTTTCAAGGCTATATTCAAATTATTCATCCACTGACAGGGTTCCAATCATTGATGCATTATTTATTAACGGCGATGCTTATAGCAGGTTTAGGAGCATTGTTGTTATCAGCCTCGATTGGCTATTATCTTGCTAACTATTTAATGCAACCATTACATGCGTTACGTTCATCCATGAAAACGGTTATGGATAAAGGATTTAATGAGCCAATTCAATTAACATACTCTTCTCATGATGAGATTGGTGATTTATTGAAGATGTACAATGCAATGATGGACGAACTGCAAATTTCATTTACAAAACAACAGCAATTTGTCGCAGATGCTTCACATGAGCTACGTACGCCAATTCAGGCCATCGAAGGACATCTCTCACTATTGAAAAGATGGGGGAAGGATGATCCGGAAATTTTAGAAGAATCAATTGATACTTCCCTAACAGAAATTGCACGGATGCGTAAAATGATTGAAGAATTATTAGAGCTTGCACGTCGTGAAGAAAAAGATGACACGAGTGAGGCTGACGCAGTAACTGTTATTACAGAGGTAATAGAAGAGATACAGTATCTTCACCCAGAAGCTCGAATAACGCTGTCGAAAAATGAAGAAATAGGTCAGTTATTCATTACGGAAAATGCACTCAGTCAAATTGTTCGTAATATAATAGAAAACGCAATTCGTTATTGTGAAATAATTCCAGAGATTCAAATTTCACTATTCGTCTCCGGAAAGGAAGTATTGGTAAAAATAGAAGATAATGGAATTGGGATAGCGGAAGAAAACATTCCTTTCATTTTCGATCGCTTTTATCGGGTTGATGAGGCTAGAAATCGTCAAATAGGCGGTACGGGCTTAGGGCTTAGTATTACCAAAATGTTGCTTGAAAAATATAATGGTACGGTAGAAGTCAAGAGTGAAAAAAACGTTGGAACCGTTTTCTTCTTAAAATTCCCGCTAAAATATTAAGAAAAATCCACGCTTTATTTAATTATTTTAGCCTTTACGAAAAAATTTGCTTAATTTCATAAAAAGAGTTGTATTTTTTGTGAAGAGTAGTAAGATTGAGATGGAAAAAACGTTCTTTAAATAATGGATAAGTTGTGTCAAACATCCTTTTAAAGAACAGAAAAATATTATATAATTAATTGCAATTTAATTAATGGAACTGCCGAAAGGCAAAATTTGGAGGTCATTTTTCATGTCGAACAACGTTACAACTGTAAGTTCTCCATGGTCAGCTTTCTCTG
>Ga0213826_1000869_pt1 | contig 13918 bp, 14 predicted proteins | sample MC6MC0899MG_FD_180668 | JGI IMG/M metagenome (GOLD analysis project Ga0213826, IMG submission 180668) | Enriched soil aggregate microbial communities from Iowa State University, Ames, United States - MC6-MC0899-MG | ecosystem: Environmental > Terrestrial > Soil > Unclassified | place: USA: Iowa...
GCTTCCAGCCCGTGCCGGCGAGCTGACACGTGGTATTACAACCGGCTTCGCAGCACCAGTACTGCACAAGACCTTGACCAGCGCCGGTGAACACGTGCCAGTGTGGCCATACGCCCGCGGCAATACCATGGGTATGAAGGTCGAGCCGCTGTTCAAGACTGCGGCCGACGCAGCTCGAAAAGACCCGGAAATGTACGCCTTGTTGGCGCTGGTCGATGCCATACGGCTGGGACAGCCCCGCGAACGAAACCTTGCAGCTGAACTGCTGCAGGATCGATTGGAGTCGCTATGAGCGTTTTCAGTACCCTAAAACGCATGCTGTACGAGGTACGCGACTACATCTGCCAGGAGATTGGTAAGTTGCTTCGCGATGGGAACTTTGAATATGCCGTCACGCCCAAGCGAGAGGCGACGCTGATCGCGAAAATCTGCTATTCGAGCGGCTGTAAGACCTCGCAGGCGACAAACACTGATGCCGATTGGTTGGACCAGTCGCCAAGGCAGAGCCAGGCTCAGCAATAACGATGCTGCAGCTTTCGGGCGCAAGGATCATCACGTGCTGGCCATGCTCGTGGATGCTGCAGAAAAAGGCGACGGGCAAGGCCTTGCCAGACACTGGTCTCGTACCGTGATCGACGTTGCGCTTAGAGAAGCGCATGAGATGAGTCTCGCTGGATTAGTCGGCATCATGCGCGCCGAACAACAGCGACTGCGCGAACACTACCTGCACGCCATCGCAAGCTATTGCTGCGTTCTCGTCGACCTGCAGCAGCAGTTGCTCCATATCGCACATGTTGGCGATTGCCTGGTAGGAATCCACCGGCCGACGGAAGCCATCAACTGGTTGAGCCGCCCACATAATCTGCAAGAGCAGGCTATCTGGCTGGCGGGGGCTTCGGGGGTTGAGGAATCACGACATCTGCTTACCCGATCTCTGAACGCGAGGCGCTTTCACTCTCCGTACTGCCTTACAACAGACCTTCCAACGGATGCGCGGCTACTACTCTGCAGTGACGGTTATTGGCATGAACACCTGCAATCGGGTACCGACCTGCAGCGTGTCAACGATGACTCAAGCGTGTTGAGCCTTGGGTATGGGGAACCGATCATTGAGCTACAGTCGGACTGCGATAACTTCTGGGTTTGCAATGAAGAGCGGTGTTAGAGAGTTCGTCGCTGATCCATGCGGGAAATCCATATTTAACATTTCAAAACGCGGGGTTTCTACGCACAGTGTCTGCCCTGCCTGACGACCAAAACTTGCTGGATCTGATCCAAGCGAACAACCAACCCTAGGCTCTGTACAAAAAGTTTTGTGGGAGCGGGCTTGCCCCGCGATGGAGTGCGAAGCGCTCCCACACCCGATATCGACTAGCGTCAAAGTCGCCGCGAATTCAGGCTTTGCTGCCGCGTTGCGGCAGATCGCGGGGCAAGCCCCCCCACAACGATGGATGACCATACTTTTCGTACAAAACCTAAAACTGCTTCCGTCAACTGGCCCTCCTAGCGCAGCGGCCCTTTTTTTGTGCTGTCGCTTCTACCAGATGGGGCATGGTGCCCTGGCGCACCCAGCTCCCAGTACGTCCCATCGCTTTTCAGCGAAGCAAGCTACGAATCACAACAAAAAGCACTACCAAGCCCACACCCCCAGAGGCCACCAACCAGCCCGTCGAGGCCATCGCGTGGAAAAAACCAGGGAATAGTGGCGTCTTACCAAGCTTCACGAGCACAAGGCAAAGCCATGGCATGAGGATGACGTAAAACAGTGGAACGTAAACGATTGTCTGAAGGACCAGTGTCAGTCCGCCAGCCCAGTCATTCCAGTCGTGTGGTTTGGCCATGGTGTTTTCCTTTTTCTTGAATGGGATGAGTGAATCATCCGCTTCCTATTGCCTCAACCCAGTACTTACGTTTTAGGTACTGAGACAGAACGAGCCAAGCAGAAACAGCAAAGCCCGCGATAGGGGCTTTGCTGAGGATGTTTAGCAGCAGTCATGGACTGCTACCAAATGCTTTGCTGGTGCGGAGACAGACGGACGGTTGTTGGCCGTGAGGGCCCGGTTTTCGTGGGGCTGGAATTTGGTGGACTTATTGATGTACCTCATAAGGTATCTATAAACAAATCAGCTAGTTATGGCTTTCAGTGGAATCGAATCGGGACTTGCGAAGGATCCATTTGAGAGCTACGCACCCCCGCGGTGAGGAACGGCAGAAAAACGACCCGGAGCGGCCAGGGACTACAGGAAGAAACCTGCCTATATCCAGAAGCACTCCCATCTAGCGGCTGTTTATTCTTTCGCCTGTCTAGCTCTAGGCATATGGGCCGTAGCGCATTGATGCACCTGAAGGAGCGCGATCAGCTTGAGCCTATGTGAGTTCAATTGCTAAATAAGAGCAGCGGTGAGTACTGCTTCTTCAGCCTGATGGCTCATTTCCCACGTTTCAGTACAATGGGATCCTGAGTATTCTTAAGGTCGGAAGCGTACACATGCCACATACCACAGAAAAATTGACTGCAGATGAGTATGATAAAAAATTCAAAGGCAAAGAAGAGAAGGCTCTAGTTCAAGCGCTAGACATCAGAAAATTTGAGATTGACCTTTACTGGAAGAGAGCCGCTTATTTTTGGACATTCATAGGCGCCACTTTTGCTGGCTTTATTGCCATTGAAGCCTCCAGCGCACCAAACAAACAAGATCTAGCAATAATACTGGCAAATCTTGGCTTTGTATTTTCTTTTGCTTGGTTTTGCGCCAACAAAGGTAGTAAGTTTTGGCAGGAAAACTGGGAAAAACATGTAGATGTTCTTGAGGATGACGTCATGGGCCCTCTATACAAGGTGGTGCTCTCTCGAAATATTAGTACCTCAGCCTTTGAAAAGGCAATAGACTTTACAACTGGACCTTCAAAAATATCAGTCTCCAAAATAAATCAGCTGATCAGCCTGTATGTCTCGATACTTTGGGTATTCTTATACTTCTATTCATTGCCAGAATTCTCAATGAGCAAGTCAGTAAATTGGTTCTACGTACTAATATCAACAATGAGCCTGCTGGTGAGCGGGAGTTTTTTATTCTTAGGGCGCTCATACTGGGGTGGCTATTATCACACCGCTGAAATACGTAAGTCTCGAGTCAACCCTGAAGGTAACTGATGACTCAGCAGTTCAAAACTCGGACCTCCTCAAATACATTGGGAGGGCTGCTTTGGCCGTCAGCTGCTGAGCAGAATGAAGGCTGTCGGAATGAGGCTGGAGCAGTGGCGGAGCACTGCTTGGCGCTCATTCTTGCGTTACAGCTCGCAGGGGGCAACCGGAACGGCCTTCTCCCTGCTGGATAAGGCCATGCCTCAGGGAAGCTAACCCAGGTAGGTAGCCGCTTTCATGACGTCCGCATGGCGGGACAGCCTTCCCTGCGGCAGATGAAAATTGTAGAATCCTCGGTTAGCCTAAAATTGCACCGTAATGAGATCTTGACTTGCTGACGCCTACCCCGATTTCTGGATCTGACATTCTAGGTCGCTATTATACCAAAAGCGAAATTAGCTCATTTCTGGTAGAACAGCTTGACATCGTCACGCCTATGCGACTTTTGGATTTAGGGGCTGGATCGGGATCACTCTGTGGGGCCGCTAAGTCGCGCTGGCCAAATATAGAAATAGTTAGCGTTGATATCGACCCAGATGCCAAGCTAAAATCTATTAGATCAACAGGAGCTTCGACGAAATATTTACATCAGCACTTCACTGCTGATGCCCTCGTTGGGAACCTTCCAACCATACTCAATTCCAAGCTTGCCCCCATAGATATCGCAATATGCAACCCGCCATTTATTACACCGCAATGGCGCGACGAATTCAGACAAATACTGGAAGATGCGGGATTTGCTGATTGCCTGCCGTTCCCGTCAGATGTAGATGCAGGTCTCCTGTTCCTAGCTCAGAACCTCAGGATTTTGTCTCAGAATGCAACTCTCGGAATAATTTTACCGAATAGTTTGATCGCTGCTAAAAAATATACAAAATTCAGATTTAAGTTACTGAGCAACTATAGTGTCAGCAAGGTAATCCAGCTTCCTAGAGGTTCGTTTCACGGAACCGATGCGCTCGCCAGCATTGTCATCATTCATAAACAAATAGAACGCATGGAACATATTGAATTATCCTGCCTAGATGACAACAAACAGTTATCGAAATCGATATCAATTGAGCAATCAGACGCAATTGACAGGCTCGATTATTCCTACCACTCATACAAATTGAGCAGGAAGAGGAAAGGAACTGCTGCAACGCTAGAAAGCATTGGCGCCATTATACAAAGAGGATCACTTTCTAGCTCACAAGTCAAAAAATCTAATTTTCCGACTTTGCATATTACCAACATACACAACACCGATGCTGGAAGATGGATCAATTTTGAAGAATTTGAAAGTACAACTAAACATGAGAAGGCATTAATCCATGCACAGCCTGGAGACATTTTAATATCTCGTGTAGGAAGAAAATTAGAAGACAAGGTCGTTGGAGTAGAGTCCGGGTGCTTTCCTATTAGCGACTGCATATACTTGATCCGCTGCTCTGAGTCTCACCGCGAAGCTGTTCTATCTCAGTTGGCTAGCCAATCTGGCAAGGAATGGCTGGCAGCACATTCCTATGGAGTAGCAGCCAAGCAACTGCCAAAAAAACAACTATTAAAATTCCCATTAACACTTGAGCAATAACAAGGAAGTCTCATGGAGTTCGAAGAAAGAGCCGACCAGCTAAGTGCTGAAGAAATAAGCACTTCACTCGCAGAAGGCGAAACCCTAAGAAAAGCACGTCAAAAGCTTCTTGCCACAGGGGCAAAGTTCCTAGTCGGGCCGCGAGGCACTGGCAAGACTCACCTGATGCGCTTTACTTACTCCCATGCTCTCACCAACAAAAGCCACCCCCTTACTTTATATTCAAGCTTTAATAAGTATCTTCACTTAGAGCCATTACTAAAAAAAACCCCAGATGCACTCAAGAGATTTCATTCCTGGGTACTAGCAAAAATCCTCATAAGCGCTTTCGACTATATCAATGACCTAAGCAGCGACAGTGAATTCCTAAAAACTCAAGACCCAATTTACGACGAGGACAAGCTTCGCGAGCTTGTATCACTACTTGAGCGCGGGTCCGGCGTCCAGCTCTATGAAGAATACGGGCAATTTATAACTGTAGATCACGTTATTAGAGCAGTACGTTCTCTAACTGCGAAGTTCAATAGATCGCGCGCAGTCCTCCTTCTTGATGACGCTGCTCTAAGCTTGTCTGACCAGTATCTCATTGCATTCTTCGAAATCTTCAGGGTTCTGAAGGTAGACGGCATAGCTCCTAAAGCATCCGTTTATCCTGGCTCAACCCAATATGGACCAACTTTCCATACGTCCCATGAAGTAGAGGAAGTACCTCTATGGCTGTCAGTCGAGGATTCTGCCTACTCTTCTATTATGGGAGACATCGCAAATCGACGACTCTCATCCGAACAGCAAAAGCAGATTTCTCCAGACGTACTTGAGCTATTCAAATACACAGCATTTGGAATACCACGGGTTTTCCTACGCCTGCTAAGAGAGTACTTTTCTGAGAACGCTGGCACATCTCAATCAAAAGTCAATAAAATCATTGAGCACCAAGTAGAGCTTATTGGCGCAGAATACGATTCACTTGCACTAAAGCTAAAGCAGTTCACATCCGTAATTCAGACAGGAAGAGAATTTTTCAACAACGCCATCTCGGACATTTCTTCCTTCCAGGCTAGCGACCTCACAAAACGAAACATCGTTTTAGGCATTTTGCAGAACGCTGAGAGAACACCCTTGGCCGAGCGAATGATTAAATTTCTAATCGAAGTCGGCATGCTTTATCCCTTGCAGTCCGTTTCTCATGGGCAAGGTAGAAAGTATGATAGATACATTCCGCACATGGCATTCCTATACCAAGCCGGGGCTTTTAGAGAGGGCAAAAGGAACACCTTTAAAGGGTTACCTGAGGTAATGATTGCCTCGCCCGCTAAACACCCATTAAGAAGAGAGTTCAAGACCCTTCTGAAAGCTCAAGGCTTGGCTAATTTAAAGCTTGACCTTCCTCCATGCCAGAAATGTGGGACCCAGCGGTTCAACGACTCCCAACTTTTCTGCCACAACTGCGGGGAAGAGCTTGTAGGTTCTTCGCTATTTGAAGAGTGCATGAAACTACCGCTAAGTGAAGTACCTGGGGTGAGCAGAAGCCTCATCTCACGTATACATGAAGCAACGAATATCCGCAGCATCGCAGATGTAATCACTGTACAAAATGCCTCAAGCGAATTGCAAAAAGCTAATTACGTGGGGCCAAGGAGGGCAGAGCAAATCATCAACAAAGTAGAGCTCACAGTAGAGGAGTTCCTTTCGTAATGGCCGCCCCGTTCAAATCAAATCTGGTTACATGCATAGTGCCTGCCGCTCCGTCTCTGAGCACTCACCTGCTATTTGACAAAGCACATCTTGAGCCAACTAGCTCTCCTATCAATCAATTTCTTGAGCGACTTCACTCTATAAATAGATTGTCCCCCGACCCGTCGACTTTCGACCCGCTACAGGGACAATTAGTTTTATTAGGCGTGATTGCTGCAGTGGAGAGTTACTTAAGGACATTATTGCGAAAAATAATAACCACAGATGAAATTTCGCAAAACACATCGTACAAGCGAGACATAACATTCGGGGCAGCAGTACACTTAGATAAGCACATGATGCCCGAGGCTATACTGGAGCGAATCTCCTTTGTAAGTAAAGAAAGCATCACTGGCTCAATCAAAGACTGCCTCGGAATTAAAGGACATACACCTACAAGTGTAGACGCCGCTATAGATGAATATGTAAAGATATGCCAACTCCGCCATTGCGCCGTACATAGATTTGGGCGCCTAGGTGCATCTAACGCACTGTCCTTAGGAATCCAAGATCATCGAGAGCTATTGGAAAAACCTTTACTTCTTGACTACCTTTCTCTGCAAACTGCCATTGTGATTTGTACAAATCTGGTAAAAACAATTAACAATTACATATTCAACGAAGTTTTATCCAGACTACCAGAACAAGCTTGGCAAGGAACCTTCACCAAAGACAAAAAACTCTTTAAAACCTACTACGACATATTCGCCGACAGCGTCAGCTCAAAGGGCTTTACTATAGAAATGAAAGCACTGTACGCAGACTTACTGGAGCAGCGCCGAAAATATCTTGCCGGCGATCGCTAAACAAGTCCTGCACGCTGCATTTTTTGCAAGTAGCACATAAAAGGTGTCAATTCTCTCAACGAGGATTGGCACCCGTTGTTAAAAACATCTTCTTTAAAATCTGAATCCCCCCGGCTTCTTAGAAACTCTTCAAGCTCAGAGGATAGAGCTCCTCATACTCTACTGGTGAGTACCCTCGGCTTTTGAAAATACTCGGTGAGCACTCCTAACCGCCATCTGCCCTTCTTAATGGACAGCTATGCATCGATTGCGGTCAGTCCTGCCTGTCACAATCAGATCCTCGCTCAGAGGTTGAACACCCATGTTTTTTGTAAACGGCGAACGAGTAACCGCACGGTCAGATAATAGTAGTACCGAGTCGTCCTGCTGTGTGGATCTAGGCGATGCTCTAGAAACGAAGCTAAATGCTTTCTCTGCCAGGCCCAAGGCGTCTCTCGCTGCCAGAGATCTGCAATTTCAGCTTGGATAAGCGTCGCCTGCCGTAAGTGTCGTTGCCGCGTCGACTGCGACCCGGTTAGCACGCCAGTCAAGAAGAACTCCATATCGAATGGCTTGCTCATGGCCGTCCTCCAATATAGGCAGCGGCCACTTCGATCCGATCGTGCCCCAGTTCATAGCTAATTTGCCTCCGAGCCCCGCGATCAAGGCGCTGATCTTCCTGGCAACATTGGCCACCGTTTATAGGCGCGCGGTGTTGGGTTATTTGCTCATGGTGTTGGGTTATTTGCTCATAACGCTCACACGCGTACGCCGCTCGTAGCTCATGGAAACCTTTAAGGTTGTGGAATGCAGAATTTCCCGCGCCGGACGGATGATGTCCTGTAGAACGTCAAGGTAGCTTTCGTGTGGAGCAATCAGGTTGCGGCCACCCGCAGGCGACACCTGCCGAGCAAACCGAAGTGCACCTTGAACATGGTCGTCCACCGTAATCCAACGCGGCGCCGAGGCTCCAGCGCGGCCTCCTTTGGTGCCATTCTGAATGTTGATCCTGCCGAGGTCGTTTGCCTCACGGCTTAGCCGTGGCGGATCAGCCAAGATGGCCTCACGCAAACGCATGCCGGTGGCTCGTGCCAATAGGACAACAGCGGCGGCCCGAAGCTGATGATGGCGGCAAAGCGCATCTACGATCTGCTTAACCTGCACGCGGTCTTGGCCCTGCGGCGTCGACTGTCTAACCCCGGTGCGCTGCATACCCAACGCCTTGCTCGGGCTGGGCAATTTCACGTACTGATCACCGCGAAGCGCCGCCATGGTCCTGTTAACGCTGGATAGCCGATTTTGTGCGGTACTGACGGCGAGGTCACCGCGCCTAACCACGTCGCGCAGATACGTTGCATAATCGGCCAACACCTTCAGATCAATCTGCCGCGAATCATTGATACCCGGTCCCTGTTCGGAACGGCACCATTTGACGAATGCCTGCCACCGATCACAGTGCGCCTTGACCGTGCCGTAATGACCGTCGCCGAACATGTCTTTCAGTGCCTGCGGCCCTGCATAGCTCAGTTGCCTGCCGTAGCCGAAATTGCGGCCGTCGCGCCTACCCACCAATGCCATGTCAGTCACCTCATCGTTCGCTCTCCGATCCTCGCCCCACGTCATCACGCCAAGAATGCTGAGTGTTATCAGGATCAAGGCCCCTGCGACCTGTGGGGAATGTCCACTACGCGGGACTGGCGGCTACTTACGTCCGGGAGCAAGGGCATCTCATGATCTGGCCTCCTGAGCACCGTTACCGGTGGGCGGGTGGAGGCTGCATTGGCTGACGAGACCAGTGCCGCGAGATCCTGAGCCGGGAGCAAGCAGCACTGCGATGTCCGGGGTATGCCTGACTGTCAGTCAGGTGCAGTCCATTCCTTGGTCTGCGGCACCATCAATTACATGGCTGTTGCTGGTGACGTCGGCGTTTGTCACGCCGATTGTCACGAGGGGGGATGCCGCAAGGCCATGTGCGATCAGGGCTGCTGCAGTTACCGAAGCGCCCGCCTTTTTCCTGGATGTATAAACGGGCGCAATGCGCTGGGAATCTTGGGCCAAACCAAGGGTTGAATGGCACGGGCTTCGCCCGTGTTCGCGGGTAAACCCGCTCCCACAGGGGGCGTGCAAGATTTGGAGAATTGAGTAAGGCAGGTGTCGCACACGAGCAGTGTGGATTTCCGAAATTTCGACGAGGCTTGTTTGTTCTGCTCGGCAATACATGCTCGGAAAAGCTACTTCGAGGCATATGGAGGAGCTTTTCCTGGAAGCGGGGCCTGTGCCGCAACGCTCAGCGGTGATGCGGGAGTTGCAAGGGCCGCATTTGCGGCCCTTTCGCGACACAAGGCCGCTCCTACAGAGGGCCTAGAACGTTCAATCACGTTAAACATGCTGACCATCACCGATGCTCAGCATGCAAGACGACATCAAGCTGAATGCGGCACGCAAGTGCAATTGATCACGGCCTGTCCAGCGGCTCTGGAATGAAGCCCTGCTCTCTCAGCGCCTTGATGACCCCGCGCACAAGGTAATTATTGGAGAAGCCAAGCGTGTACTGCCTCGAACCTGGGTTGACCGGCAAAAGCATGCCTTGCTCTACCAAATTTTTAATCTGATACGTCCGTTGGTTGGGGGTAAGCGCAGGAAGCGCCTGAGCGATATCGCTCGACTTCATTACCTTCATCTTTATCACGCAGATGAGGATCTGTTCCTCGGTCTCGGTAATCCACTCCCGGCTGCGTGCAAAGCTCACCGCTGGCTGCAGAATGCACTTCGTGAGGTAGCTATAGTCGGTGAGCTTGTCGACTTTCTCCAGCTCGTCGCGAATGCCTTGCAGCACATAAGTACACCATGCCTCCAACCCTGCAGTGGTGCCGGTATCAGCTACGCCAAGCATGGTGTAGTACTTGTCTCGGTCATTGCAGAACACAGCCGTGGGGTTGAGCACCCTGCCACCTGTATTCACGTTGAAGCCGTACTTCATCAGCAGTGCATAAGTAAGCAGCCTTACCACCCGCCCATTGCCATTGCCGAAAGGGTGAATCCAACCGAAGCGGTGGTGCGCCAGGGCGACCTTCATAAGGGCGTATTTAGGCGAGTCGTCACGGTTGATGAAGCTGACCAACTCTTGCATGTACTGCGGCACCAACACACCGTCCGGCGGTAGATGCTCCGCCTGAGCGATCCTGACGGCGCCTTCCCGGTAGGCGCCAGGCGTTTTATCGCCTTCGCGCTGCAACCCCAGCACAGTCATGGCGTGCAGCTCTCGAATCGTATGCTCTGTCAGGTCTTCACCGGGCTTTAACACCTCTTCGATGTAGTCCATTGCCTTTTCGATGTTGGCAATTTCCAGCAACTGGTCAGTGCTCTCGGCTTTGCCTTCGACCTTGCTGTCGATGTAGTCGGCCAGCGTGGTGTGGTTACCCTCAATTCGAGCAGACCCTAAGCTCTCCAACGTGTGGAACAGCGCCTTGAGCTGAAAGAACACCTGGGGTGGTGTATCACCCTCCAACCGTAGCCTGCGCAGAAACTCGAGCTCGGCCAGAACGTCAACCAGCGGCGAGTCGAAGGATGGATTCAGCAGCTGAAGGTCGTAGTGAGAAAACTGGGGCATCTAAAAATTATCTCTGTACGAAAAAATATTATCTAGAAAAATTCGGAATTCACCCCAGTAAACGTTGGTCAAAACCGAATCAACAGATAACCACTATCTAGAAATCCTTGCAACCCTAAGTGAAAACCGCGCCCCATTAAGTCAAAAACACGCAGATCAGCAGAGTAATAACCAGGCACAAAAAAACCCGCACAAGGCGGGTTTCTTAGTACGGCCAACAAGCGAAAAATCGCCACGGGCCAATCTGAATGTGGTGCCGGAGACAGGAATCGAACCTGCGACCTTCGCGTTACGAGTGCGCTGCTCTACCGACTGAGCTACACCGGCGTGTAGCGCAACGTACCACTGCCGCAGCCGTTACGCAAACCCCTGTTTCCCTTCGTTTATTGCCCTACCCTCACGTCCCTTTGCAACCCTTTGGCGCCAGGTCTTCCTCGATGTTGGTGGTGCAGGTCCATCCGGTCGCGGATCGGGTCAGGGTGATGGCCTTGCCAACCACGGTGGCCGGGGCATCGACCAGGGTGCATTCGATCTTGCCAGTGCCGTCAACAGCCTTGCCTTCAGCCGTAATCGCGCAATGCGCCGTCGCCGGCTGGCCGCCTAGCGACCCTACATCCAGCACGTCCTTGCCTTCGTTCAAGCGCAGGTCCATGGGGGGCTTGAGTGACGTGATCTCCAACAGCCCGGCCGCCGCCTTGGCGCGGGACTGGTGGTTGGTGTACATCGGGATGGCGATGGTCGCCAGAATGCCGATGATCGCGACGACGATCATCAGTTCGATCAGGGTGATACCGCGTTGCCCTTTCATGAACGTTTTCCTTGTTTATACGCATACACATTTGGGGTCACTCTCGACCCCAGGCTGGCAGCGGCGCAGTAGGCCTGAACAGACACCTTTTGTCACCCCTGCCCGGCTGGGCGTCACCTTCGCTGAACTACTCTAGTGAGCATCAGGGAAGCACGCCCTCTCATGGACACGGCAAGCTGTTTCCAAGCTTGTCGCTCGGGCAAAAAAGGACCTTTGCATGAACCATTCGATACGCCTGTACGCTTGGCAGGGCACCGACGCCAATGGCCTGGCCGTCAGCGGGCAAACACCTGGGCGCAGCCCGGCTTATGTGCGCGCGGGGTTGCTGCGCCAGGGCATTCTGGTGGCCAGTTTGCGGCCGGCCGGTGGGCTGGCGTGGCGGTGGCCGAAGCGGCCGGAAAAAGCTGACCCGGCGGGCTTCAGCCGGCAGCTGGCGACCTTGCTGAAAGCCGGAGTGCCGCTGCTGCAGGCGTTCGAGGTGATGGGGCGCAGTGGGTGTGATGCGGCGCAGGCGGCGTTGCTGGTGCGATTGAAACAGGATGTGGCGTCGGGGCTGGGGCTGGCGGATGCGCTGCAGCGCCACCCGGGGTGGTTCGATACGTTGTACTGCAACCTGGTACGGGTGGGTGAGCAGTCGGGCACGCTGGACCGGCAGCTTGAGCAACTGGCGGGCATGCTGGAACAGCGCCTGGCCCTGCACAAGAAGGTGCGCAAGGCGATGATCTACCCGCTGTTGCTGCTGCTGACGGGGTTGGGGGTGTCGGCGGTTTTGTTGTTGGAAGTGATCCCGCAGTTTCAGAGCCTGTTCGCGGGTTTTGATACTGCGCTGCCGGCTTTTACGCAGTGGGTGATCGACTTGTCCACAGGGCTGGGGCGTTATGCGCCGCTGTTGCTGGTCGGTGTGGCGATGTTGGGTTTGTCTGGGCGCCAGCTTTACCGGCAGCATGCGCCAGCGCGCCTGTGGATATCTCAGCGGGTGCTGGGCCTGCCGGTGTTCGGCGCGCTGCTGAGGCAGGCGGCGATGGCGCGTTTTGCGCGTAGCCTGGCAACGTCGTACGCCGCTGGGGTGCCGCTGCTGGATGCCATGGGGACGGTGGCCAAGGTGAGTGGTGGTGAGTTGCATGAACACGCGATTTTGCGGTTACGCCAGGGCATGGCCAATGGGCAGGGGCTGAACCAGGCAATGGCCACCGAGCCGCTGTTCCCGCCCCTGCTTGTACAACTGGTAGCCATTGGTGAATCCAGTGGCACGCTGGACACGATGCTGGAAAAAGCCGCCAGCCACTACGAGGAACAGGTCAGCCAGGCGCTGGAGCAGTTGACCAGCCTGCTGGAGCCCGCCATCGTGCTGGTCCTGGGCCTGCTGGTTGGCGGCCTGGTGGTGGCGATGTACTTGCCGATCTTCCAGCTGGGTAGCTTGATCTGAACATGACTTTATGGACCTTCCTGGCGATGCAGCCGGCTTACTTCATCACCTTGGCGACCGTGCTGGGGTTGTTGGTAGGCAGTTTTATCAATGTGGTGGTGTACCGCTTGCCGATCATGCTGGACCGCCAATGGCAGCGTGAGGCACAGGAGGTGCTGGGGTTGCCGGTGGTCGAGCATGCGCGTTTCGACCTTTGCCTGCCGGCCTCGCAGTGCACCCAGTGTGGGCATCGGATTCGGGCATGGGAAAACGTCCCCATCCTTAGTTACCTGGCGTTGCGCGGGCGTTGCTCTGCCTGCAAGCAGCGCATCAGCGCGCGTTATCCATTGGTCGAACTGGGCTGTGCGCTGCTGTCGATGGCGGTGGCCTGGCGGTGCGGGGCCAGTGTCGAGGCACTGGCGCTTTTGCCGCTGACGTGGGGTTTGCTGGCCCTGAGCTTGATCGACCACGACCAACAATTGCTGCCTGATGCGATCGTGCTGCCGGGGCTGTGGCTTGGGTTGATCGTCAATTACTTCGGCGTATTGGTGCCCTTGCCCGATGCGGTGTGTGGTGCCGTGGTTGGGTACCTCACCCTGTGGACGGTGTACTGGCTGTTCAAACTGGTGACCGGCAAAGAAGGCATGGGCTATGGCGACTTCAAGCTGCTGGCACTGATCGGTGCCTGGGGTGGGTGGCAGGTGCTGCCGCTGACCTTGCTGCTGTCGTCGGTGGTGGGGGCGTTGGTGGGCGTGTTCCTGCTGCGGATGCGCAAGCATTCCATCGGCATGGCCATGCCGTTTGGCCCCTATCTGGCAATTGCGGGGTGGATTGCTGTGCTCTGGGGTGATGAAATAT
>Ga0213826_1000870_pt1 | contig 13911 bp, 8 predicted proteins | sample MC6MC0899MG_FD_180668 | JGI IMG/M metagenome (GOLD analysis project Ga0213826, IMG submission 180668) | Enriched soil aggregate microbial communities from Iowa State University, Ames, United States - MC6-MC0899-MG | ecosystem: Environmental > Terrestrial > Soil > Unclassified | place: USA: Iowa...
CAAGGAAGGCCGCAAGCCGGGCCTCACGCTGGATCGCGACGGCCAGACCATCGGCCTGGCGCAATGGGGCCACGAACTTCTGGACCAGATCGCGCCGTATGCCGCGCTGTACGACAGCGCCTTCGGTGGCACCGCTTACGCGGATGCCCTGGCGGCGCAACGCGCCAAGCTTGACCAGCCCGACACCACGCCCTCGGCGCGCCTCTTGGCCGACTTGAAGGACAGCGGCCTGTCGTTCCACGATTTCTCGCTGGCGCTGAGCCGCAAGCATGCGGATGCGCTGCGCGCGCAGCCGCTGCCTGCCGACGTGGCCACGGCCTATCAGCAAGCCGCCGCGCAGTCCGCCGCCGAACAGCTTCGCCTGGAACAGTCGGACACTGAAGACTTCGATACCTACGTGAGCCGCTATCACGCCGCGCTGAAGGCGCCGCGCAAATAAGGCGTATCGTTAGGGATTGATCCGCGCCGCGCCCCTGCGGGGTGCGCGCGCGGGCCTTACCAGTCACATCAGGAGGTTTTATCCATGCGCCGCACCGCAAAATTTCTGCTGGCCCTGGCGGCCAGCGTGGCGGGCATTGCCCACGCCGCGCCGCCGCCCATGCAGACCGTGGAATCCGTTGACCTGAAACGCTACGTGGGGATGTGGTACGAAATCGCCAACTTCCCCATGTTCTTCCAGCGCAATTGCGTGGGAGACACCACGGCCGAGTACACGGCGCATCCAGACGGCACTGTCGGCGTGAACAACCGCTGCCGCACCAAGGATGGGGATATCGATTCGGCCTCGGGCACGGCCACGGTGGTTGAAGGCAGCAACAACGCCAAGCTCGAAGTCACCTTCTTCAAGCCGTTCAAGGGCGATTACTGGGTGATCGGCCTGGATCCGGAGTACCGCTGGTCCGTCGTCGGCACGCCCGACCGCAAGTATCTGTGGATCCTGTCGCGCTCGCCCCAGCTGCCCAAGGAAGAACTGGACAAGGCGCTGGCCGCCGCCACGGCGCAGGGCTATCAGCTCGACGAGCTGCGCTATACGCCGCAGAAATAAGCGCCGCGGCGGTACGCGCCGCGGAACCAGGCGCCGTCCTCAGCCCGCGTAATCGCGGGCCAGCCTGACCACCGTCACGCCGGGCTTCAACTGCCGCAGCGACGGCATGATCAGCGTGCAGTTGTCGTAGGGCGTCACCACCGGCTGATCATCCGCCCAGCCGATCAGCGATCCGGCCTTATCGAACGTCTCCAGACCCGTCCACGGGCCTGCAAATCGCACATTCATCGACGGCGCCACCACGGCGTCCGTCACTTCCAGCACGCGTTGCGCCGCCGGATCCGGCAGCAGCCAGGCCTCGGGCAGGTCCGCCGCGTCAATCACGCCCGATTCCATCAGCATCCGCGCCACCATGTCGCGCGCCACATCGCGCGACGACAGGTCGCCATGAAAGCCGCATTCGATCAGCAGCGCGCACGCGTCTTCGCGGGCCGGGTCGCCAAAGTGTTCGAAGTCGCGCATGCGCACGCCGTCCTTGTGGCCGGCATCCACGATGACGTGCTGCGGGGCCTTCAGGCGGCGCGCCAGCGCGATATTGCGCGGCAGCACGCCCGTCAGCAGCAGCGGCGCCCCCGGCTCGTGCATCGAATGCAGGTCCAGCAGCCAGTCGGCGCGCCGCACCCACGGGCGCAGCGCCGCGCCGCGCTGGCGGTCCGGCGACGTGGGATTGTCCAGACGCTCGGCGCTCCAGACGCGGTTCATGTCTTCCTGCACGAAACGCGACGCATCGTGGTTCGCGTGATCGAAGCGGTCGAACGCATCCAGGTTGCAGAAGGCCAGGGTCAGGCTGCCGCGGCGCGGCCGCAGACCCGAAGCCAACAGGTCTTTCAGCGCCCACGCGCCGCACAGCTCATTGCCGTGCACCAGCGCGCTCACCATCAGCGCCCGTCCCGGCACGCCCGAATCAAAGTGCCACACGCCCGGCGTGTCGGTATTGCCCGCGCGCTCGGCGGCGATGTCGGGAACGGGGAGCTTGAATTCCATGGTGATATCCGCTTGATGCCTGGTCTTTCGATGTCGTGATGGTGCGCGCGCAGCCTTATTGCGCTTCGATCTTGGCGGCCTTGACCAGCGCGCCGTACTTCTGGGTTTCTTCCGCCTGGAACGCCACCGGATCCACGCCCGGCTTGGCCACTTCGCCGCCGGCGTCCTGCATCTTGGCGCGGAACTGGTCCGACTTCAGCGTCTCATCCAGCACGGCGCGCAGCTTGGTCACCACCGGCTCGGGCAGGCCGGCCGGGCCGTACAGCGCGAACCACAGGTTGATGTCCACGGACTCGAAGCCCTTGGTGGCGGCCAGCGGCGCGATTTCGGGCGCGGCCGGCGAACGCTTGTTCTCGGTCAGGCCCAGCGCGACGATGTTGCCGCTGCGCACCTGCGGCAGACCCGAGGACAGCACCAGCATGCCGTAGTCCAGCTGGCCGCTCATCAGGTCGGTCACCAGCGGCGACACGCCGCGGTAGGGCACGTGTTCGGCGCGGGTGCCGGTGGCCTGGTTGATCATCTCGCCCGCCAGGTGCAGCGTCGTGCCCACGCCCGACGAGCCGTAGTTGAACGTGCCGGGCGCGGCGCCCTTGAGCTTTTCCAGGTAGTCGGCGGCGGTCTTAACACCCGAGTTCTTGCTGGCGGCCAGCAGCATCGGCTGCGAGGCCACGATGCCCAGCGCCGTGAAATCCTTGGCGCTGTCGTACTTCACGGCAGTGTTGATCATGCGGGCGATCACCATTTCGTTGGTGGAGCCCAGGAAGATGGTGTAGCCGTCGGGTGCGGCGCGCGCCACGCGTTGCGCGCCGATCGTGCCACCCGCGCCGCCAACGTTCTCGACCACGACCGTCTGGCCCAGGCGCTTGCCCAGTTCTTCGCCCAGGAGGCGCGCGGTCAGGTCCAGGCTGCCGCCTGCGGGGTAGCCGACGATCAGCGAAATGCTGCGGGCCGGATAATCGGCCGCGCTGGCGGCAGGCGCCGCGGCAAGGGCCGAGGCCGCACACAACGAAACTAGCGCCGCGCGCAGCGGCTTCACGATGGACTTCATGACTTTCTCCCTGGGGTGCTGTGGGTGGACGGCGGAGCCGTCTCATTTGATTTCGGGGGCTATTTTCGAGCGCGACCCAGGGGCAGTCCGTGCCAAAACGGCACATCGTTGTGCCAATCGGGATTTTGGCGGCGAGATTTGGACGCTGAACTTCAGGTACTGCACTTCAGGCGCTGGAACTGGGACCCAAAGTCAGACCCAAATTCACGCCTTGCGATTGGCCGTCGCTTCCCAGGCGGCTTCGGCCAGGTCGGTCAGCCGGGCGCGCGGGCGGTACAACCGGACTTCGAACGCGATCTCGTCGCTGCGCCCGCCCAGCGCGGCCAGCGCGCCGCGCCGGCAATCGGCAGCCACCATGGACCACGGCAGCCACGCCACCCCCACGCCCTTGGCGACCGCGCCATGCGCGGCATCCAGGGAGTCGCCGCGCACAAAGGGCGTCAGCGCATACGGCGTGGCTTCGAGCCGATCCCCCACGATGCGCTCCATCGCCAGCCCGCCGGTATAGGTGATCAGCGGCACGGGCGCCCCGCCCTCTTGCAGCAGGTAGCGCGGCCGGCCCCGTGAATCCATCTGGCTGACCGGCACCAGCTTGTCGGTCGCCAGCGTCATGTACCGATAGCGCGAGGGGCTGAGCGGCACGGACAGCGCCGGGTGCTCGTAGCAGCACAACAGCTCCACCTTGCCCTGTTCCAGCCGGACCACCAGGTCCTGCGCCTTGCCGGTGGACAGCTCAACCTGCGTGCCGTCCGTCAGGACCCGAGGCGTGCGGTGCCGCAGCCGCGCGATCCAGTCGGCCACCAGCGTGCGCGCCAGGCTGCGGCCCGTGGCGATGCGCAGCACGGCCTCGCCGCCCGCGCCCGAGCTGCGGATGCGATGGCGCACCAGCCCCATCTGCTCGATCACTTGCGTCGCCGTCTTGAGCAGCGCCTCGCCTTCGGGCGTCAGCGTCACCGGCAGACGCTGGCGTTCCACCAGCGGCGTGCCCGCCCACGCCTCCAGCGCGCGGATGCGCCGGCCGAAGGCGGGATGCGTGACGTGCCGCAGCTCGGCTGCGCGCACAAAGCTGCCGGTCTGCGCCAGCGCAATCAGGTCTTCGAGGAGTTTCAGGTCTGCCATGGACGACAAGCTTACGGCATCGCGCGTGCTAGGCCGCCGCTTGTCCCTCGGGCAGAGACAGAATGCGCGCGATGACCTGCGCCGTCTCGCGGTAGTGCGCCGCCAGCAGCGCGGCCGCGCGGTCGGCATCGCGCGAGACCGCGGCATCCAGCAGCGCGCGGTGCTCGTCGTCGACGTTGCGTTCATGGCCGTACGCCATGGCCTGCGCGCGCGCCGGCCGGCGGTAGCGCTCGGTCTGCGCGTACAACTGCGCGGACAGGTCCAGCAGCCAGGGCGAGCGGCAGGCGCCGATCAGCGCCTGATGAAAGTCCTGGTGACGGGCTTCCAGTGCGTCCTCGCGGTCCGGGTCCAGCCCGGGCGCGGCGTCCGCCCGCCGCGCGGCCAGCGCCAACGCGTGAAACGCTCCGACCAGCCGCGCCTCCCAGGCGTCGTCGGCATTGGCCAGCGATCGCCGCAACGCGTCGCAGTCGATCAGGATGCGGGTCTCGCAGGCGTCGCGCATCTCGTCCACGGACAACGGCGCGATGCGAAACCCGCGCGAGGTGGTGGTAAGCACCATGCGTTCGCTGCGCAACCGGTTCAGCGCCTCGCGGATCGGCGAAAAGCTGCCGCCGTAGCGCTGGCGCAGCAGCTCCAGCCGCAGCGACTGGCCCGGCGCAAACGCGCCGCGCATGATGTCGCGGCGCAACTGCCGGTAGATCTGTTCGGACAGCGTGATGTCTTCGATCTCGGCGCCGCCGTTTGCCACCGCATCCTCGCGCGGGGCCTTGATTCTGGGTTTCAAGCGCGGCGCTCCTAGACGGCCACCACCGGGTGGCGCAGCGTGCCGATGCCCTCCACGCAGGCCACGACCACGTCGCCCGGCCACAGGAATTCCTGCGGCTTGCGGCCGGCGCCCACGCCCTCCGGCGTGCCGGTGGCGATGATGTCGCCCGGCTCCAGCGTGATGCCGGCGCTGATGTCGGAGATCAGGAACGGCACCTTGAACAGCATGTGCCGCGTGTTCGAGCCCTGCTTCTTTTCGCCGTTGACCGTCAGCCACAGGTCCAGCACCTGCGGATCGGGGATCTCGTCGGCCGTCACGATGCACGGACCGAACGGCGCATACGTGTCCTGCCCCTTGGAATAGATCCACTGCCCGGCGCGGCGGCAATCGCGCGCGCTCATGTCCAGCATCACGCTGTATCCGAACACGTAGGACAGCGCATCGGCCTCGGACACGCGCGACGCCCGCCGGCCGATGATCACCGCCAGCTCGACTTCCCAGTCCAGCTGCTGCGTGATCTTCGCGTTGTGCTCGATGGCGTCACCCGGCCCGATGACCGTGGTGGGCGGCTTGGAGAAGATGACGGGCTGCTTGGGCAGGTCGGCCGACGTATCCAGCGTGCGGCTGGACTCGGCCACGTGCTCCACATAGTTCAGGCCGATGCCGAAGATGTTCTTGCGCGGACGCGGGATGGGCGCCAGCAGCTTCACGTTCTCCTGCGGCACCGCGGTGCCCACCGGCCAGTTGCCGCGGAACGTGTCCAACAGACGCGTCGCCTGTGCAACCGCCACCGGTCCCAGGTCGATGAATTCCAGCATGTCATCGGGCAGGTCCACCCCGCCTTCCTGACCCAGCAGGAAAAGGTCGATCACATAACCGTCAACGAGCGCGCCCAGGCGGGCGGCGGCGGTGGGATGAGCGCGAAAGGTCACCAGGCGCATCGGGAACTCCAGAAGGTCAAAGGGTTGCAGAACCGGCCGCAGCGGCACGGAGGCTTTCGAAACTAGATCAGCTGCTGATGGCCGCCGTTGTCCTGCACCGCTTCCTCGCGGTACAGGGCCAGCGCGCGCATGACGGGCAGATCGTTGAAACAGAAGAGGCACGCGTCGTCGTTGGACGACAGGTTGGCGTGTTCGTGGATGGCCCAGGACGGCACGCAGAAGATGTCGCGCTCGGTCCAGTCGTAGCGCTTGCCGTCGATGACGGAAAAGCCGCTGCCCTTGGCCACCTGGTAGATGAAGCTGCCGGTGTGCCGGTGCGCCTTCGTGTGCTCACCGGGGCGCAGCAATTGCATGCTGGCGCCAATCGTCGGCATGACGGGGCCGCCCGTCGCCGGATTGACGTATTCCAGCAGGATGCCGTCGTAGGGACTGCCCGCGGTGGTGCGCGCGTAGCGGCGCAGCGCCTCGTACGTGGGCTCCCATTCGTACTTGAAGAGCGGCGAATACGGCTTGGTCCACCCCGACACCTGCGGTCGCAGCGCCACGCCGCCCCATGCGCCGCTGGTGTCGTCCACCGGGTGCGTGACGGTCTGGTTCAGGTCCGGATGCACGGCATAGAAGCCGGCTTCCAGTGCGTTGACCAGCGGGATGTCCAGGCCGTCTTGCCAGATGCAGGTGCTGCCATCCTCGGCCACGCCATGCTCGTGCCACGTGCCGTTTGGCGTCAGCACAAAATCATTCGCGCCCAGCGTCATCTTGTGGCCGTCCACCACCGTGAACGCGCCCTGTCCTTCCATGATGAAGCGCAGCGCCGAATGCGTGTGCGCGTGCGCGGACGCCAGCTCGCCCGGGCGCATCACCTGCAGTCCGGAATACAGCCAGCCCACCGCCGCCGCCACATCGCGCCGGCCGGGGTTGTTCAGGTAGATGACACGCCGGCCCGCCTCTTCGGGCGACACCAGCTCGGCGGACCGCAGCACGTGGCCGCGCAGGTCCTGGTAGCGCCACACCACGGGCACCGACGCCGACCGCGGCGCCCACGGCTCGATCTTGTTCGCCACCGTCCACAGCGCGCCGGTCTCCAGCCGCGCCAGCTCCTGGTAATAGGCCACCCGCTCCGGCGAGTCGGCCACATTGGCGCGGCCCGCGGTGTCTTCGCGGTAGGCGTCGTAGCGGTTCGCTTCCATTCCGTGCCCCTGGTTTTATAAAACGCTGAGGATTTTCGAAAATACTAAGCGCGGGGCAGAGACCGGGCAACCGGGCAGCGCTAGGGGTTTTCCTTGAACGGCGCAGGCGTTTCGCAAAAATAAGTTGGCGACGTCCGCAAAAATACTGTACAAAAACACAGTGCGACGTGATACATTTCGCTCGCCCGAAAAACTGTCGTCCAGGGGAGAATTCCTGTGTCAGAAGCTGCTCATCTCGTTCAGTACATCGTCGTTCCCTACCGCGCCGCCGCCAATGGCGTCGCACCCGGGGAAATCCGTCCGGCCAGCAGCGAATTCGGAGCCATCCGCATCGCGAATTCCATGGCTTCCAAATTCGCCGGCGTCGCGGCCTATGAAGTGATGATCGACAAGGAGACCGGCGACATGGAATCGCCGCGCATCCTGATGCAGATCGGCACCGTGCCTTCGCTGGACGACTAGCCAACGAAAATCGCCCGCCCCGCATGCATGCGGGGCGGGCGATTCAACGGTTTGGCGCGCATTGCCAGCGCGGCCAATCCTCTGTGGGATCGGTCATCCGCAGAGTCCTGATCTGCGAACGCTAGAACAGATGCTTGATCCCCACCGAGCCACCGACCGCGTGCATGCCCGATGCACCGCCCAATCCCTGCTCGGCGTTCAACTGCACATTGACGAACGTGTTCTTACCGGCCCGACGGTCGTAGCCCGCCGATAGCCCCACGCGCGATCCGTCCAGGTCGTTCTCAAAGGCGATGTCGCCCTGCGTCAGCGTCTGATATTCGCTGGACGACTTCCCCAGCGTGTGCCGGTAGCTCAGCATCAGCCATCCGTGGTTCTGCGCGCCGTCCTGCTCGCCCCACGCTTTGGACAGCTTCAGGCTCACGCGCGAATGCAGCGCGTGCGATGCCGGCAACGACACTTGGCCAATGTCATCATCGCCGTCGCGCAGCTTGACGTGCTGGTACATTACCTGCGCCTGAGGTTCGAGTCGAAGTCCGTTGGACACATCGCCCACGTCGAACGCCTTGCCGGCTTCGGCCGACAACGCCGCGCCCCATCCCGACGTCTGCATCGACATGCCATCCGCGCCGTTCGATTTGGTTTTCACGCCGTACCGGCTGATCTGCGTGACGAAGTCGGCATAGCCGCCCTTGCCGTCCATCATCGTGTAGTACGCGCCCAGACCGTACATCGTCTGATCGCTACGGCCGGCATGGATGGTCGAACGCGTGGATGCCTGATAGTGATCCACGTCGGCACGCGAAACCAATGCGGTGCCGAATACGCCCAGGCTGTTGCGGCGGATGCCCTGGCTGGTCACGAAGAGGTCCGTGCCCACCTGCAGGCCGCCCAGCGTCGTGCGGCTTCCAACTTGCGACTGCAGGATGCCGCGCGAAGCGCCATCGCGGTTCTCCCATCCGCCCAGCGTTCTGGCCCAGGCATACGGGTACACCTTACGGGCCAGCGTTTCGGTCGCGCCCATGCGCTCGTTGAAGGTGCCCACCGCCAGCTCGGACTGCCGCAGCGCTTGCCCGCCAAGCTGCGAGTACATGGAGACCTCGGGGCGGACCTCGCTGATCAAGTACCAGTTGTTGGCAAGTGCCGGCGAGCCATCCTGCGCGCCATGCGACAGCACATAGCGGAACGCACCGCCTCGCGGAGCCTGACCGGGCGTCAGCTGGAACGCGTTGTCCGTGCTGGCGCCCGCCTTGACCACCAGAAAGCCGTTTCCGTGAAGCGGATCGCCGAAGCCGCTGTCGGTATTGAGCGTCAGATTCGTCAGCCCCGTCGCCCCCGCGTGCAAGGTCAGGTAATCCACGGTGCCGGCCGAGGTCGGAATCATGTGCATCTGCACTTCACCGCCGCCACCCGCCAGATTGTCGGCGGTGAACGTGCGGCCGATGGCATCGTGGGTCCACTCGGCGGGCGGCGCAAACGCGACGCTGCCTTCAAGCCGAAGCGCGTTGACGGTGCTGAGGTTGTTGGCTTGCGCGGGAGTGGAAGCGGGATTGGAAGCATCGGTCAGGATGTTCCAACGGCTGGTCGCGTCGATGGAAAGATTCGGTCCATCCACCCAACCGACAAGCCGTGCGCCGTTGGCCAATCCGAGGCCGGCATCGCTCGCCCCAACGACCCGGGCAACCGCGAGATCGGCATGACCCAAGGACGTGCCATCGATGACCAGCGTGCCGTTATCCACCCGCGTGATGCCGGTGTAGGTAAGCGACCCGGTCAGCGTGGTCGTTCCCGAGCCCGCCTGCAGCAAATCGCCCGTACCCGATATGGCGTTGGACAGGATGACTGCGTCGGCGCGGTCGATGGCCAGAACGGCGTTGTTCTCGATCGCGCCCGCGCCCAATGATCCGACGGTCTGGCCCGAGCCCAGTTGCAGCACGCCGTCGTCGATCAGCGTTGCGCCGGCGAATGCATTGTCGCTGTCGATGATCCACGTGCCCGAACCGGTTTTGGTCAGCATGCCCGATCCGGTGATCGCGCCCTGCATCACAGAGACCGTCCCGTCCGCCGTGCGGATCGCGCCATCTCCCGCGAACTGCATATCGCGCTGCGAGGTGACGCTGGCGTCCACCTGCAATCCGCCGCCGCTGAATGTGAGAGCCCCGGTCGCGTCGCCCAGGCTGGCGTCGTCGGCAATCGCGAGCCACCCGCCCGACAGCGTCCAAGGCGTGAGGGCTTGCCCGGGCGTGCCTGTCAGCGTCCAGGTTCCAGTTGAGGTTTTTTCGAAGGCGTTGAAGCCCAGGTACTGGGCCTGCGCACCGCTACCGATCAGACTGACGTCAAAGGCCTGCGCCGCGCCGCCGTCCAACGTCAGCGTATTCTTGCCGCCGGACTCCGTGGCGTCGATCAGACCGTTGATTTCGCTGCCGGCTTGCAAAACCAGCGTGGAATCGCGCGCGGTGGCTGAGTACTTGATGGCGGTGTTCTGGTTCGCCGGCCCCTGCGAGATCGTGCCTGAATTGATGATCACGGAGTTGGCGCCGGTGACGTGGACACCATTACCGCTATTGCCGCCAGCGCCACCAGGAGGCCCGCCGGCGAATCCAGACCCTCGCCCGCCGTTGCCGCCAGATCCACCGGCCGCGCCGCCGCCTCCGCCGCCCCCGCCCCATCCTTCCAATGCCGTTCCTGGATTTGCTCGGCCACCGTCGACGCCGGACTCACCGCCAGCCATACCGCCTGATCCGCCTACACCCGGACTTTGGCTCTGGAATAACCCCTGGCCCGCCGACCCGCCGTTGGTGTAGGTGCCGCCACCACCGCCTCCGCCACCGGCATACGGAGAAGTCCCCGGGACGTCGCCGCCACCTGGCGTGCCATTTTCACCCCCATTGCCGCCGTTTCCGCCGTAACCCGTTCCATCGATCCCGCCGGGATTGATATCCGCACCGCCTCCGCCGCCACCGCCCGCCCCGCCGCCTTCTCCTCCGGAGCCATCACCACCGCGACCGCCGTTGCTGACCGCGCCCTCGCTGTAGCTACCGCCCCCCCCGCCCCCGCCGCCGCCGCCCTTGCCGCCGCTGATCGAATAGCCGTCGTTATGCAGGACCACGCCGTCGCCAGAGATCACGATGCCGTGCCCACCGTTCCCGCCCGCGCCGCCCCCGCCGCCGTCAAAGTTTCCCGGCCCGCCGCCACCGCCACCGCCGCCTCCGCCGCCCGGCGCGCCTTCAATGTCGTCATAGGTCGTATACGACGTGGTGAGATCCAGGGCGGCAAAACCATCCCCGCCATCGCCGCCATTGCCGCCATTGGCAGCCCCGCCTACGCCGCCCACCCCCGCCTCGCCGACGATCAAGGCACGCGCCGCGGGATGCGGGGACATGCCGAGAGAGATCAAAGACAGGCCAAAACAAAGCTTCACCGCCATACCGCGCGCCTTGTCGATTCGATTCGAGATCGAGTCCGCATGTCGCAACGCCAAGCAAGAATCCGTATGCATCGTTGGTTCATCCTGGGTGGTGGATTCACGCGCGGCTTCACGAACTCGATTGCACCTGAAGCACAGAGGACGCTCCAGGCAGAATCGTGATCTTGATCTCGAAGAAGGTGGAACACCGGCGTCGCCGGTCGCGCGTTTGAGTAATCCGGTTAATCACATCGAGCGACGGCTGCACGCGGCAAAGCGTTCGAGCCTGTGTCGTCGGTGTCTCAGATTCTCTTTATGCGCCCCGGCTTTACCCAGAGTAGGAGTACTCGGAAAGCGCGACAGCCTTCATAAGAATCAGTTGCCGGGGAAAATCAGACGAACGCTATGGCGCATATTGCGAGACCGTGCCAGCGATCCGGCGAGTCACTTCATGCAAGGTTGCTAGAACAGATATTTCACCCCCACCGAGCCGGCCACCGCCCGCAACCCTGACGTGCTGCCCATGCCCTGTTCGGCATGCACCTGCACATTGACGAAGGTGTTCCTGCCCGCGCGCCGGTCATAGCCCGCCGCCAGGCCGACGCGCGATCCATCCAGATCGTTGTCGAATGGGATGTCGCCCTGTGTCGCGGAGGGATACGAACTGGAGGACTTTCCCCGCGTGTGCAGATAGCTCAGCATCAGCCAGCCGTGGCTTTGCGTCTGGGCTTGCGCACCCCAGACTTTCGATAGCTTCAGACTCACACGCGAATGCAGCGCGTGCAGTCCCGGCAGCGCAACCCGGCCCACGCTGTCTTCAGCATCGCGCAATTTGACGTGCTGGACCATCACCTGGGCTTGCGGTTCAATGCGCAGACCGCTGCCGTCGCGAATATCGAAGGCCTTGCCGGCTTCGGCCGACAGCGCGGCGCCCCATCCGGATGTCTGCAGGGATGTGCCATGCGCACCGCGCGATTGCGTCTTCACGCCGTACCGGCTGACCTGTGCGACGAAATCGGCGTAACCGCCCTTGCCGTCCATCAACGTGTAGTAAGCGCCCAGGCCATACAGGGTTTGATCGCTGCGGCCGGCATCCACCGTCGATCGCGTGGATGCCTGATAGTGCGCCACGTCGTTACGGGAAGCCATTGCCGTTCCAAACACGCCCACGCTCCGGCGGCCGATACCTTTGCTGGCCACGAACAAGTCCGTTCCCACCTGCAGTCCGGCCACCCGCGAATCCACGGCGACGTTCGCTTGCCGGACCCCCAGGGGCGCGCCATCGCGGCGCTCCAGGACGCCAAGCGACCGCGCCCAGGCATAGGGGTAGACCGTTCGCGACAACGTTTCGGTTGATCCCATCCGTTCGTTGAACGACCCTACCGCCACCTCGGACTGCCGCAAGGCCTGATTGCCCAACTGCGAGTAGATGGACACCTCGGGGCGGATATCGCTGAACAGATACCAGTTGTTGGCCAGCGCCGCTGCGCCGTCTCTCGCGCCTCGCACCAAGCCGTAATTGAACGCGCCCGACTGCGTGGGTTGTCCGGGGGTTTGTTGAAATGCATGTTCGGTGCTGGCGCCAGCCTTGACCACCAGCAACCCGTCGCCGGCCAACGGATCTCCGAAGCCGCCCGGCGTGATGAGCTTCAGGTAGGTCAACCCCGTGGCGCCCTGGGTCAGCGTCAGGTGATCCGCGGCACCGGTCGGGTTCACGTGCAGTTGCACTTCGCCACCGCCGCCCACCAGGTCGTTGGCGGTGAACGTGCGGCCGGCATGATTGTTGGCATCTTCGGTGGGCCGTGAAAAGGCGATGCTGCCAGCAAGCTGAAGTGAGTTGACCCTGCTGAGGTTGTTGCCCTGCGCGGCAGCGGTGGCATCGGTCAGGACGTTCCATCGGCTCGTCGCATCGATGACGAGGTTCGGTCCGTCCATCTGGCCGTCGAGCCTGGCACCGTTCGCAAGGCTCAATGTCGCATTGCTGGCGCCGGCAACGCTGGCGGCCGCTTGATCGGCCTGGCCGAGGGCCGTGCCATGGATGACCAGCATGCCCTCGTCGACACGCGTAACGCCGGTATGCGTGAGCGGCCCCGCCGCCGTGGCGTTGGCCGTTTCGGTACCGCTACCCAGGATGATCCATGTGCCGGGCCCTGTCTTGGTGAGGCTGCCCGCGCCGCTGATCGTGCCCTGCATCACGGACACGGTGCCGACGGCCGTGTGGACCGCGCCATCGCCGCGCAACTGGAAATCGCGCTGCGACGTGATGCTGGCGTTCAGTTGCAGCCCGCCGCCGTCAAAGGTAAGGCCGCCAGCCGTGTCCCCCAGGGCGGCATCGTCCGTGATCGCCAGCCATCCCCCGAAGAGCGTCCAGGGCGTGAGCGCCAGGGCGGGCGAACCCGTCAACGCCCACATGCCGTGAGACGTCTTCTCGAATGCGTTAAAGCCCAGATACTGACCCTGCGCGCCGTGGCCGATCGTGCCCACATCAAACGCAAGCGCGGCCCCGCCATCCAGGACGAGCGTGTTTGTGCCGCTTGATTCGGAGGCATCGACAAGCCCGTGAATCAGGCTGCCGTCACGGAGCATCAAGGTCGAATTGCTGGCGGTGGCCGCGTACTTGATGGCGGTGTCCTGATTGACCGGCCCCGCCATGATGGAACCCGAGTTGATGATGACGGAACTGGCCCCCGTGACGTGGACACTGTGATTGCTGCTGCCGGCCGCGCCGCCTGCGTTCGTGTCGAAACGCGAGAACGGCCCGCCGCCACCGCCTGCGCCACCTGGCGCGCCTCCGCCTCCGCCGCCGGCACCGGAGCCTTCGAACGGCACGGCATCGCCTCCCGTGACGCTGGGCGCTGCGCCGGCCTCGCCGCCCAATCCGCCCACCCCCGGGGTCTGTACCAGCCACGTGAATCCGCCCGCGGCGCCGCCGTTGGTCAAGGTGCCACCGCCG
>Ga0213826_1000875_pt1 | contig 13843 bp, 9 predicted proteins | sample MC6MC0899MG_FD_180668 | JGI IMG/M metagenome (GOLD analysis project Ga0213826, IMG submission 180668) | Enriched soil aggregate microbial communities from Iowa State University, Ames, United States - MC6-MC0899-MG | ecosystem: Environmental > Terrestrial > Soil > Unclassified | place: USA: Iowa...
GAGATGACGGTCACCCTTCGGGTGTACCTGAGCAACGACCTGCTGGCGCCGGCCAAGAAGCCGTTGTCGATGGTGATCAAGGGCGGGCAGTGGACCGCTACGGAGGTCCAGGTGACCGCCGGCTTCATGAACATCCTCGACACGGCCTGGCCGCGCGACCGCTTCAACCTCACCAAACACCCGGGGCTGCGCTACATCACATGAACATTGATCTGGAAAAGTACCTGGACGTGGTTTGGGTCAGCGGCGGCCGCCAGTTCCCGGAGCTGGACTGCTACGGCGTCGTCAACGAGGTGCGTCGAGACCTTGGCCTTGAGCCCTGGGACGAGTATCCGGGCGCGACGCGCGCTGACTTGGCTGAACTGGCCGAGGAGGCTGCGCTGCAGCACGCCGGCAGCGACCTCGTGGAAGGCGCGGTTGCGTTCTGCTACCAAGGCAGCGTGGTCACCCACGTTGCGGTGCTCGTCGAGGTCGAGGGGCGAATGTGCGCGCTCGAGTGCAACGACGGCCGCAACGTCACCGTGCTGCCGGTCTCCCGCTTCGAGTGCCGTTTCAATCGGGTGGAGTATTACGCGTGATCCGCATCTTCCCCTCACGCATGCCCGGCGAGGCGCTGGAGACCCATCGCCACGGCAGGACCACGATCGATGGGTGGCTGCGCTCCAACGTACCGAGCTATCCGGGGGAGGGACCACACCCGATCGAGGTTGAGCTGTGCGGCGCTGCTGTGCCGGCGGATGCGTGGGCTTCCACCTGGATCGATGCCGACAGCGACGTTCGTATCTACCCGATTCCCTATTTCGAAGGCGCTGCCGCGGTTGTCTACTGGGTGGTGGTGGCTGTCATGGCCGCCTACGCGATCTACATGGTCGCCAACATGCCCTCGGGCAGCCGGTACGGGCAGGGCGACACGCTCAGCCTGGATACCGCACGGGCGAACTCCGCGCGCCTTGGTAGCCCCGTTCGCGAGGTTCTGGGGCGGTGCCGGGTCTGGGCGGACTATCTGGTGCAGCCGGTGTCGCGCTTCGTCGGCGGCAAGACCTACCGGACGCAGATGTTCGTTTGCGTCGGCAAGGGCCGGCACATCATCCCGTTCGGCTCCGCGCGGCTGGGCAACACCCCGATCAGTTCCTTCGGCAGCGACGTGGAGATGACCATCTACCCGCCGGGCGCCGACGTGGGCGGCGACGTGCGTTCGGAGAACTGGGTGAACTCGACCGAGGTCGGCGCAACCGCCTCGGGCACGGCCGGCCTGGACCTGAGCGACACGGCGGACGTGGCCACCAGCCTCAATGCCGACTCGGTGACCGTGGCCGGCAACGTGCTGACGCTGAACAACGCGACGGTGACCGACGCGAACGGCAAGGAACGGCCGGCCACGTCGGTGCCGGCGTCCTGGACGGTCGGCGCGGTGCTCACGCTGAAGGTAGCCGCGACGTTCACGGCCACCACCAGCGGCCTCTACTCGATCATCGCCGGGAGCGCAGTGGCCGAGCTGGCCCCGTATGTGGGCATGCCGGTGCTGCTGACCTACAACGGCGCCGACTATGGCCTGTTCGTGGCGAGCTACGCGCCCGGCACGCCGGCCGTGCCCGGTGTCGGCGGCAGCCCCGCGCGCGTCACGGGATCTGCTGCAGCTACCGGCTTTGACTTCAGCGGCACACCGGTCACCTTCAGCCTCGGCTGGCGCGGCACCAGCTACAGCGTCGCGCTGGTGGCCAACTACATCACCCTGGGCGTGCTGCTCACCGCGATCAACGACCAGCTGGTGGACAGTGGTCTGGTGGCGACCCAGTCGGGCGGGGTGGTCACCATCGCCGAGGCGTCCAGTCCTTACGCCGGCGGAAGCATCAGCTTCAGCGGGCTGCCGGCGGCTGTGTTCGGCAGCAGCCCAGTTGCGACGGCGGGCTTGGCCACGACCGGCGGAACGCCGGCGACGCTGCCTCGCGTCACACTGGCCTATGACGGACCGGGCGGCACTGCCTTCGGTGGCTTGCCGCAAGGCAGCGTCTCGCTGGCGATGTCGCGCGGGCAGAGCGAATACCGCATCGCGGCCGTATCCGGCCTCACCCTAGTGGTGCAGCGGCTGACGGAGGGTGGGGTGGTCGACAACAGTTGGCCAGGCTGGACGGCGCGGACCGCGACCGACTATCGGGCGACCGGGCTGCAGGAGAGCGAGGAATGGCTGGGCCCGTTCCTGGTCTGCCCAAACGGGGAGACGACCAACGCCTTCGAGTACGACTTCAACTTCCCGGGCGGCCTGATCTGGTACACCGACAAGGGCAACAAGCGCACCTTCACCGTGACGGTGCGGGTGGCCTGGCGCGTGTACGGGTCCGGCGACCCTTGGTCGGTGCGGACCCACAGCTACACCGCGACCTCCGAGGATTCACTGGGCTTCACCGAGCGCATCACGCTGGGCACGCCGGGCCAGATCGAAGTGCGCGTGCGCCGGGTGACCGAGCGCGGTGGCAACTCGGCCCGCGATGCCTGCTTCTGGCAGGGGCTGCGCGCGCGGCTGCCGCAGCGCCCGACGCGCTACGACGACCTGACCACCATCGGGCTGACGGTGACGACGGGCACCAAGCTGGCGGCGCAGACGGATCGCCGGTTCAACGTGGAGGCGACCCGCCTGTACGACGATGGCACCGCGCGCAGCATAAGCGGCGCGATGATCCACGTGATGCGCTCGCTTGGGCTGCCGACTGACCAGATCGACACCGATACGCTGACCCACCTGGAGAACACCTACTGGACGCCGCGCGGTGAGTTCTTCGACTTCAGCGCGGAGAAGTCCGGCACCAGCGCTCTCGACCTGCTGCAGATGGCGGCGCAGGCGGGCATGGGCTACTTCCTGCTCATCGACTCGATGTGCTCAGCCGGGCGCGAAGGGATCAAGGCCTGGCGCGGCGGCATCTCGCCGCAGCGGCAGCTGGAGCCGTTGACCACGGCGTTCACCTCGCCGGGGCCGGATGACTTCGACGGCGTGGACGTGACCTACATCGATGAGGTGACTTGGGAGGCCGAGACGGTGGAGTGTCGGCTGCCGGGCGGCGACACGCCGTGGAAGGTGGAGACGTATGAGCTGCAGGGCGTGGGCACGCGCGATCGCGCCTACCGGATCGGCATGCGCCGACTGATGAAGCATCAGGGCCAGCGCCTCACGTACACGACGAAAACCGAGATGATGGGCCTGGTGTACCAGTACGGCGACCGGGTGAAGCTGTTCGACGACATCCCCGGATCCAGCACCACCAGCGCCATGATCGAATCGGCGCGCCTGGACGGAACCCGGGTGCTGATCGAGGTGGGCGAGTATCTGGACTGGACCCTGCCGGCGCCGCGGTGCCTGATCCGGTTCCAGGACGGCACGCTCTCCAGCGTGATCGTGCCTGCCCGTGTGGACGACCACCGCCTGACCATCGCCGCATCCGCTCTGCCAGGCGACCACGCCTTCAACACCTGGATCATGGACGATCCGACCATCGATCCCCCCGAACTGATCTTCTGCGACAGCACGCGCGCTGGATATGACGCCGTGCTGGCCGAGCTCACACCAGGCGAAGACGGCTCTGTCGAGCTTGCCGCCGTGCAGTACGACCCCGCCTTCTACCAATACGACGACGCGACCGCGCCGTAGCACTACCGGAGACGCACCCAGATGACCAAATACAACACCGGCAACCCGGTGGGCTCGAGCTCGCCCCTGGATTTGTATGACAACGCCGAGAACCTTGATGCGGGGATCAATGGGCCCGGGCATACCTGGGTTGACCGAAAGGGCGCAACGCGGAAGAGCTGGGTTGGGATCGAGTTCGACTTCCAGACCTTCCTCGCCGATGGCAGCACGATCGAGTTTCCGACGTGGGCGGCGGCATCGTCTGCTGCGGGCGCTGGGCAGATCCCCGTGAACAGGCAGGTGGCCGTCATAGGTGACGATGGCACGCACGTCGACCCAGTCTCAGGGGAAACTGTCCCTAATAGTGGCCGCTATGTGATGGTGGCCTCGGGCCTGCAATGGGCTGCGGCCGACGTGCTTTCTCAAAAGGCCGACCGTGTCGAACTCGAAACGAAAGTGAACCTTCCTGTGTTCAACAGCTACGCCGACACGGTAAGCCAAGCCCTATCTAGTGGCTCGGTTGTCCCCATTTCCTCGCGGGTGCCCAGTGGTGTTTTCGGCCTGCAGCTTGCGTTTGCGAACTGGTCCGTCGCCTTCCACGCTGGCGAGGACATGGCTGTCGGTACTTACTTCGACAGCGTGTCCGCGCCTATTGGGATTGGCAGCGCAGCCACGCGCATCAGGGTGCGGCTTTGGTCTCGTGCGATCTCGGGGGCAGGCGGCTCGGGTTCTGGGCCTGGAGCTCCTGGCGACCTTTTGCTTGAAGACAGGTTCATCGCGGTTTCAGAACTCGGGATAGTGCCTGGAGCGACCGAATTGGTCGATGCCACTCTTCCGCTCAACTATCGCGAGGTCGAAGTTGGCACTTCCTACCTCGTTGAACTGGACGCCGTGGACAATGCTGGGCAGCGGCAGCCGATGGCGGTTCGCAACCTGGCAGCCGGTGCATGGACGCAGGAGCGTCGCGGCTACTATCGAAATTCCACTTCCTCGAATTTCTGGTCGAACGTCAACGCTCCTAGTGCTCTGGCGGTGAACCTGGGCCGAGCACAGCTGATCAGTATCCCGCAGCTGTCCAGCGCGGTCACGGCCAACAGCACGGAGCTCGAGGGGATTGGTGCCGCATTCGATACCATGCAGAAGGAAGTGGCGGCCAAGGTTGCTACCGCTGACTTTGGGCTTTCCGACGATGCTGGCTGGGCGGCCATGATCAAGTCAGGGCTGGACATTGAAGTCGGTTCGGTGCTGTCTGCTCTGGTCATTCCCAGGGCTCGACTGGCTGTGGGTGCAACGCACCTCATCCTGAGCGTTCGCTCGCGCGCTGCGAGCGGAAATGAAGCTCTGGTTCCGGGGGGCGATCCCAGTGATACGTTGGTGCTCCGTAAGACCTACACGGTCGCCGAAGCAGGTACTGCGGGCGATGGTGTTGCCCGCGATATCACTTTCGTTTTCCCGACCGAGTACCGCGTCGACGATCGCCACATCATCTTCGACTGGATTGCGTACACCGACTCTAGCCAGGTAGCAATCTCCTCGCAGGGATACCGTGCTGCTGGAAGCGATAGTCCAGGTCGCCGCGGCTGGTACAAAACCACACCAGGCGCGGGCTTCGGTCCCCTCAATAGTGCGTTCTCGCTGTGCTGGTCTCTCCTTAGCCGCAAACTTGTCGTACGGCCGGAAGCGCTTCCGGATTTCACTGGACACTGGAGCAACGACCTTGTGACTTCTGCTGAGTTCGAGGTCACCGGCCTATCGCTGGCTGTCCGCCTGCGGCTGGGGCGCGGCGGTGCCGACTTGGCCGTAACGGGTGCAGTGGGGATTACTCCTGCGAGCACTGGGGCCGTCACCGATGAATCGCGCATCTTGGCTGCGTCGCTCAACAACTACGTGGCGTTCGCCTATGCGCCTGTGGTCGGAAGGCTGACGAACGCGAATGTGGGCGGCGTAGTGGTGACCCGACAGTCTGACGGCGCTGTCCTGAGCCTTGGATCTGACTATCAGCTCAACGGTCCTCTCGGAGCGGTAATGCGCGCGAGTGCAGGGGCGGACGTCCCCGTGAAAGTCGCATACAACTGGGCAAATAGCCGCTACAGCTTGGTCTACTTGGATGCCAATACCCTCCAGGTCGGCGTCGTCGACGGAATCGAGAAAGCCCGCTTCGCCGCGGAATTTGCGCCGGGGATCGGCGTGTCATCCCGAATCCCGCTCGCCTACCTCCGGGTAGTGGGGGCGTCGATGACTGTCCACCCGGTGTGGGCGGTGAAGGACGGCTATCTGCACAGGGATATCTCCGCGCAGTGGGAAATGGACCGCCGGCGCAACGCTACGGCAATGCGCTCCACCCTGGGGGCGTTGCGAAGCGGCAAGCCAGTTGTGGGGATCTTCTATGGAGACAGCATCGTAGCGATGCAGAATGCGACTCCTTCGACCACGGTCCCCAACGGCGTAGCGCGTGACCGAGCGACCAGCAGCGGCGGCTACGTCTCGATTCCGCCTCTGACGGATGCAATCCCCTTGTATGACTTCGGAGACGGCGCCGGCGCAGTTCACACGAAATGGGGCTTTGCGCGGGCTATGGTTGCTGCGATGGAGGATGCCTATGGTCAGGAGGTCAGCGTTAAGAACCTCGGCATCGGGGGAACGCGATCGGATTCTGCCGTGACGAACGGGCTTGATCCGACGCGGCTTGCGGCGCTTACGGGGCTGATCCACTCAGCAGTTTCTGACGGCTCGAAGCCATTCGTGTTCATCAACTTCGGCATGAACGAGGTTGGCGTGGCCACGACGGAAGCAAACGTTCGGCAGATCCTGGACGCTGTGTATGCCGCTGGTGGGGATGCGATTGTGGCAGGCGTGGCCCGACGCAACCTGATCGACGTGGGATACACGGATGATCAGTGGCGCTTCACCAACCGCGCCCTCCGACGTGCTGCAGAGTACATCTCCCCCGACACGGGAAAATCCGCCGCTTTCATCGACACCGTGGGTCTCTTTGACGATGCGTACAACGTCATCGGCATCCACCGGCTGGACAACTGCGGAGCCAACTTCACGAATCACCCGGGAATTCGTGAGCACGCTGCGATGGGGAAAGCTGCGGCAGCGTGGATTGATTGAGAAAGCCAGCAGGGGCGCCAGCTGCTGCTTCAGGCTGTACCCACCAGCAGCTCCGCTCGGTTGTTCCGGGGGGTATTCACCGCGCGGCTGACGCGGTAGGCCTCCATCGCTGGGGGCTCGCTCGCCAGCAGCATCGCCATCGCGTCATCTGGCTCGGCCGCCAGCCACTCATCGGCCTGGCCGGCCGTCAGCCACACCGGCATGCGGTCGTGGATATCTGCCGAGACGCCGCTGCTGTCGCCGGTGATCACCGTGAAGGTGCCCAGGTTGTCAGGGTCGAGTAGGGGGCTGGTGTCTTCCCACAGGCCGGCGGCCAGCAGCGGCCCGGCCGCGTGGATGAACCACGGATCCTTCTTCCCGTCCTCAGCGTTGACCGACCACTCGTAGTACCCGGCCATGGGGATAAGGCACCGGCGCTTCTTGAACGCCGACCGGAACGCCGGCTTGGTCGCCACCGTCTCGATACGGGCATTGATGGTGGAGCCCTGCAGCTTCTTGGCCTTGGCCCAGAAGGGGAGCAGGCCCCAAGACAGCCTGGTGACCTGCACGCCGGTGCCACGATCAAGGATCACGGACGCGCGCTGTGTCGGCGCCAGGTTGTAGCTTTCGGGGATCGACATGAGGTCGCCGACCAACTGGGGGAGGCCCAAGGTGTCAGCGTTTCGGATTGGGGTCTGGACGAATCGGCCGCACATGCCGGAACCATACCCCTTCCGGCGGCCCAGGCCTTCGCACCGCGTGCACCCCGACGGCCGGGGCCGGCCGATCCCCACAGCTGGCCGGGGGATCGCCCTGTACCGCCGATAGTCCCGTCCGGGCAATCTGTGCTTGCCGGATCCGGGAGCCGCAGGCAGCTCAGCCCGGGTGCTGGGGCGCCTGAGCAGCGCCCCGCCGGCGTCCGCGGGCCTGGGTGCGAGGACGTCCCATGGGGTCCCATGGCGTCCCATACAGTCCATCAAAAGTGCGCAAATTCACACACATGAATGGTCTCTAGACCTCAAACCACCCTCTAAGATGAACACGCTCGGTGGTAGGGCGTTACGCGTAACGCATTGAATTTAAAGATCGTTTTCCTCCCTTGTTCGGCTGGTTTGAAGGTGATAAGGGATGTGTCGTGTTTTCCTATGGCAAACGCCAGAAAAGTAATGCAGTATCCGCGTCCAAGCCGTCGTAACGACAACGTAACTGACTGGCACCAAACGGGAAAAGCTGAACGGCGAAAGATTTCATGCACGCGGCCGTTACAAGCAATAGCCAAGGATGCTTATAAGCAATGAGTGATGGATCAGGCGCACCGAACCGGCAGGATCTGAACGATCTGCTGGCAAAGATTTGGGCTCAGGTGGTAGGACAGGTCAATACATTGATCGACGCGCATCGCGCGTTCGGATTTGTGCAGTTCAACGAAAATCTGAACCCCACCTTGGCCGACGTATTGAATGGTCTGGCGTTTGTTGATTTTGCCCTCACAAAGTTTCTTGAGAGCGGCATGCTGGAGTTTGATGAGCAGCGAAATGCCATCAATTCGAAACAGTGCATTCTCAAGATGAAGAGCTTGGGCCTCGCGCTCGACGAGGAAAATGCAGCAGAGTTTGAGAAGATCATGGCTGAGTTGAAGAACCAGTCTAAGTTCTAAGTTCTAAGTTATAAGTTTCCTTGCCCTACACGATACGAAGCACCTACTGGAGAATGATGATGAATGGCGCCCACCTGAACTTTGATCTGTACGCTCTTGCGCAGCCGAAGAACAGGAATGATCTGGCTGCTTTGGCAATCGAGATCATCAATGAACTCGACAACATCGATGGTCACCTCCAAGCCGCGATCGCTCGCTGTAAGGCGCCTGTGGCTGCCTGATTTCGTCATACGTGAATGACTGGAAGCCCCGCGAAAGCGGGGCTTCTTTTTTTTGGCTGCTGTTGGAATTGAGTGACGCCTTCCGCAGAGATACGTGCCCTTGCAATGCGACGGGACTCCTTCGCAAGAATGGCTCCCTCAGTCGCGGAATCTGAGACCGCAGCCCGTATGCTGCGCCCATGCTCCCGCCCTGCGACTTCGCTGGCTTCAAGACCGCCCCTCAGCCTCGAGGCTGGGTGCAACATGGCGACCACTGGGGTTTGTGGTGGGGAAATCGTCAGATCGCCAGCGTGCAGCCTGGCGCCCATTGCATCCGTGTCGTCCTGTCCTGCAGGAAAATTTGGCAGGACAAGCAGGTGCGGGCGGCCAGCGTGCGGCAGGGTAAGCGGTATGCGGAGCGCTGGTGCGCCGCGCGGGTGCTGGAAGGGCTGCCGCTGAAGGAGGCTGTGGCGCGGCTAACGGCGAACGACGAACCGGTCCGCAAGCTCTCCCGCACCGAACTCCAGCAGCAGCGACGCTTGGACGCAATCCCGAACCCGAAGCTGTAGCGGCGCGAGTCAGCCGGCGTTGCCTACGTATCGGCGCATGCGACCGTCGGCGGCGACAGTAGCTGCATGGATCAGAAGAGCATGGGCAAGGCGCGCTGGGCGCGCGCGAGGGCGGCTTCGCTATGGCAGCAGGCCGACGATTTGGACAGCATTCGCAGCGGTGACTGGCGGGCTAGGGCGAGTCGCCGGCGTGGCGCTGACCGGCTCCGCGTCGAGGCCGCGCACTTCGACGGCATCGCCAACCGACTGCAGCCCTTCGAAGACGATCAGGCCGCCTGATCCGGCCGCAGTGCCACTACGTTGCCGGTGCGCAGGCGGTCCAGGTAGTCCGCCCATTCCTGCATCATGCGCACGCGCTCGGCCATATGGGTCGTGCGGTTGTAGGCACGGCCGTTCGGGTCGCGCACGGCGTGCGCCAGCTGGTGCTCGATGATATCGGGACGGAATCCCAGCACCTCGTCCAAAATGGTGCGCGCGGTGGCCCGGAACCCGTGGCCAGTCATCTGGTCGCTCTCGAACCCCATCCGCCGCAGCGCGGTGTTCACCGTGTTTTCGCTCAACGGCCGCTGCACGCTGTTGCGGCCGGAGAACACGTACCTGCCCCGATTGGTCAGCGGGTGGATCTCCCTCAGGATGTCCATGGCCTGCCGCGACAGCGGCACCAGGTGCTCGGCGCGCATCTTCATCCTGTCGGCGGGGATGAGCCACACGGCAGCGTCCAGATCGAACTCCGACCACTCCGCCTGGCGCAACTCTCCTGGCCTCACGAACACCAGGGGAGCCAGGGCGAGCGCCCAACGCGTCACCGGTCTGCCCTGGTAGGCGTGGATGGCACGTAACAGCGGCGCCAGCTCCTTCGGCTCGGCCAATGCTGCGTAGTGGCGCTTCGGCTTTGGCTGCAGCGCACCGCGTAGGTCGGCGACCGGATTGCGCTTGGCCAGGCCCGAGGCAATGGCATAGCGCATGATCTGTCCGCAGTTCTGTATCACCCGATGGCCGGACTCTATGGCGCCGCGCCGCTCCATGCGTCGCGCGATCGAAAGGAAGTCCGGCGCCTCGAGGTCAGCAGCCTGCCGCGATCCAATCCACGGGAACACGTCGTTCTCCATCCACGCCTCGACCTTGATGCGATACGACGGCGCCCAGATCCGGCCCTTCATCCACTCCCGCCCGATGGACTCGAACGTCAATGCGTCCAGCCCGGCCTTCGCCGCGGCTGCGTCTTTCTTCTGCTGGCTTGGGTCTGTGCCCTGGGCGAGTAGACGGCGGGCGTCCTCGCGACGGTTGCGGGCCAGGGCCAGAGTGACCTCCGGATACACCCCGAGCGCCAGGCGCTTCTCCTTGCCGCCGAAGCGGTACTTCAGTCGCCACCAACGGCCACCTGCAGGTGAGATCTCGAGGTAGAGACCACCGCCGTCGAAGAGCTTCTGGGTTTTGCTGCTGGGCTTCGCGCGCCGAATAGCGAGATCGGAGAGTGGGGGCATCGATTCTGGGGGCATGGGGCAGGTGCCCCAAAATATGCCCCCACCGTCTCACTAGCTGCAACGTGCCGGGCCGTACTTGCTCGCACAACGAAAAAGGCCGAAAGCCCTGTTATTGCAGGTCTTCCGGCCTTTCGAGTGCCCTTTCGGGCTGAATAGTGGTGGAGCCAAGGAGGATCGAACTCCTGACCTCGTCGATGCGAACGACGCGCTCTCCCAGCTGAGCTATGGCCCCACGGGTGGTGCAACTGCGTGGCGTACCCGACCTCGGCCGTACCTCGCGATGGGCCTAGTCTAGCGCCGACCGGCGTTGCCTGCCAAGGGGTGCCTGGTCCGGGTCACGGGCCGGCGCCGTGTGTCCTGCCAGGTGCCCGTTCGACCTGCCGCAGCAGCGCTTTGTCCAGCTTGGCCGCCACGCCGACGCTGCGCCCGGCCAGGTTGGCCACCACGAAGCTGACCGAACTACCCAGCACCTGCGCTGTCTCGGACAGGCTCAACCGGTCGTCCTGCTCCAGCCACTGCGCCATCCCGGCGGTGGCCGCGCGCAGGGCATCCTCCAGCGAGTGGCCTGCTCATGGATGACCGGTTCAGTGTTCGCCGCCGCCAGGGCGACAAGTGCCGGGCGACATGTGACCGATGGCCCGGTAGGCGTCAAACCCGAACGCTGCCCTTCCGGCGCGCGCGTGGGCCGGGCATAATCCGCGCCAGAAAACGCGGCCGCATAGCCAGTGGACCAGGGGGGCCGGACAGCCGTCGCCCAGAACGCCCTGACACCAATCTGCAACATCCAGCCAATACCGTGCCGCATCGCTGTCTCCACAGCGGTGTCGATTTCCTATGGTGCCCGGCCATCTCGCCGGCTGCCCCGATCTGTACTACCAGAGACCTCTGCATGCCCGCTCTACGCCACGCCCCTGTGTCGACGCGTCTTCTTTCCCGTTCCCTGCCGGCCGCCCTGCTGCCGCGCCGCCACGCCCTGGCGCTGGCCTGCGCTTCGGCTGCGCTGATGCTGTCCGCTGCCGCCTCGGCGCAGGACGCGCAGTCGGCCAGCGCGACCTCGCTGGACACCATCACCGTCACCGCCGACCACCGCGAGCGCAACCTGCAGGAAGTGCCGGTCTCGGTCGGTGTGGTGCAGGGCGAGAAGATCCGCGACTACACCGCCGGCGGCGACGACACCCTGCTGGCGCTGTCGGGCAAGGTGCCCAGCTTCTACGCGGAAACCACCACCGGCCGCATCTTCCCGCGCTTCTACATCCGCGGCCTGGGCAACATCGACTTCTACCTGGGTGCGTCGCAGCCGGTCTCGATCATCCAGGACGACGTGGTGCTCGAGCACGTGGTGCTGAAGTCCAACCCGGTCTATGACGTGGACCAGATCGAAGTGCTGCGCGGCCCGCAGGGCACGCTGTTCGGCCGCAACACTACCGCCGGCATCGTCAAGTTCGACACCATCAAGCCGAGCCAGGACTACAGCGGCCGCGTGCAGGCCAGCTACGGTACCTACGGCAGCGTGGCGATCGACGGCGGCTTCGGTGGCCCGATCAACGATATCGCCTCGTTCCGCGTGTCGGCGCTGTACCAGCACCGCGATGATTACGTCGACAACACCTACCGCGGCCCCAGCGCCGATGGCACGGTCTCGCCGAAGAAGAACGCCATGGGCGGCTTCGACGACCGCAACGTGCGCGCGCAGCTGCTGCTGCAGCCGACCGAGAACTTCTCGCTGCTGGCCTCGGCCCACGCACGCGACTATGACGGCACCTCGACCCTGTTCCTGCGCAGCGCGCTGACCAAGGGCTCCAACAAGACCGACGTGCCGCGCGACCAGGTCGCCTACGACGAAGCCGACAACAACCCGCAGGCCTACAAGACCTACGGCGGCTCGGTGAAGGCCATCTACGATTTCGGCAACGTCTCGCTGACCTCGATCACCGCCTACGAAACCACCTCCGGCTACAGCCGCGGTGACACCGACGGCGGCGCAGCCGTGAACTACCCGGTCAACGGCGTGCCGAACGGTTACGGCCAGTCGATGGGCCAGATCCGCGATCTGGACCAGTGGACCCAGGAGTTCCGCCTGGCCAACGCCGACGACAACCGCCTGAAGTGGCAGGTCGGCGCGTTCTACTTCGACGGTCGCGACACCACCGATTTCTACCAGCGCGCCTGGTTCCTGCAGGGCAACGCGCGCAACCCGAACAACTGGGTGCGCCTGCGCAACGTCAACACCTCCTGGGCCGGCTTCGGCCAGGTCAGCTATGACGTGACCGACAAGTTCACCCTGACCGCCGGCCTGCGCCAGACCAAGGACGAGAAGAAGACCCGCCTGCTCAAGACCGCCGATACCGCCGCCGGTGCCGTGACCTACAAGGGCCGCACCTACGTGGAGATGTCCGACACCACGCCGAGCTGGGATTTGAGCGCGATGTATGCGTTCAACCCGCAGCTGAGCGTGTACGCGCGCGTGGCCCGCGGCTTCCGCGGCCCGACCATCCAGGGCCGTTCGGCCGTGTTCAATGCCGACTTCACCACGGCGAACTCGGAAACCATCCTGTCCTGGGAAGCGGGCATCAAGAGCAGCCTGTGGGACAACCGCCTGCGCGTGAACGCGGCTGCGTTCACCTATGTGGTCAACGACATCCAGCTCAACGGCAACGATTCGGACGGCAACGGCGTGCTGTTCAATGCCGACAAGGCCAAGGCCTACGGTCTGGAAGCGGACATGGAGCTGCGCCCGATCCCGAACCTGGCCCTGAGCGCCGGCGTCAGCCTGCTGCACAGCAAGATCCAGGACGACCGCGTGTACGCGCAGGTCTGCGCCCTGAACGGCGCCGTGGTGTGCACCGTGAATGACCCGACCATCAAGGTTGGTGCCAACACCTTCGCGCAGATCAACGGCAACCCGCTGCCGAATGCACCGAAGTACAACATCAACCTGGCCGCGCGTTACGACATGCCGGTCAATGACGCCGATGTGTTCTTCGTCTCCACCGACTGGAACAAGCAGGGTTACACCAGCTTCGTGCTGTACGACTCGGCCGAGTTCAACTCCAAGGGCAGCTTCGAAGGCGGCCTGAAGCTGGGCTACTCGGCCAACTACGGTGCCTGGGAAGTGGCGCTGTTCGCGCGCAACATCACCAATGAGAAGAACCTCAAGGGTGTGATCGAGAACTACATGGCCGCGGTCTACAACGAACCGCGCACCGTGGGTGTGTCGC
>Ga0213826_1000883_pt1 | contig 13769 bp, 10 predicted proteins | sample MC6MC0899MG_FD_180668 | JGI IMG/M metagenome (GOLD analysis project Ga0213826, IMG submission 180668) | Enriched soil aggregate microbial communities from Iowa State University, Ames, United States - MC6-MC0899-MG | ecosystem: Environmental > Terrestrial > Soil > Unclassified | place: USA: Iowa...
GAGCCTTACCTGCGGTAGCTTTGGAAATGTCAGCCGATGCAGCGATAGCGTCAATCAGTTCCGACTTGTTCACTCTAAGTCCCCTTATTTCTCTATTGAGTTTGTTTCTAAGTATGTAATGAAAAGCTTATGAAACGTGCGCTGGGTGGCTTGATGACAATAGCGTGCCGCTTTATAGCAAGGGCCCGAAAAAACTGTCAAGGAAAGCCCCCCAGCCAAAAACTACTAATGCGTGCTGATTCTTTCCTTAGCATCGCCGTCGCGCTTTTCATCTTTCGCGACAATCTCAGGAGCCACATCTGGCAAGGGCTCCGGGGCGTATTGCAGCGCAATTTGCAGGACTTCGTCAATCCATTTGACCGGTTTGATCTGAAGATCCTGTTTGATATTTTCCGGAATCTCCTTCAGATCGCGAACATTCTCCTCTGGAATGATCACCGTCTTGATGCCGCCACGGTGTGCCGCCAGCAGTTTTTCCTTCAACCCGCCAATGGCCAGCACCTGGCCACGCAGGGTGATTTCGCCGGTCATGGCCACGTCGGCACGTACCGGAATCTGCGTCAGGGCCGACACCAGCGCGGTGCACATGCCCACGCCCGCGCTTGGGCCGTCCTTCGGCGTGGCGCCTTCCGGCATGTGGATGTGTACGTCGCGCTTCTCGTGGAAGTCGGCGGCAATCCCCAGGCTACGGGCGCGGCTGCGTACCACGGTCTGTGCGGCGGTGATCGACTCGACCATCACATCGCCCAGCGAGCCGGTCTTGATCAACTGGCCCTTGCCGGGGATGACCACGGCTTCGATGGTCAGCAGTTCGCCACCCACCTGGGTCCAGGCCAGGCCGGTGACCTGGCCGATCTGGTCCTGCTGCTCGGCCAGGCCGTAACGGAACTTGCGCACGCCCAGCAGGTGCTCCAGCTGCTCGCTGGCCACCTTGACCTTGACCTGCTTCTGCCCGGTATGTTCCTTGACCACCTTGCGGCAGACCTTGGCAATTTGCCGCTCCAGGCCCCGCACACCGGCTTCGCGGGTGTAGTAGCGGATGATGTCGCGGATCGCCGAAACATCGACCTCAAGCTCTTCCTTCTTCAAGCCGTTGGCCTTGACCTGCTTGGGCACCAGGTACTTGACCGCGATGTTGATCTTCTCGTCCTCGGTGTAGCCCGGAAGGCGGATGACTTCCATCCGGTCGAGCAGCGCCGGCGGGATATTCATCGAGTTCGAGGTGCACAGGAACATCACGTCCGAGAGGTCGTAGTCGACTTCCAGGTAGTGGTCGTTGAAGTTGTGGTTCTGCTCCGGGTCGAGCACTTCCAGCAGTGCCGAAGCCGGGTCGCCACGCATGTCGCTGCCCATCTTGTCGATTTCATCGAGCAGGAACAGCGGGTTGCGCACACCCACCTTGGTCATCTTCTGGATCAGGCGGCCAGGCATGGAGCCGATATAGGTACGGCGGTGGCCACGGATCTCGGCCTCGTCACGCACGCCACCCAGGGCCATGCGCACGAACTTGCGGTTTGTGGCAGCAGCGATCGACTCGGCGAGCGAGGTCTTGCCCACGCCAGGTGGGCCGACCAGGCAGAGCACCGGGCCGCGGATTTTCTTGACGCGCTTCTGCACGGCAAGGTACTCGAGGATGCGTTCCTTGACCTCTTCCAGGCCATAGTGGTCGGCATCGAGAATTTCCTCGGCCTTGGTCAGGTCCAGACGCACCTTGCTCTGGGCCTTCCACGGCACCTGCACGAGCCAGTCGAGGTACGAACGCACCACCGTGGCCTCAGCCGACATCGGCGACATCTGCTTGAGCTTGTTCAGCTCGGCCTGGGCCTTGGCCAGGGCATCCTTGGGCAGGCCAGCGGCTTCGATGCGCTTTTTCAGCTCTTCGACTTCGTTGTGGCCTTCGTCACCATCACCGAGCTCTTTCTGAATGGCCTTCATCTGCTCATTCAGGTAGTACTCGCGCTGGCTGCGCTCCATCTGCTTCTTGACCCGACCACGAATGCGCTTTTCAACCTGCAGCAGGTCGATTTCAGCATCCAGCAGCGCCAGCACGTGCTCGACACGGGTGGTCAGGTCGACAATTTCGAGAATTTCCTGCTTCTGCTCGATCTTCAGGGCCATGTGGGCCGCCATGGTATCGACCAGACGCCCTGGCTCTTCGATGCTGTTCAGCGAAGACAGCACTTCAGCAGGGACTTTCTTGCCCAACTGCACATACTGCTCGAATTGCGACAGCAACGTGCGCACGAACACTTCCGACTCGCGCTCGGCGGCGTCGGTTTCGTCGATCAGGGAGACTTCGGCACGGATGTGCCCTTCTACTTCGGTAAAACGCTCGACCGCGCCACGCTGCTCGCCCTCGACCAGCACCTTGACGGTGCCATCAGGCAGTTTCAGCAGCTGCAGCACAGTGGCAACGGTGCCGACACGGTACAGGGCGTCCTCGCCCGGATCGTCGTCGGCCGGGTTTTTCTGGGCCAGCAGCAGGATCTGCTTTTCGCCCGTCATCGCTGCCTCGAGGGCTTCGATGGATTTTTCGCGCCCCACGAACAGCGGGATAACCATGTGCGGGTAAACAACGACATCGCGCAATGGCAAAAGAGGCAAGTCGAGGGTGGTCTTCATGATTTCGCCTCTACAGCGGCCTTATGGCCGGAAACCGGTGGAAATGATGCTTGGACCTAATGTGGGGGCACGCTTGGGAAATTACAAGCGCTAGCGCAGGAAAAGCAGAAAGGGGCCCGTAGGCCCCCTTCTTGCTTGCAACCGTCACCGGCCATTGCCTGAATCAGGCGTCTGGCGCGGCCTTGGCTTGCGGCTCGCTGTTCTCGTAGATCATCAGCGGCTGCGAAGTGCCTTCGATGACGCTCTCGTCGATCACCACCTTGCTGACATCCTTCTTCGAAGGGATCTCGTACATGGTGTCGAGCAGCACACCTTCGAGGATCGAACGCAGGCCACGGGCGCCAGTCTTGCGCTCCAGGGCCTTGCGTGCAACGGCCTTGAGTGCATCGCTGCGGAACTCGAGGTCGACGCTTTCCATCTCGAACAGCTTGGCATACTGCTTGGTCAGCGCGTTCTTCGGCTCGGTGAGGATCTGCATCAACGCAGCCTCGTCCAGCTCGTCGAGGGTAGCCAGCACCGGCAGACGGCCGACGAATTCCGGAATCAGGCCAAACTTGACCAGATCATCCGGCTCGACCTCACGCAGGGACTCGCCAACCTTCTTGCCTTCTTCCTTGCTGCGCACTTCTGCGCCAAAACCGATGCCACCCTTGGTGGAACGGCCCTGGATGACTTTTTCCAGGCCCGAGAACGCGCCACCGCAAATGAACAGGATGTTGCGGGTATCGACCTGCAGGAACTCCTGTTGCGGGTGCTTACGCCCACCTTGCGGCGGTACCGAGGCCACAGTGCCCTCGATCAGTTTAAGCAGCGCCTGCTGCACGCCCTCACCCGAAACGTCACGGGTAATGGACGGGTTGTCCGACTTGCGCGAAATCTTGTCGATTTCGTCGATGTAGACAATGCCCATCTGGGCCTTTTCCACGTCGTAGTCGCACTTCTGCAACAGCTTCTGAATAATGTTTTCGACGTCCTCACCCACATAACCGGCCTCGGTCAGGGTGGTGGCGTCAGCAATGGTGAACGGTACGTTCAACAGGCGTGCCAGGGTTTCGGCGAGCAGGGTCTTGCCCGAGCCGGTCGGCCCGATGAGCAGGATGTTGCTCTTGCCCAGTTCGACTTCGTCGCCCTTCTTGTCACGCTGGTTCAGGCGCTTGTAGTGGTTGTATACCGCTACGGCCAGCACCTTCTTCGCGCGCTCCTGACCAATGACGTACTGGTCCAGGATGCCGCTGATTTCTTTCGGCGAAGGCAATTTGTGCGCGCTGCTCTCGGCCTGGGCTTCCTGCACCTCCTCACGGATGATGTCGTTGCACAGGTCGACGCACTCGTCGCAGATAAATACCGAGGGCCCGGCAATCAATTTGCGCACTTCGTGCTGGCTTTTGCCGCAGAAGGAGCAATAGAGCAATTTGCCGCTGTCCTCGCCGTTACGGGTGTCAGTCATTCGATCGATCCAATCCGGTAGGCTTGCAACACAAGATGAAGGCAATTGCGGGCTTTTTCAAGTCCGCAGGTAGGCGCTTTCCGCGCCTACCTGCTCTGACACCCCGGTTCAGGAGGCCAGTTGCCGCTTGTCGTAGACCGAGTCGATCAGGCCGTACTCGGCCGCGCGCGAGGCGCTCATGAAGTTGTCACGCTCAGTATCACGCTGGATGGTCTCGAGGTCCTGGCCGGTGTGGTAGGCCAGCAGCTCGTTGAGACGCGCCTTGATGCTGAGGATTTCCTGGGCGTGAATCTGGATGTCGGTAGCCTGGCCCTGGAAGCCGCCCAATGGCTGGTGAATCATCACCCGCGAGTTAGGCAGGCAGTGACGCTTGCCCTTGGCACCGGCGGTCAACAGGAACGCACCCATGCTGCAGGCCTGGCCGATGCAGATGGTCGAGACGTCCGGCTTGATGAACTGCATGGTGTCGTAGATCGACATGCCAGCAGTCACCGAGCCGCCTGGGGAGTTGATGTAAAGATGGATATCCTTGTCCGGGTTTTCCGCCTCAAGGAACAGCATCTGCGCCACTACCAGGTTGGCCATGTAGTCTTCTACAGGACCTACCAGGAAGATCACTCGCTCCTTCAACAGACGCGAGTAGATGTCATAGGCGCGTTCGCCACGGGCGGACTGCTCGATAACCATCGGGACCAGGCCGCCTGCGGCCTGGATGTCAGAGCTCTGCTGAATATAAGAATTGCGGGACATGTCCTGCGCTCACTCCCAAATAGTCATGGCTTGAATACGCACAAGCCAGCGCGAAGGCTGGCTTGTGGGGGTTTCCTACGAGAGAAAACGTATTACTCGGCTTCGGCTGGTGCCTCGGCTGGTTTTACGGCTTCTTCGTACGAGACCGACTTGTCGGTCACAGTCGCTTTCTGCAGAACAGTATCTACAACTTGTTCTTCCAGCACAACCGAACGGACTTCGTTCATTTGCTGGTCGTTCTTGTAGTACCAGGCGATGACCTGCTCAGGCTCCTGGTAAGCCGAAGCCATTTCTTCGATCATCTCGCGAACCTTGGCGTCGTCCGGTTTCAGCTCGAACTGCTTGACCACTTCGGCCACGATCAGGCCCAGCACTACGCGGCGCTTGGCTTGCTCGGTGAACAGCTCGGCAGGCAGTTGCTCAGGCTTGATGTTGCCACCGAACTGCTGAACAGCCTGCACGCGCAGACGGTTGACTTCGTTTTCCAGCAGGGCCTTTGGCACTTCGATCGGGTTGGCGGCCAGCAGACCGTCCATGACCTGGTTTTTCACCTTGGTCTTGATCGCCTGGCGCAGTTCACGCTCCATGTTCTTGCGAACTTCGGTGCGGAAGCCTTCCAGGGTCGACTCTTTGATACCGAACTGGGCGAAGAACTCTTCGTTCAGCTCTGGCAGCACAGGGGCGGCAACGCTGTTGACGGTGATGGTGAACTCGGCAGCTTTGCCAGCCAGGTCCAGGTTCTGGTAGTCCTCTGGGAAGGTCACGTTGACAACGCGCTCTTCGCCAGCCTTGGCGCCAACCAGGCCTTCTTCGAAGCCCGGGATCATGCGGCCGGAGCCCAGCACCAGCGGGGTACCCTTGGCCGAACCACCGGCGAACACTTCACCGTCAACCTTGCCGACGAAGTCGATGTTGACCTGGTCGTCGTTCTGCGCGGCGCGCTCGACAGCCTCGAAACGGGTGTTCTGCTTGCGCAGCACTTCCAGCATGTTGTCCAGATCGGCGTCAGCCACTTCGGCGCTCAGGCGCTCGACGTTGATCGACTCGAGGCCGGCAACGGTGAACTCCGGGAACACTTCGAAGATGGCGACGAATTCCAGGTCCTTGCCTTTTTCGAAGGACTTTGGCTCTACAGCAGGGGCGCCAGCCGGGTTCAGCTTCTGCTCGACGATGGCTTCGTAGAAGGAAGCCTGGACCAGGTCACCGAAAGCCTCTTGACGGGCGTCAGCTTCGAAACGCTGACGGATCACGTTCATCGGCACTTTACCAGGACGGAAGCCCGCAATCTTGGCGCGCTTGGCAGTCTGCTGCAGACGCTTGTTGACTTCGTTCTCGACGCGCTCGGCCGGAACGGCGATGGTCATGCGGCGCTCGAGAGCGGAAGTGTTTTCAACAGAAACTTGCATGGATATTCCTCGTTGCACAGACGTTAGCCGGCGTTAGCCCGACTCCAGAATCAAGGGCAAGCATTCTAGTGAGTCGCGCAGCAGAAGTCACCCCACTCGGGACGACGGGAAACCACGCCGGTCGATTAACTTTCAAGGCCCGCACGGCTTACCGCCGAGCCTGCTTCAATAAGGGCGGCACGACGCCCGGGGCGACCTGCAGCCGAAATACCTTGTCAAACAACTGCCATTGGCGAATTCGCTTCCTTTATTATTCAGGATCGATTTCGTTGAACTGGCAATATTCTTCCCACCCCATCCCCAGCGCCTCGGCCACCTCGCGGTGCGTCTCCAGGCGCATGGCCTGCAGCTGCTCCGGGGTTTCGGCAATCAATTGCAGCGCCAGCTCCCAGGGCTGAATGCCCTGCTCATCGGCCGCATCCTCGAATGCCCACTCGATCTGCTGGGCCTGCTCGCGCGCATCCAGCTCACGAATCTCTTCGAGCAGCTGCGGGTTGGCCTCGGCAAAGCGCTGTAGCGCCAGGGCCTGACGGGATTCTTTTGCAATCATTGGGCTGTTCCTCTGCCGGCCAACCAGGCCGGTGTTTCAACCGGCTGAAATCTAACAGCTTTTATTGGGATGCCACTAGAGGATTGCAAGGGGGGCGGATGTGAATTGGCTGGGAGGGCGTTCGCCACGACATTTTCAGCGCCAGTGAGACCGAGCGCCGCCCGCGCGGCGCTTCGCAGCACAAGGCTGCTCCTACATTTGTTTCGGGCCAATTATTTCTGTGAGATTTGCGCGCGAATACCTTGGCGCATGACGCGATATCGCGCCGTACAAGCAAGGCGGTCGCGTGCGTCTGCCGCAGGATTGACTGGCCCAAAACAAATGTAGGAGCAGCCTTGTGCTGCGAAGCGCCGCGCGGGCGGCGCTCGATCTCACTGGCGCCGAAACACCCAAGCCATACACACCACAACCACTCAAAACCCAAAACAAAAAGGCGCCCGATCTTACGATCAAGGCGCCTTTTCTGGAATATGGGGTGGACGATGGGAATCGAACCCACGACAACTGGAATCACAATCCAGCGCTCTACCAACTGAGCTACGCCCACCATATTGCTGGTGTTGCAGTGTTGCAGTACAGCTTTACAGAAGCATGGTGCGGACGAAGAGACTCGAACTCTTACAGCTTGCGCCGCTGGAACCTAAATCCAGTGTGTCTACCAATTTCACCACGTCCGCGTAACGCTTAAAACAAAGGCGCCAGATGCTATCGAGGCGCCTTTGAAGAATATGGGGTGGACGATGGGAATCGAACCCACGACAACCGGAATCACAATCCGGCGCTCTACCAACTGAGCTACGCCCACCATATTGCATTACAACCTTACTTGCTTGCCCATGCTGCCTAATGGCGCACCCGGCAGGACTCGAACCTGCGACCATCCGCTTAGAAGGCGGATGCTCTATCCAGCTGAGCTACGGGCGCTTAAGCTTGAAGCCTAACCGAACGAGTCATTAACAGGTAACTGCTAAACCACTCATTCTGCCCGACTTAGCCAACCAGTGCTAGGCTGTGCCCGACAAGTGCGGCGAATCTTATAGGCGACCCCGAAAGTCGTCAACACCTTTTTCAAAAAAATTTAAATTATTTAAGGGGTTAGGGGATTTGCCCGACCACCCGCCTTTGCCCTTGGCGCGTGTCGTGCGAGAATACGCGCTCTTTATTGTTTCCTTCTCGATGGTTAATCACGCGTCTATGACTGCACACCTAATCGATGGCAAGGCGATCGCCGCCAGCCTGCGCAAGCAGATCGCTCAACGTGTCGTGGAGCGTCGCCAGCAAGGCCTGCGTACGCCCGGCCTGGCAGTGATCCTGGTCGGCACCGACCCCGCCTCGCAAGTCTATGTCTCGCACAAGCGCAAGGACTGCGAAGAGGTCGGTTTCATTTCGCAGGCATTTGACCTGCCCAGCGAAACCTCGCAGCAGGCCCTGACCGAGCTGATCGATCGCCTCAATGACGACCCCGCTGTAGACGGCATCCTGCTGCAACTGCCGCTGCCGGAGCACCTGGACGCCTCGCTGTTGCTCGAGCGCATTCGCCCGGACAAGGACGTGGACGGCTTCCACCCGTATAACGTAGGCCGCCTGGCCCAGCGCATTCCGCTGCTGCGCCCCTGCACACCGAAAGGCATCATGACCTTGCTGGAAAGCACTGGTCAGGACCTGTATGGCATGGATGCGGTGATCGTCGGCGCCTCCAACATCGTGGGTCGCCCGATGGCCATGGAGCTGCTGCTGGCCGGCTGCACCGTGACCGTCTGCCACCGCTTCACCAAGGACCTGGCCGGCCATGTCGGGCGTGCCGACCTGGTGGTCGTGGCTGCCGGCAAGCCGGGCCTGGTCAAGGGTGAGTGGGTCAAGGAAGGCGCCATCGTCATCGACGTGGGTATCAACCGCCAGGAAGACGGCAAGCTGGTCGGCGACGTGGTCTACGAGACCGCCCTGCCGCGCGCGGGCTGGATCACCCCGGTGCCGGGTGGCGTCGGGCCGATGACCCGGGCCTGCCTGCTGGAAAACACGCTGTATGCGGCGGAAGAGCTGCATAAGTAATAGCGCGTGATGCGAAAACGGCACCTCTGGCAGGTGCCGTTTTTTTTGCCTGTGATTTATGCATTGGCCTTGCTGGCCTCTTCGCGGGCTTGCCCGCTCCCACAGGAACCCCACAACCCTTGAGAGCGGTGCAGCCGAGCCCGCGAAGAAACCAACGCGGTGCTCAGCCGATCACTTGCGCGCCGCCTCCCACGACTTCAGCAGTTCGGTGTAGCTGACTGTCTCGCCCTTGGGCTTTTCGTTGGCCAGCTTGGGCTTCGGTGCGCCCGGCTGGTCGAACCAGTACTGGGCGTCTTTCTCCGGGTTCATCTTGGGTGCACAGGTCGCCTGGGCATTGGAGCGCTGCAAGCGTTCCATCATGCGGTCCTGGTCGCGGGCCAGGCCGTCCAGGGCTTCCTGCGGGGTCTTCTCGCCACTGGCCACTTCGGCGATATGGCTCCACCACAGCTGCGCCAGCCGCGGGTAATCCGGCACGTTGGTGCCGGTCGGCGTCCACTGCACCCGCGCCGGGCTGCGGTAGAACTCCACCAGCCCGCCCAGCTTGGGCGCAAGGTCGGTCATGGCCTGGGAGTTGATGTCCGACTCGCGAATCGGCGTCAGGCCGACGATGGTCTTTTTCAGCGACACGGTCTTGGAGGTGACGAACTGGGCATACAACCAGGCCGCCAGGCGTTGCTTCTCGGGGGTGGACTTGAAGAACGTCCATGAGCCGGTGTCCTGGTAGCCCAGTTTCATCCCCTCCTCCCAGTACGGCCCCTTCGGTGAGGGCGCCATGCGCCACTTCGGCGTGCCGTCGGCATTTACCACCGGCAAGCCAGGCTTGGTCATGTCGGCGGTAAACGCGGTGTACCAGAATATCTGCTGGGCAATGTTGCCCTGCGCCGGTACCGGGCCGGCTTCGGAGAAGGTCATGCCCTGGGCCTCCTTGGGCGCGTAGGCACGCATCCAGTCCACGTACTTTTGCGTGGCATAGACGGCCGCCGGCCCGTTGGTGTCGCCGCCGCGGGTCACGCTGGAACCCACCGGGTGGCAGTCCTCGACGCGAATGCCCCATTCATCCACCGGCAAGCCGTTGGGCAGGCCCTTGTCACCGCCACCTGCCATGGAGAACCAGGCATCGGTGAAGCGCCAGCCCAGCGAGGGGTCTTTCTTGCCGTAGTCCATGTGCCCGTAAACGCGCTTGCCGTCGATTTCTTTGACGTCTTCGGTGAAGAACTTGGCAATGTCCTCGTAGGCCGACCAGTTCACCGGCACGCCTAGCTCATAACCGTACTTTTCCTTGAATTTAGCCTTCAGCTCTGGGCGCTCGAACCAGTCGGCGCGAAACCAGTACAGGTTGGCGAACTGCTGGTCGGGCAGTTGGTAGACCTTGCCATCCGGCGCAGTGGTGAAGGAAATACCGATGAAATCCTTCAGGTCGAGGGTCGGCGAGGTGTAGGCCTTGCCCTCGTTGGCCATCAGGTCGGTAATCGATTCCACCTTGCCATAGCGAAAGTGCGTACCGATCAGGTCGGAGTCGTTGACCCAGCCGTCGTAGATGTTCTTGTCCGACTGCATCTGCGTCTGCAGTTTCTCCACCACATCGCCTTCCTGCAGCAGGTCGTGGGTCAGCTGTATGCCGGTGATCTCGCTGAAGGCCTTGGCCAGCACCTTGGATTCATATTCATGGGTGGTGATGGTTTCCGACACCACATTGATCTTCATGCCACGGAACGGCTCGGCGGCCTTGATGAACCACTGCAATTCAGCCAGTTGCTGTTCAGGGGTAAGGGTTGAAGGCTTGAACTCACTGCCGATCCATTTTTTTGCTGCATCTTCGTACTGGTCGGCCCAGGCAGCGCCATGCGCGCTGGCCAGTACCAGCAACGCGGCAAGGGTCAAATGTCGCCTGTTGTGCTTGTTATCGAACATTGTGATCTCCCGTTTCAGTTATCCCACAGGGCCGCTCGCTCAGCCCCAGCGCAGCACCACCACCAGCCACGCCAGCGATAGCAGCGAGGCCACCCACAAGGGCCAGTCGCTGACGCCGACCACCAGCAGGTGCAGGTAGGCGCTGGCCAGCAGGCCGATGAACAAGCGGTCACCACGGCTGGTGACCAGCGGCAAGAAGCCCCGTCGCTCTATGCAGGGGCGGCGCAGTTCAAGCAGGGTCATGCTCACCAGCAGCACGCCAACGGCGACGAAGAACAGCGCCGTCGGCAGAGTCCAGGCCATCCACTCCATGCGTTGCCCTCCTCACACCCGGCCCAGGGCAAAGCCCTTGGCCACATGGTTACGCACGAACCAGATCACCAGCATGCCGGGCAAGATGGTCAGTACCCCCGCCGCCGCCAGCACACCCCAGTCGATGCCTGATGCCGACACGGTGCGGGTCATTACCGCAGCAATCGGCTTGGCGTTCACCGAGGTCAGGGTGCGCGCCAGCAGCAGTTCGACCCAGGAGAACATGAAGCAGAAAAACGCCGTGACGCCGATACCGGAGCCAATCAGCGGAATGAAGATTTTCACGAAGAAGCGCGGGAAGCTGTAGCCGTCGATGTAGGCCGTTTCGTCGATTTCCTTGGGCACCCCCGACATGAACCCCTCCAGGATCCACACCGCCAGCGGCACGTTGAACAGGCAGTGGGCCAGGGCCACGGCGATATGGGTATCGAACAGGCCAATCGACGAGTACAGCTGGAAGAACGGCAGCAGGAACACCGCCGGTGGCGCCATGCGGTTGGTCAGCAGCCAGAAGAACAGGTGGCGGTCGCCGAGGAAGCGGTAGCGCGAGAAGGCATACGCCGCCGGCAACGCCACCAGCAGCGAAATCAGCGTGTTCAGGCACACGTAATACAGCGAGTTGAGGTAGCCGCTGTACCAGCTGGCATCGGTGAAGATCACCCGGTAGTTGTCGAGGGTGAACGCCTGCGGCCACAGCGTCAGGCCACCCAGGATCTCGGTATTGCTCTTGAACGACATGTTCAGCAGCCAGTAGATCGGCGCCAGCAGGAAGAAGAAGTACAGCAGCAGGGCCAGCGATTTGCGCGTGCTCATGGCCTAGTCCTTGTCGGCATGGGTCATGGCTGTGTAGAACAGCCACGACACCAGCAGGATGATCAGGAAGTACACCAGCGAGAACGCCGCTGCCGGGCCCAGGTCGAACTGCCCCACGGCCATGCGCGTGAGGGTCTGGCTGAGGAACGTCGTGGCGTTGCCCGGCCCGCCACCGGTCAACACGAATGGCTCGGTGTAGATCATGAAACTGTCCATGAAGCGCAGCATCACCGCGATCAGCAGCACGTTCTTCAGCTTGGGCAGCTGGATATGGCGGAACACCGCCCAGCCCGAGGCACGGTCGATGCGTGCAGCCTGGTAGTACACGTCGGGGATGGCGCGCAGCCCCGAATAGCACAGCAATGCCACCAGCGAGGTCCAGTGCCACACATCCATCACCAGCACGGTGAGCCAGGCGTCGAACGGGTCACCGGCATAGTTGTAGCTGACCCCAAGCTTGGCCAGGGTGGCGCCGAGCAGGCCGATGTCGGCACGGCCGAAAATCTGCCAGATGGTGCCGACCACGTTCCACGGGATCAGCAACGGGATCGCCATGATGATCAGGCACAGCGAGGCCATACGCCCCTTGGTCGGCATGGTCAGGGCAATGCCGATACCCAGCGGGATCTCGATCAGCAGCACACAGGCGGAGTAGATGAACTGGCGCAGCAGCGCATCGTGCAGCGCCGGGTCACGCAGCACCTGGCGGTACCAGTCGGCACCGACGAAGTAGCGGTTGGACTGATCGAAGATGTCCTGCACCGAGTAGTTGACCACCGTCATCATCGGTACCACTGCGCTGAACGCCACCAGCAGAAACACCGGTAGCACCAGCCACCAGGCCTTGTTGTTCTGCACCTTGTTGCTCATGGCCCGGCCTCCAGCAGCACATCGTCGACGTACAACATCAGCCACTGCGCCGGCAGGCTGACCCAGGCCTGCTCCACGGGCAACGGGCGGTCCTCGCCCAGCCGCGCCTTGAGCGCGACACCGCCCAGTTCGAGGGTGACGATGCGGTAGGTGCCCAGGTCTTCGACATCCAGCACGCGTGCCGGGTGGGCATCATCGAACGGGCTGTCCCACAGCTGCACGAACTCTGGGCGAATGCCCACCTGCAGTCGCCCACATGCTGTCGCCGCCAGGCGCTCGCGCAGGCCATCGGGCAGCGCCAGGTGGACATCGCCGAACACCACCCCGTCCGCCTTGGCACGCACGTCGATCAGGTTCATCCCCGGGCTGCCGATGAAGTAGCCAACGAAGGTATGCCGCGGCCGCTCGAACAACTCGCGCGGTGTGCCGAACTGGACAATGCGCCCGCCGTGCATCACCGCGATCTTGTCGGCGAAGGTGGAGGCCTCCAACTGGTCGTGGGTGACGTAGATCATGGTGATATTGAACTGCTCATGGATCTGCTTCAGCTTGCGCCGCAGCTTCCACTTCAGGTGCGGGTCGATCACCGTCAGCGGCTCGTCGAACAGGATCGCCGACACGTCATCGCGCACCAGGCCGCGCCCCATGGAGACCTTCTGTTTTTCGTCGGCACTGAGGTTGCGCGCCTTCTTGCGCAGCACGCCAGCCAGGTCGAGCACCTCGGCAATTTCTTCCACCCGGGCACGCACCCGGGCTTCATCCAGCCCCTGGTTGCGCAAGGGGAAGGCCAGGTTGTCGAACACCGTCATGGTGTCGTACACCACCGGGAACTGAAACACCTGAGCGATATTGCGCGCCTGTGGCGACAGCTGGTTGACCGGTTTGCCGTCGAACAGCACTTCGCCATGGGAGGGCGTCAGCAGCCCGGAAATGATATTGAGCAAGGTCGACTTGCCGCAGCCCGATGGCCCGAGCAAGGCATAGGCACCGCCCTGCTCCCACACATGATCCAGTGCGTGCAGGGCATAGTCGGCCTCGC
>Ga0213826_1000888_pt1 | contig 13733 bp, 10 predicted proteins | sample MC6MC0899MG_FD_180668 | JGI IMG/M metagenome (GOLD analysis project Ga0213826, IMG submission 180668) | Enriched soil aggregate microbial communities from Iowa State University, Ames, United States - MC6-MC0899-MG | ecosystem: Environmental > Terrestrial > Soil > Unclassified | place: USA: Iowa...
AGGTTGCTTCCCCCAGCCTAGACCTAAATGAGAATCATTTCCATTTAAGGATGGAAATCACCGTTCTCCGGGTTCCCGCTGACTCTCCCAGTACCGCACGGCGTCCTTCGCCTGCGTCTCGTCCTGGATCTCACCCACCAGTTCCTCGATGACGTCCTCCAGGAAGAGCACACCCAGGGTGTGGCCCTGTCCGTCGACCACACGGGCCACATGGGACCCGCTCTTCTGCATCCGGGCCAGCACGTCCTCGATCTCCATCTCCGGGGCGATGTTCACCAGCGAGCGCTGGCGGACCACGGCGATGGGCTGGTCGTACTGGGACTCCGGGATGGAGATGACGTCCTTGACGTGGAGGTAGCCGGACAGCTCGCCGTCGTCGTCCTTCAGCAGGAAGCGGGAGTAGCCGGTCTTGGCGACCATGCGCTCGAACTGCTGCGGGGTGGCGTCCTCGCTGAGGGTCGCCAGACGGTCCAACGGGACCATGACCTGGGAGGCCTGGCGCTCGGAGAACTCCAGAGCGCCGGTGAGCAGGCCGGCGTCGTCCTCCACCAGACCATGGCGGGTGGACTCCTGGACGATCGACTGCACCTCCTCCAGGGTGAAGGTGGAGGTCACCTCGTCCTTCGGCTCCACCCGCATGAGCTTCAGCACGTGGTTGGCGCTCCAGTTCAGGGTCGCCACCACGGGCCGGAGCATGGTCGCCAGAGTCGCCAGCACCGGAGCCAGCAGCAGGGCCGCCTTGTCCGCCGTGGAGACCGAGATGTTCTTCGGCACCATCTCGCCGAACGTCACGTGCAGGAAAGTCACCACGAGCAATGCCGCGGCGAACGCCAGCGCGCCGGCCAAGGTCTCCGGGATGCCCAGATGCTCCAGCGGTTCGGCGATGAGGTGATGGATGGCAGGCTCAGCCACCTGCAGGATCAGCAGCGAGCACACCGTGATGCCCAGCTGAGCGCAGGCCAGCATGAGCGAGACCTGCTCCATGGCCTTCAGCGTGGTGGCCGCACGCCGCGACCCCGCCTCCGCCAACGGCTCGATCTGGGAGCGGCGCGCGGACATGATCGCGAATTCCGCCGCCACGAAGAAGGCGTTGCCGAGCAGCAGCACCACCAGCCAGAGGATTCCCATCCAGTCACTCATGACGCTCCCCCTCTCCGGATTCCTCGTCCAGAGGCAGGAAGGCGAGCCGGTCCACCCGGCGCCCGTCCATCCGGACCACGCGCAATTCGCCGCCGTGGACCGCGACGTGGTCGCCTGCCACGGGAATCCGTCCCAGACTGCTCATCACGAAGCCGCCCACGGTCTCGTAGGAACCGTCCTCGGGGATGATCAGACCCTTGATCTGCGCGCCCACTTCATCGGGACGCAGCAGTCCGGGGAAGAACCACCGGCCGTCGGCGCCCTGAAGCACGCCCGGCCTGCGCCGGTCGTGCTCATCGGCCACCTCGCCCACGATCTCCTCCACCAGGTCCTCCAGCGTCACGACGCCGGCGGTGCCGCCGTACTCGTCCAGCACCACGGCCAGCTGCATGTTGGAGGCGCGCAGCTCGGCGATGAGATCGTCCAGCGGGATGGTCTCCGGAACCCGGAACACCTCGGTCATGAGGGAACCGACCTCCAGTTCGGCGCGCTTGGCCGTCGGCACGGCCACGGCCTTCTTGATGTGCACCACTCCCCTGATGTCGTCCACGGACTCTCCGGTGACGGGGAAGCGGGAGTAGCCGCTGGCGCGGGCCGCGTCGATCACGGCGGTGACCGGCTCCACGGCATCCAGCGTCTCCATGCGGAAACGCGGGGTCATGACGTCGGCCGCCGTCTTGTCGGAGAAGCGCAGGGTGCGTGCCACGAACTCGGCGGTGCCGGGATCCAGCGTCCCCATCTCGGCCGAACGGCGCACCAGGGAGGCGAGCTCGTCCGGGGTGCGGGCGCCGGAGATCTCCTCCTTGGCCTCCAGACCGAAGATGCCGAGCACCTTGTTGGAGAAGCCGTTCAGGAGAAGGATGGCCGGCTTGAAGATCATCGTGAACACCAGCTGAGGCCGGGCCACGGCCTTGCCCACGGTCATCGCCTGGGCGATGGCCAGGTTCTTGGGCACCAGCTCGCCCAGGATCATGGAGAACACGGTGGCCGCGATCATCGCGATCACCAGGGAGACCGGCGTCGGATCGGCGATCCCCAGGCCCCTCAGAGGCTCCTTGAGGAGACTGCCGACGGAAGGCTCCAGGACGTATCCGGTCAGGAGTGTGGTCAGGGTGATGCCCAGCTGGCAGCTGGACAGCTGGGTGGACAGGGATTTCAGGCAGGCCAGGAGAGGCTTGGCGGCCTCGTCGCCGTCGTCGACGGCGGCCTGGACCTGTGCCTGATCGAGGGCCACGAGGGAGAATTCCACGGCCACGAAGAAGCCGGTGCCGAAGATCAGCAGAACGCCGAAGAGCAGGAAGAGCCATTCCATGAAGCGCGGTCACCCCCTCGGCTGGCAGCGGTCAGTCCGCGGGCGGGTGGATGGGCATGAGATCGGGGTCTGCCGGCTGGATCGGAGGCCGCGGGGGCAGCATGGCTGCGGCGGCGTCGGGAGTGTCCAGGCCGGCACCTGGAATGACTGTCCATAAGGAGACCAGTCTATCCAGACCCGGGCCCGGAAGGCACGCAAACTTTTACGCTCTGTAGATTAGCCCTCAGCAAGCCTCGTCACTAGACTTGCAAAGGTCTGGGTTCACGCAACCCGGCACTGGACCAGGCCGGCACCGAGGCCGGCTCTCATTCCAGCGGGCAAACAAAAATGGAAGAGGCGTATCACGTGCCAGAGCAGCCAAACCACCGTCTACCCGAAGAGTTCGGCGGAAATGAGTGGCTTGTAGATGAGCTCTACGAGCAGTTTCTGAAGGACAAGAACTCTGTGGACTCCAAGTGGTGGTCTGTCTTCGAGAACTACGGTTCAGGCAACCCGGCCCCGTCGACGCAGACTCAGGTGCTGCCGACCGTGGCCACGGCGACCAAGACCGCCACTGCGACCGAGGCCCCCGCCTCACCTGCTCCCGCGACGGCGCCGCCCGCCGCCGCTGCACCCGCACCGGCCGCCGCGGCCCAGGCTGCGCCGGCCGCCGCCCCGGCCCAGAACGGCCAGGCCCAGACCGCCCCCGCCGCGCCCACCACGAAGGCCCCGCCGCGCGTCGTCGCCAAGGACGGCAACCGCACCACGGCCACCGCGCCGATCCCCGCCCAGCTGCCCAAGAGCGCTCCCGCGGACTCCGGCCCGCACGAGGAGAACGTGGTCCAGGTCCTCCGCGGCCCGGCCAAGGCCATCGCGGCCAACATGGTCACCAGCCTCGAGGTCCCCACGGCCACCAGCGTGCGCGCCGTCCCGGCGAAGCTCCTGATCGACAACCGTGTGGTCATCAACAACCACCTGGCCCGCGCCCGCGGCGGCAAGGTCTCCTTCACGCACCTCATCGGCTTCGCCGTGGTCAAGGCCCTCAAGCAGTTCCCGTCCATGAACGTCACCTACGACGTGCAGGACGGCAAGCCGGTCGCGGTCGAGAACGCCCACGTGAACTTCGGCATCGCCATCGACATGCCCCGGCCCGACGGCACCCGCCTGCTCATGGTGCCGAACATCAAGAAGGCCGAGACCCTGCGGTTCGCCGAATTCTGGCGCACCTACGAGGACCTCATCAAGCGCGCCCGCAACGGCAAGCTGACCGCCGACGATCACGCGGGCACCACGGTGTCCCTGACCAACCCCGGCGGCATCGGCACGGTGCACTCGGTCCCGCGCCTGTCCAAGGGCCAGGCGGCCATCATCGGCGTCGGCGCACTCGAGTACCCGGCGGAGTTCCAGGGCTCCAGCGAGAAGAAGCTCGCCGAGATGGCCGTGGGCAAGATCATCACGCTGACGTCCACCTATGACCACCGAGTCATCCAGGGTGCGGGCTCGGGTGAGTTCCTGCGGATCGTGCACCAGCTCCTCCTGGGCGAGCAGAACTTCTACGACGAGATCTTCGAAGAGCTCCGCATCCCGTACGAGCCCGTGCGCTGGAGCCCGGACGTCCAGGTGGATCCCACCGACGAGATCAACAAGGTCGCCCGCATCCAGCAGCTCATCCACGCCTACCGCGTGCGCGGCCACCTCATGGCGGACACCGATCCGCTCGAGTACGTGCAGCGCAAGCACCCGGACCTGGACGTGCTCAACCACGGCCTGACCCTCTGGGACCTGGACCGCGAGTGGCCCACCGGCGGCTTCGGCGGCAAGCAGTTCCTCAAGTTCCGCACCATCCTCGGCGTGCTGCGTGACGCCTACTGCCGCACCACCGGCATCGAGTACATGCACATCCAGGATCCCGAGGAACGCCAGTGGTTCCAGGACGAGCTGGAGCACCCGTACTCCAAGCCGAGCCGCGAAGAGCAGCTGCGCATCGTCTCCCGGCTGAACGCGGCGGAGGCCTTCGAGACGTTCCTGCAGACCAAGTTCGTCGGTCAGAAGCGCTTCTCCCTGGAAGGCGGCGAGTCCCTCATCCCGCTGCTGGACGCCATCATCTCGGATGCCGCGGACAAGGGCCTGGACGAGGTCGCGATCGGCATGGCCCACCGTGGCCGCCTGAACGTGCTGACCAACATCGCGGGCAAGACCTACGCCCAGGTGTTCCGCGAGTTCGAAGGCACCCAGGACCCGCGCAGCGTCCAGGGCTCCGGTGACGTGAAGTACCACCTCGGCACCGAGGGCACCTTCACCTCCGAGTCGGGCAACGCCACCAAGGTGTACCTGGCCGCCAACCCGTCCCACCTGGAGGCGGTGGACTCGGTGCTGGAAGGCATCGTCCGCGCCAAGCAGGACCTGCTGGACCAGGGCACCGCCTTCCCCGTGCTGCCGATCCTGGTGCACGGCGACGCGGCCTTCGCCGGCCAGGGCGTGGTGGCGGAGACGCTCAACCTCTCCCAGCTGCGCGGTTACCGCACCGGCGGCACCATCCACGTGATCGTGAACAACCAGGTCGGCTTCACCACCTCGCCGTCCTCCTCGCGGTCCTCCACCTACTCCACGGACGTCGCCAAGATGATCCAGGCGCCGGTGTTCCACGTGAACGGCGACGACCCGGAGGCCGTGGTCCGCGTGGCCCAGCTCGCCTTCGAGTTCCGCGAACGGTTCCACAAGGACGTCGTCATCGACATGGTCTGCTACCGCCGCCGTGGTCACAACGAGGGCGATGACCCCTCGATGACCCAGCCGCTCATGTACAACCTGATCGAGGCCAAGCGCAGCGTCCGCAAGCTCTACACCGAGGCCCTCATCGGCCGCGGTGACATCACCGAGGAAGAAGCGGAGCAGCTGCTGCGCGACTACCAGGAGCGCCTGGAGCGGGTCTTCGCGGAGACCCACGCCGCTCAGACCTCCCCCATCCCGGTCATCACCGCGGATTCGGCGGCCGTCTCCGGCATCGAGCGCCCTCTGGCTCAGCGCAACGACGGCATGGTCAACACTCCGAGCACCACCGCGATCACCGCCCAGACCCTGGCGCACATCGGTCAGGCGTTCCTCAACATCCCGGAGGGCTTCACGGTCCACCCGAAGCTGAAGCAGCTTCTGGAGAAGCGCGCCCAGATGTCCGTGGACGGCGGCATCGACTGGGGCTTCGGCGAGATCGCGGCGTTCGGCTCGCTGGTCATGGAGGGCGTCCCGGTCCGTCTGACCGGCCAGGACTCCCGTCGCGGCACCTTCGTCCAGCGTCACGCGGTCTTCCACGACCGCAAGACGGGCGAGGAATGGGCGCCGCTGGACAACCTCTCGGACGACCAGGCCAAGCTCTGGATCTACGATTCGCTGCTCTCGGAATACGCCGCCATGGGCTTCGAGTACGGCTACTCCGTGGAGCGCCCGGACGCCCTGGTCATGTGGGAGGCCCAGTTCGGTGACTTCGTCAACGGCGCCCAGACCGTGATCGACGAATTCATCTCCTCCGCCGAGCAGAAGTGGGGACAGCGCTCCTCCCTGGTGCTCATGCTGCCGCACGGCTACGAAGGCCAGGGCCCGGACCACTCCTCCGCCCGCATCGAGCGCTTCCTGCAGATGTGCGCCGAGAACAACATGGTGGTGGCGGAGCCGACCACCGCGGCCAACCACTTCCACCTGCTGCGCCGGCACGCGTACAGCCGCCCGCACAAGCCGCTGATCGTCTTCACTCCGAAGCAGCTGCTCCGCCTCAAGGGCGCCGCAAGCTCGGTGGCGGACTTCACCACGGGCGGCTTCCAGCCCGTGATCGGCGACCACGCCGAACTGGATCCGGCAGCCGTGAAGCGCGTCATCCTGGTGGCCGGCCGACTGTACTACGACCTGCTCGCCAACCGGGACAAGGCTCAGGACACCAGCACGGCGATCGTCCGCGTGGAGCAGCTCTACCCGCTGCCCACCGACGAGATCCGCGCCGAGCTGGCGAAGTACCCGAACGCCGATGTGGTCTGGGCCCAGGACGAGCCCGCCAACCAGGGTCCGTGGAGCTTCATGGCCCTGAACCTGGTCCCGTCGCTGGACCGCCCGGTCCGTCTGGTCAGCCGCCGCGCCTCCGCGTCGACGGCGGCGGGCACCGGCAAGCGGCACGCGGCCGAGAACGCACTGCTCATGCAGCAGGCCTTCGACCACCGCCCCTGAGGCGGCCTGCGCGCCGTCGTCGTCCGCCGCTCAGCGGTGAGGCACGACGGCGCGTCGCGGCTTCCGGACACCCGTCGCCTGCGCTTCGTGGCACAGGCAGCGGGTGTCTGTCGTTTAATGGAGTGGGGACGCTGCGCCGGACACGGCGCTTCAGCTGCGCGAAAGGACATTGTGGAGGACAGAAAACTTCGAATCGCCGCGGTCGGCGATGAACTGCTGGCAGGGCTCGGCGACCCCCGCGCACTGGGCTGGTACGGACGGGTCCTGGCCCGTACGCCGCGGGATCAGTTCTCGCTGGAGAGCTATTCGCTCCCGTGCCCCGAAGAGGGCACCGAGGGTCTCTCCGCACGCTGGGCCGACGAGACGGGCCGGCGTTTCGGTCAGGGTTACGAGAACCGACTGGTGATCGGCCTCTCCGGACGGGACGTCGAGTTCGGCCTGTCCACGGCGAGGAGCCGTCTCAATCTGGCGAACATCCTGGATCACGCCTCGCAGGCGAGTGTGTCCGTGTTCGTGGTGGGTCCTCCTCCGACCCTGGACCCGGCCAAGAACCGCCGCCTGGCCGAGCTCAACACCGCATTCGCCGACGTGACCACGCGCCGTCACCATCTGTATGTGGACACCTTCGCCCCGCTCCTCAACCACGAGCAGTGGCGGAACGACCTGGCGGCGAACGCCGGCGCACCCGGCCAGGCGGGCTATGGCCTGATGGCCTGGCTGGTCCTGCACCGCGGCTGGTTCCAGTGGCTCAATATCGCCGAGCCCACGGACTGACCCACTTCGCCCCTCCGTTGAGTGCTCAGTGGTGGCGGGTGTCTGCGTACGACATCCACCGCCACTGAGCACTCAACGCGTTTAAGCCGGACTCTTGACTCGAGATATATCGCGATATATCGTGAAATCACAGACGCGATATATCGCAAGATTCGAGGAGGAGAGCATGGCAGAGGAACGCTGGGCCGTCACCGGTCCGCAGACGATCGACATCGAAGGCGTGACGTCCCTGAAGCTCGGCATCGTGCATGGCCGCTTCGACGTGGTCACCCATCAGGACAGCATCACCCGGATCGAGGTTTCCGAGGTCTCCGGCGACCCCCTCGACGTGAGCTTCAACGCCGGCCGTCTTGAGGTGCGGCACCAGGAGCCCGGCCCCCAGGGCTGGTTCAAGAACGTCATGAACACCGTGACCCAGTCCCAGGAGAACACGGTCACCATCAGCATCGCCGTGCCGGCCGGCATCCAGGTGGACGCCTCAACGGTGGCCGGCAACGGCCTGGTCTCCGGGACCACCGCCAAGACCTCCCTCAACACGGTCTCGGGTGATGTCGTCGCCGATCAGACCTCCTCCCACCTGGACGTCAATTCCGTCAGTGGCGAGGCGATCGTGCGCAATCACCACGGCAGCCTGTCCGTGAACACCGTGTCCGGCGCCGTCACGGCCACGGGAGCGCTCAATCACGTCCGTCTCAACAATGTGAGCGGTGAAATCCTCCTGGATGTCTCCACGGACACCCAGGACATCGGCGCCAACACCGTCTCCGGGGACATGACCATCCGCCTTCCTCGGAGCGTGGGCGTGGACCTGAAAGCCAAGACCGGCTCCGGCCAGGTCATCATCGACGCACAGCGCTACATGCCCGTGAAGAACACCGTCGCCACGATCGTGGGTCCGGAGGAACATCTCCTGGTCCTGCGGACCAACTCGGTGTCCGGCGACGTCTCCGTGGTTCACGCCCCGGACGAGGAAGGAGAGCTGTAATGCCCCCGGTCTTCGCCCACGGCGCTCTGCGCCTCTACCTGCTGGCCCTGCTGGAGGACGGCGCCAAGCACGGCTACGACCTCATCAAGGCGCTCAGCGACCGATTCAACGGCACCTACTCCCCCAGCGCCGGCACCATCTATCCCCGGCTCGCCAAGCTGGAGGAAGAGGGCCTGGTGAGCACTCAGGTGGACGGTCGCCGGACGAGCTACAGCCTGACCGACGCCGGACGCCGGGAACTGGAGAACCGCCGGGAGGAGCTCTCCCACGTGGAGAACGACATCTCGGCCTCGGTCCGGCGGCTCGCCGACACCCTCCGGGAGGACATCGGCAGCAACATCCGCTCCCTGCGGGAGGAGCTGACCTCCACCAGGCGCCAGGCCCGGGAAGAGGCGGCTCACCATGGCTACGTCAAGCCCGGCACGTCGGCGTCTCAGGCCAGGGCCACCGCACTCAGCCAGGCTGCTGAACAGCTCATCACGGGATTCCGCTCGGAACTGCTCATGCTGGTCCGCCTCCGGAAAGCCCGGGGTGACCTGCAGGAGACCGAGCTGGAGGCCCTCCGCCTGATCCTGGACCGGGCACGGTCCGAGGCGAAGGAGCTCTTCAGGAGCTGACCACCGTTCCGCCGCACAGACGCCTCGGGCCCTGGAACCACAATGGTTCCAGGGCCCGAATGTTCAGCGTCACGCTGAGATCGGCTGCCGCACCGGGCGGCAGTCAGTCTCAGGTGTTGGGGCGCTTGCCGTGGTTGGCACCGCCACGCTTACGATCACGACGCTTGCGTGCACGCTTGCTCATAGCTGGACTCCTTCTGTTCTCGACTCTCAAAGAGCTGCCCTCAAGTCTCCCATATGGAGGCGACCGGAGCGAAACCGCGCCTCCGGCGCGAGGTGGGGGCCGACGTCGGGCGTTCAGAACAGATGCAGGCGTCCGTCACGCTCACGCCGCTCAGTGCTTGACGTGGGGCGAGTGCGGGGAGGGGATCTTGTCCGGGTGAAGCTGGCGGGCCCGTTCGTGCGTTAGCTCATCGGTCGTCGCCACGAGCGGAGACTCGGTGCTCCGCGCCGTCCGTCCGCTGTACGCCTTCCCCTTGGTCCCGACGGCCAGGCTGAGGTTCTGCAGGTCATTCGGGCCGGTCAGGGTGGCGACCGCATTGTCCTTGTTGAGGTCCTGCTGCACGGAGCCGGGGTTGATGACTCCGTTCCAGTTCCAGTCGATGGGTCCGTCGGCCCGCGCCTGATGCCGGGTGCCGCCCGTCCACCAGTACAGCTGGTTGCCCGCCGCGGCGGCCCCCAGACCGTCCGCCTCGGTGAGGGCGGATTCGTTCAGACTTTTCTGGGCCCTGGTGGAGTAGGCGAACAGGGCTCCACCCGCCGTCTGGGGAATGCCCGTCATCTGGTACGAGTAGTTCATGATGCTCAGATAGTTGGGCTTGTTGTTGACGCCATCCGTGCCCCCATGCGTCAGGCCGAGATTGTGTCCCAGCTCGTGGATGAACGTCCCGACCCGGATGTCGCTGCTGGCCGTGCCCCAGTACCGCGGCCCGACGGTCACCAGAAGCTCGAGACCGTTGATCCAGGCCTGCCCGGAGGACGAACCGGTGCCGTAGCTGTCCCCGAACACGGCGTAGTGGAACACGTTCGCCCGCGCGGGATCCGAGTACTGCTGCCGCAGTTTGCGGACTTCGTCCACGCCGCTCAGATTCTGCTTGTACGGGATCTCGTTCCCGCCGCCCAGATCGTAAGCGGCTCCTCGCGCGCCTCCCGCGTCCAGGTGGATGGTGACCCCCGTGGTGCCGTCCGGATTGCTGACCGGCAGGGCGGCGAAACTCTGCCGGATCCGGTCCAGCTCCACGGTGGAGGGAAGCAGCCCCGGCATGTAGTCCAGCTCCACGAAGAGGTCGGCCCTCCGAGGGTCGGCGCCGAGAGCGGGCAGATCGAGGTCGATGGCCCCGTCCCCGTTCGTGTCGACGCCGTTGGTCTCCCAGCTGTCCGGCAGGCCGTCCCCGTCCGAATCCGTCGCTGTGGGGACGATGGCTGCCTGGGCGGGTGTGGCGGGAAGCAGCACACCGGACAATCCGAGACCCAGGGTCAGGACGCCGGCGGAGGCCGCACTCACAATCTGTCTTTTCACGGTGGTCACCTTTCAGGGTGGAGGCGAGAATGATCGCTGGACACTCCGGTCAGGTGAGGCCGGAGGCTGCGATCATCTCCACCTGAGCAGATGGCACCGAGCCGGTTCAATGGCTGTTACAGAAAAAGTTAAACAATTAACCGCTTGCGACCCCGCGGAGCGATCGCCTCTCCCCGGGCAGGCCTCCGGGCAAGCGAAAGCCCATGTGACCGTCGGTGGACGGCCACATGGGCTCTGGCTGCACTCGCGTCCGGCTCAGGAATGCGGACGACGACGCTCAGGCGCGTGCGGCGTGGATCCGGTCCAGGATGCTCTGCTTCAACTGATCCGGGGCGGCCTCCGTGCAGGAACGCTTGACCATGGAGCGGATCATGCACTCCAGGTCATGCTGCTCCAGGCAGTTGGGGCAGTTGGCCAGGTGATCCTTGATCTCCTCCACATCCGCGCGGGGAAGCGCTCCGTCGAGGTACTCATAGATGCGTTCGATTCGGGCGTCTTCGCAATCGCCCAGGCCTTGACAGTCTTTCATTTCGCTTTCTCCACTGGTGCCGTGTCAGCTGCGGTGCGCCGCACGCCGATTCCCCGTTCGGCCGCGTACTCGGCCAGCATCTCGCGGAGCATCCGGCGTCCGCGGTGCAGGCGGGACATGACCGTCCCGATCGGGGTGTTCATGATCTCTGAAATCTCTTTGTAGGCGAAGCCTTCGACATCCGCGAAGTACACCGCCAGCCGGAACTCCTCCGGAATGGCCTGCAGGGCCCGCTTGACGTCCGAGTCCGGCAGGTGGTCCAGGGCCTCCGTCTCAGCGGACCGGAGACCGGTGGACGTGTGGGACTCCGCCCGCGCCAGCTGCCAGTCCTCGATGGTCTCCCCGTGGGACTGCAGGGGTTCGCGCTGCCGTTTGCGGTAGAGGTTGATGTACGTGTTCGTCAGGATGCGGTACAGCCAGGCCTTCAGATTCGTCCCGGGCTTGTACTGGTGGAAGGCCGAGAACGCCTTGGTGTAGGCCTCCTGCACCAGGTCCTCGGCATCCGCCGGGTTCCGGGCCATCCGCATGGCCGCCGAATACAGCTGATCCACGTATTGCATGGCGTCCCGTTCGAAACGGGCGCGGCGCTGGTCATCGCTCTCGGACGCGACGTCCACCGCACTGCTGTCCGAGGCGGATCGCTCCGCTGCTTCTTCGCCCGCCTTCCGGGCCGCGGTGGCGGCTCCGGTCCCGGGGGTCTCCGATTCCGTGGTGTTCATCGCGTCCCAGTCTAGCCCCGTGGGCACACCCGGACGCTGGGTGGCGCGTGCCCGGATGACGGGTGCCGCCGGACGATCCAAGACCACGGGCATGGGCTCTCCTGACGCATCTTCCGCACGAGGCTTCTCCTCGTGTCATCACTGCTTCGGACAACGGCTCCCGCGGCGCAAATATTCCGCAAAGATGCAAGACTAGAGGTAGTCCGGGCGATCCTGTCCCGCGACCCACCAGGTGAACCATCTCTCCAGGAGGTCTCGTGTCCGTGGTTCGATTCCTTGCCCGTCCGCTCCTCGCCAGCAGCTTCATCGCCGACGGCATCCGCAAGATCAAGAAGGCGCAGGATCCCACCGTCAGGCCTGCCGTGCTGGCACGCCGGGTGGCGGACACCCTGCCCGTCGAGCTCGGCGACGCCTTCCTCAACCGGGCCGCCGGTGGCGCCCAGCTCGGAGCCGGTCTGCTCTTCGCCTTCGGCAAGGCGCCCCGCTTCGCCGCCCTGGTGCTCGCCGCGTCGGCCGCCTGCACCACCGCACTGGAATACCGCGCGGCCGATGCCACCACCAAGGAGGGCCGGACCGCCCGTCGCAACCAGTTCCTGAAGAACCTCTCACTCAACGGCGCCGCGCTCCTGGCCGTGGTGGACACCGCGGGCAAGCCGAGCCTCGTCTGGCGGGTGCAGAACAGGCCCGAGGGTGGCGCCGGCGCCGCCAAGGGAGACTGATTCGTGCCGCGGCAAGCCCCTGTCGTCCAGCCGTGGGCGGCTCCCCTGGCCTCCGGTCCGGTCGACGCGACCGTCTCCGTGCCGGGATCCAAGTCACTGACCAACCGCTACCTCGTCCTGGCCGCCCTGGCCGACGGTCCCTCGCGGCTCCGCGCCCCTCTGCATTCGCGGGACTCCGCACTCATGGTCGAGGCGCTGCGCAGCCTGGGGGCCACCGTGGAGGAGGTCCCCGGAGACGGGTCCTTCGGCCCGGACCTGGTCATCACCCCCATCCCCCACGACGCCCCGGCGTCCGCCGTGAGCGTGGACTGTGGGCTCGCCGGGACCGTCATGCGGTTCGTCCCACCGCTGGCCGCCCTGCGGCACGGCGACACGCACTTCGACGGTGACCCGCACGCACGCCAGCGGCCCATGGGCGCCATCATCCAGGCACTCGCGGCGCTCGGCATCGCCCTGGAGTCCGACGACGGCGGCACTCCCGCCTCGCTGCCCTTCACCGTACGCGGCGAGGGCTCCGTCCCTGGCGGTCACGTGATCATCGACGCCAGCGGCAGCAGCCAGTTCGTCTCGGCCCTGCTCCTGGTCGGCGCGCGTTTCCAGGACGGGATCCACATCGAGCACGCCGGCAAGCCGGTTCCCAGCCTCGATCACATCCGGATGACCGTGGAGGTCCTCCGGTCCCTCGGGGTCACGGTGGACGACTCGGTGCCGGACCACTGGTTCGTCTCCCCCGGGCCCATCAGCGCCTTCGACGTCCGGATCGAGCAGGACCTCAGCAACGCCGGGCCGTTCCTCGCCGCAGCGCTCGTCACGGGTGGCACCATCCGTGTCCCCCACTGGCCCAGCCCCACCACGCAGGTGGGCGATCTCTGGCGCGACATCCTGACCCGGATGGGCGCCTCCGTGTCGCTGGACGGAACCACCCTGGTGGTCCGCGGCGGGTCCCGGATCCTCGGGGGAGATTTCGCGGACACGAGTGAGCTTGCCCCCACGGTCGCGGCGCTGTGTGCCCTGGCCGAGTCCCCGTCGCGCCTGAGCGGCATCGCCCATCTGCGCGGCCACGAGACCAACCGGCTCGAGGCCCTCGTCACGGAGATCCGGCGGATGGGCGGAGACGCGGAGGAGACCGCCGACGGCCTGATCATCCGACCCGCGGCCCTGCACGGCGCCGTGCTGGACAGCTACGCGGACCACCGCATGGCCACCGCGGGCGCCATCTGGGGCCTGG
>Ga0213826_1000892_pt1 | contig 13693 bp, 10 predicted proteins | sample MC6MC0899MG_FD_180668 | JGI IMG/M metagenome (GOLD analysis project Ga0213826, IMG submission 180668) | Enriched soil aggregate microbial communities from Iowa State University, Ames, United States - MC6-MC0899-MG | ecosystem: Environmental > Terrestrial > Soil > Unclassified | place: USA: Iowa...
GTCGCTGGCGCGGATCTGCGAAGCCTCCAGGCCCTGGGCACGCAGGCCGCCGATCAGGCTGGCGGCCATGTTGCCGGCGCCGATAAAGGCAATACGTGTCTTGCTCATGTCAGGTCCTTGTGGGAAAGAGTGAGTAAAGCATGGAATCAGACGGGCCCGTAGTCGCGGGCACCGAACAGGGCGGTGCCGATACGTACCCAGGTCGCTCCCTGGGCAATCGCCGCCTCCAGGTCGTGGCTCATGCCCATGGACAAGGTGTCCAGGCCAAGGCCCAGGTGCTGCTGCAAGGTGCGCAGGCTGGCAAAAGCGGCCTCTTGGGCGGCGCGGTCATCGGTGGGCTCCGGGATGGCCATCAACCCGCGCAGGCGCAGATTGGGCAGTTTCGCCACGGCCGCGGCCAGCGCCGGCAGGTCGCCCGGGGCGCAGCCGGACTTGCTGTCTTCGCCACTGACATTCACCTGCAGGCAGATGTTCAGCGGTGCCAGTGCAGCAGGGCGTTGCTCCGAGAGGCGTTGGGCGATTTTCAGGCGGTCCACGGAATGTACCCAGTCGAAATGCTCGGCAATGGCTTTGGTCTTGTTCGACTGAATGGGGCCGATGAAGTGCCAGATCAAGGGCAGGTCGCGCAACGCTTCCTGCTTGGTCAGGGCTTCCTGCAGGTAGTTTTCGCCGACATCGCGCACGCCAGCGGCGTAGATTTCACGGATGGCGCTGGCGGGCTTGGTCTTGCTCACAGCCAGCAACTGGATGCTGGCCGGGTCCCGCCCGGCGGCCTGGGCGGCGCTGGCGATGCGGGCGGCAAGGGCGGATAGGTTGTCTGCTATGGTGGACATGGATCGATGCCGGCGGCGAAAGGGTCTGCGGCATTCTACCTGCTTGATCGCCTTTGGGGAGTCTCATGGATGTGACCGACCTGTTGGCCCGTGCTGTGGATGCGCGGGCTTCGGACCTGCACCTGGCCGCGGGCCAGGTACCAATGCTGCGCCTGGATGGCGAGCTGCAACGCATGGACCTGCCGCCGCTGACGGCAGCGGCGCTGAGTGATGCCATGGCGCCCTTGCTGGGCGATGACGCTTGCCGGCAATGGGCGCAGGGGGATGAGTTGGACCTTGCGTTGGCGCTGCCAGCGTTAGGCCGTTTTCGCCTGAACCTGTTTCGCCAGTTGAATGGGGTTGCGGCGACCTTTCGCCTGATACCCAGACGCATTGCGACACTGGACGAGCTTGACCTTGTGGAAGTGTTTCAAGCTGTTGCGCAGTGTTCTGATGGCCTGATTCTGGTGGGCGGGCCCACCGGCAGTGGCAAGTCCAGCACCTTGGCGGTGCTGCTCGATCAGCTCAACCGCGAGCGGCCATTGCATATCATCACCCTTGAAGACCCTGTGGAAGTTATCCACAACAGCCAACGGAGCCTGGTCAACCAGCGCGAGATGGGCCGCGATTGCCGTGGGTTTGCCCAAGGGCTGCGCAGTGCGCTGCGTCAGGACCCGGATGTGATCATGATCGGCGAGTTGCGCGATCTGGAGACGATTCGCCTGGCATTGCGGGCGGCAGAAACGGGGCACCTGGTACTGGCAACCGTGCATACGCGCTCGGCTGCGGGCAGCATCGACCGGCTGGTGGAGGTGTTTGCCGCCGAGGAAAAACCGCTGGTGCGGGCGATGCTGGCCGAGTCGCTGCGCCTGGTGGTGGCGCAAGTGCTGGTCAAGCGCGTGGGCGGCGGGCGAGTGGCGGCGCGGGAAGTGTTGGTGGCTAACACGGCAGTGCGTAACCTGATTCGCGAAGGGCGGATGGCGCAGCTGAGTTCGGTGATGCAGACGGGGGCGGCGGAGGGGATGCGAACGATGGAGGGGGCGATGCAAAGGCTGAAAGTGATGGGATGGGTGTAGGAGCAGCCTTGTGCTGCGAAGAGGCCTGTGACGTCAGCGACGATCCGCTGTGTTTTCACTGGCCTCTTCGCAGCACAAGGCTGCTCCTACCAGAGCCGTGGTCGAGGCTCGATCAGCGCTTGGCCAGGGCCAGCTGCTGCTGTTCTTTCGGCAACACCCGCTTGGCCACGACATAGTGCTTCTGCCAGTAAGGCTTGCTGAGGGTGTCGATGCTCACCCGCTTGCCGCGACGCGGGGCATGGATGAAGCGGTCGTTGCCCAGGTAGATGGCAACGTGGTTGACCCGTCGGCTCTTGATGTTGAAGAAGATCAGGTCGCCAGGCTTGAGGTCGCCCTTCGCCACCTTCACGCCGTGGCCCTGGGCCATGGCATTGGAGGTGCGTGGCAGGTCGACATCGGCCACATCATTGAAGGCGTATTTCACCAGGCCGCTGCAGTCGAAGCCCTTTTTCGGGCTGCTGCCGCCCCAGACATAGGGCGTGCCGAGCACATTCACCGCACGGCTGAGCACATCGCTGCTCTGCTTCGGCGACATGGAGGCAACCGGCAGCCCACGGCTGCTGGCCGCGTTGCTTGGGCGTGCGCGCAGCGTGGTGTGCTTGGCAGGCGCGTGTTTCACCGAGGCATTGGTGGTATAGCCGGTGAAACCATTGGGAAGACGTTGCTCACGATTGGTGGCGTGGGCGGCCAGGGGTAATAATAGACAGAGGGTCAGCCATGTCTTGAGTAAAGGCGGCATAGATGAAGCTCTTTATGAATAGTTATGTGTTAGGCGCGCAACTTTATAACAGCTTTTTGATCAATTTCTGATCCGTTGGTCGATTGGTGGGGTGCCATACGTCGGCCTGCGACGAGAAAGTCACATTTTTTCTTAGAAAATTTTCGGATAACCCACGAGGGCTATGAATGAACAGTTATCAACAGGGTGAGCCGCTTCACGACACCCACAGCAAGGTCATCGGCTACTTGTTGTGGATTTTCGGCTTCACCGGCTCGCACCGTTTCTACTACGGCAAGCCGATCACTGGGACGATCTGGTTCTTTACCTTGGGCCTGCTGGGCATCGGCTGGCTGATCGACCTGTTTCTGATCCCGGCGATGGACAAGGAGGCCGACTTGCGCTTCCGGTCCGGTCGGATCGACTACAACATCGCCTGGATTCTGCTGACCTTCCTGGGCATTTTTGGCCTGCATCGCCTGTACCAGGGCAAGTGGATCACCGCGATCATCTACTTCTTCACGGGCGGCCTGTTCCTGGTCGGCGTGCTGTACGACTTCTGGACCCTGAACAGTCAGATTTCCGAAGCCAACAGCGATCGTCGCTGATTGCAGATCGTGTAGGCGCAGCACAAGGCTGCGCCTACCGAGTTTTACTGGCGGGTCTGGCGCTGTTGCAGCAGCAGGTTGCTGAAGCCTGCGCCGGCAAGCTGTTTCTGCGCCCCGGTCAGTTGTTCGCGGTTGCTGAACGGGCCGACCAGTACGCGGTACCAGGTTTCATCCTTGACCGTCCCCGACTCCACCTTCACCGACTGGCCGAGCAGGATGATCTGCGCGCGGACCTTGTCGGCATCCGCCTGCTTGCGGAACGAGCCGGCCTGCAGGAAGAACTGCGTGGTGGCCGCAGGCTTGATCACCGGCGGTGCCGGTGGTGGCGTCTGGCCCAGCAAGGCGGCCTGAGCGCGTGCCGTGTCGATCTTCGCTGCTTCTGCCGGGGTGACCGGGGTCACTGGCTGGGCAGGCACCGGTGGCGTCTTCTCTGGCACGGCTTCCGGCGGCACGATGACCTCGGACTCCGGCAGCAGGGTGTAGAAGTCATACTTCGGCTTCACCGGCTGCTGCGCAGTGGCCGGCGTGGTCTTGCTGGCTTCTGCCACCTTTTCCGGTTTTTGCTGTTCAGGCTTGGTGCGCTTGATGTCCGCGCCGCCTGGCTCGAGCTTCATCAAAAAGACGATGAAAGCGCCCACGGTCAACCCGACTGCCAGCCATACCCAACCCGGGATCGGCTGCTTGGCCGGCGCCTGTTGGCGGCTGGCGCCGCGTTTTGGAGCAGGTTTTTTCTTGGCAGCCAACTTACATGCGCTCCAGGGTTTCCAGGCCGAGCAGTTCCAGACCTTGCTTGAGGGTACGGCCGGTCAGGGCAGCCAGGCGCAGGCGGCTCTGTTGCTGCTCCGGGGTTTCGGCGGCGAGGATTGGGCAGTTCTCGTAGAAGCTCGAGAACAGGCCAGCCAGGTCGTACAGGTAGCTGCACAGCACGTGCGGCGTACCCTTGTCGGCCACGCTGTTAAGCACTTCGCCGAATTGCGCCAGGCGCGCGGCGAGGTCCAGCTCCTTCTCGGCCTGCAGCACGATCTTGCCGTCGACCTCGTCGAAGCCCTTGCCCAGCTTGCGGAACACGCCCGCCACGCGGGTGTAGGCATACAGCAGGTAGGGCGCGGTGTTGCCTTCGAAGTTGAGCATCAGTTCGAAGTTGAAGCTGTAGTCGCTGGTGCGGTGCTTGGACAGGTCGGCGTACTTCACTGCGCCGATCCCGACCACTTCACCGATGCGGCGCAGATCGACTTCGGCCAGGCTCGGGTTCTTCTCCTTGACCAGGGCGTAGGCACGCTCCTTGGCCTCGGTGAGCAGGTCGATCAGCTTCACGGTGCCGCCGTCACGGGTTTTGAACGGGCGGCCGTCGGCGCCGTTCATGGTGCCGAAGCCCATGTGTTCCATTTGCATCGGGTGGCCGACGAAGCCTGCACGGCGCGCTACTTCGAACACCTGGTTGAAGTGCAGCGCCTGGCGCTGGTCGACGAAGTACAGGGCACGGTCGGCCTTGAGCACATTGCTGCGGTAGCGCACTGCGGCCAGGTCGGTGGTGGCGTACAGGTAGCCACCGTCGGCCTTCTGCACGATCACCGGCAGGGGTTCGCCTTCGCTGTTCTTGAATTCTTCGAGGAACACGCACTGCGCGCCCTGGTCCTCAACCAGCAGGCCCTTGGCCTTGAGGTCGCTGACTACGTTGGCCAGGTCGTCGTTGTAGGCGCTTTCGCCCATGACGTCGGCCATGGTCAGCTTGACGTTGAGCAGTTCGTAGGTCTTCTGGCAGTGCGACAGCGAGATGTCCTTGAAACGCGTCCACAGGGCCAGGCACTCAGGGTCGCCGGCCTGCAGCTTGACCACCAGGCCGCGGGCGCGGGTGGCGAATTCTTCGGACTCGTCGAAGCGCTTCTTCGCCGCGCGGTAGAAGTTCTCCAGGTCCGACAACTCGTCGCTGGTGATCGGGTTTTCCTGCAGGTAGGCCATCAGCATGCCGAACTGGGTGCCCCAGTCGCCCACGTGGTTTTGGCGGATGACCTGGTCGCCGAGAAACTCCAGCACACGGGCGACGCTGTCGCCGATGATGGTCGAGCGCAGGTGGCCAACGTGCATTTCCTTGGCCAGGTTCGGCGCCGACAGGTCGATTACCACCTTCTCGGCGGCGCCTGCCTTGCGCACGCCCAGGTGGCCGTCGGCCAGGGCGGCATCCAGGCGGTCGGCCAGGGCGCTGGTGTTCTGGAAGAAGTTGAGGAAGCCTGGGCCGGCAATCTCGACTTTGCTGATGTCGTCGCTGGCGGGCAGCGCGTTGATCAGTTTTTCGGCCAGGTCGCGCGGCTTCATGCCGGCAGGCTTGGCCAGCATCATCGCGATGTTGCTGGCGAAGTCGCCGTGGGTCTTGTCCCGGGCGTTTTCCACCTGGATCGCCGGCGATAGCCCTTCAGGCAGCACACCGTCGGTGACGAGTTGGGTGAGGGCTTGCTGGATCAGCTGGCGAATGGTGTCTTTCATGGGGTTCTCTTTTCGACCGCAAGCGCGGTGGAGCGCTTCGATGCGCAGGTGGAAAAACTGGGCATTATCCGTTGCCGGGAGCGGGTTGCCAACCTTTGCCAAGGCTCAGGGTGTCAGTAGAGGTCTACCGGGTCCACGTCCAGCGACCAGCGAACCTGTCGGCCGCTCGGCATTTGCTCCAACACTAGCAACCAGGCGCTGATCAGTCGATGCAGGGGTGCCCGGGTGTTGGCCTGTATCAATAATTGGGCGCGGAAGCGGCCTGCTCGGCGCTCCATGGGAGCCGGTACCGGGCCCAACAGTTCAATGCCTGGCAGGCGCTGTTCGGCCACCAGGCGCTCTGCTGCGCTGCAGGCTTCATCGAGGAAGCCTTCGGCCTGGCCCGGTTTGTGCGCTTCGGCGCGCAGCAAGGCCAGGTGCGAAAAAGGCGGCAGGCCGGCGGCGCGGCGCTCGTCCAGGGCTTGCTCGGCGAAGGCGAAATAGCCTTGTTCGGTCAGCTGTACCAGCAAGGGATGGTCGGCCAGGTGGGTCTGGATGATCACCTTGCCCGGCTCTTCGGCGCGCCCGGCACGCCCGGCAACCTGCACGATCAATTGCGCCATGCGCTCGCTGGCACGGAAGTCGCCGGAGAACAGCCCGCCGTCGGCGTCGAGGATGGCCACCAGGGTCACGCGTGGGAAGTGGTGCCCCTTGGCGAGCATCTGGGTGCCCACCAGGATGCTCGGCTGGCCACGCTGGATGGTGCCGAACAGGTTGTGCATGGCGTCTTTGCGCGCCGTGCTGTCGCGGTCCACGCGCAGGATCGGGTAGTCCGGGAACAGCACCTTAAGGCGCTCTTCGGCGCGCTCGGTGCCTGCGCCCACCGGCCGCAAGTCGACATGGTTGCACTGCGGGCACTGGTGCGGCAGGCGTTCGTCATAACCGCAGTGGTGGCAACGCAGCACGCCGGAACGCTGGTGCACGGTCATGCGCGCATCACAGCGAGGGCATTCGGACAACCAGCCGCAATCGTGGCACAGCAACGTCGGGGCAAAGCCGCGGCGGTTGAGGAACACCAGCACTTGCTGGCCTGCTTCCAGGGTCTGGCGGATGGCCTGCTGCAGCGGGCCGCTGATGCCACTGTCCAGCGGCAGGCTTTTCACGTCCAGGCGCAGCATGCGCGGTGGGCGCGCACCGCCGGCGCGCTGGTTCATGCGCAGCAAGGTGTAGCGGCCGGTCTGGGCGTTGTGCAGGGTTTCTAGCGACGGCGTGGCCGAGCCGAGCAGGATTGGGATGTTCTCCTGGTGGGCGCGCACCAGGGCCAGGTCGCGGGCGTGGTAACGCAGGCCTTCCTGCTGTTTATAAGAGCCGTCGTGCTCTTCGTCGATGATGATCAGGCCGGGGTTTTTCATCGGCGTGAACAGTGCCGAGCGGGTGCCGATGATGATGTCGGCCTCGCCATCGCGGGCTGCCAGCCAGGCGTCCAGCCGCTCGCGGTCGCCGACCGCCGAGTGCAGCAAGGCGATGCGGGCGTTGAAGCGTTGCTCGAAGCGCGCCAGGGTCTGCGGGCCGAGGTTGATTTCCGGGATCAGCACCAGCGCCTGTTTGCCGGCCTCCAGTGTTTCGCGGATCAACTGCAGGTAGACCTCGGTCTTGCCGCTGCCGGTAACCCCGGCCAGCAGAAACGCGTTGAAACTGCCAAGGCCCAGGCACACGGCATCGAAGGCGTTGCGCTGCTCTTCGTTGAGGGGCAGTTCGGGCTGCGCCAGCCAGTGCTCGTGGCGCGGCGTCGGCAGGTGGCGGCGTACTTCGACGGTGACCAGTTCCTTGGCCAGCAGCAGGTCGAGGCTGTCCTTGTTCAGGTTGAGCTTGCCCAGCAGGCTGTGGGCCACGCCGTGTGGGTGCTGCGCCAGGGTTTTCAGGGCATCGCGCTGGCGCGGTGCGCGGGCGATGCGGGGGTCATCGTGGCGGGCATCGGCGGCGACGTGCCAGAAGCGTTCCTGGCGCATCTCGGCCAGTTCGCCCTGGCGCAGCAGGGTCGGCAGCGCCCAGCTCAGGGTATCGCCCAGGCTGTGCTGGTAGTACTGGGCCGTCCACAGGCACAGCTTGAGCAGGGCCGGCGGCAGCGGCGACACCGGGTCCAGCAGCGCAATGGCCGGCTTGAGCTTGTCGGCGGGCACTTCGCTTTGGTCGCACACCTCCACCAGCACACCGATCATCTCGCGGCGCCCGAATGGCACACGAATGCGCATGCCCGGTGTGAGGGGCTGGCGCGCCATGCTCGCCGGCGCCCTGTAGTCGAACAGGCGACGCAGCGGGGAGGGCAGGGCAAGGCGCAGGATGACGTCGGACACGCGGAAGGTCTCGCAAGGGCATTTCAAAGACTGGCGAGCCTAGCAGACGACAGTCGGTGCAAGCGACAACTTGCGCTGAGGCTGGGCTCTGGTATTATTCGCCGCCTAATTACGTGCGGTATTCAACAATTGGTGTTGGGTGGCGGCACGCAGCTCGAGGAAGTGACCATGAAAGCAAATATTCATCCGAACTACGAAGTAGTTGCAGTCACCTGCAGCTGCGGCAACAAGTTTGAAAGCCGTTCGACCCTGGGTAGCACCCTGTCGATCGACGTTTGCAACCTGTGCCACCCGTTCTACACCGGTAAGCAGAAAGTCCTGGACACCGGTGGTCGCGTACAGAAGTTTGCCGATCGCTTCGGCATGTTCGGTGCCAAGAAGTAATAATGCGCATGGCGAATCCCTCGGGTTTCGCGCTGTTGCAAAAAAAAGCGCCCCTTGTGGGCGCTTTTTTTGTGGGCGCGATTTGGCATCTTCCTGCCCTGGCGTTCTGCCCGCTGCCGGCCAATCCTCAGCAGGTAGCAGTGCGGCAGGTGGTGGATGGCGATACCTTGCGCCTGACCGATGGCCGCAGTGTGCGCATGATCGGCATCAATGCCCCGGAGATCGGCCGCAAAGGGCGTACCAGCGAGCCCTATGCCGAGGCGGCCAAGCGGCGCTTGCAGGCCCTGGTCAAAGCCAGCGACGGGCGTGTCGGGCTGGTGCCGGGCGTCGAGGGCAAAGACAAATACGGCCGCACACTGGCACACATCTACGGCCGCACTGGCAACAATCTGGAAGCACAACTGCTCAGCGAGGGGCTCGGCTACCGCGTTGCCGTTGCCCCCAATGTGCGCCTGGTGGGGTGCCAGCAATTGGCCGAGCAAGCGGCGCGCAAGACGGGTGTGGGCCTGTGGCGCAGCTCGCCGGTGCTGCGCGCACGGGATGTCCGGCAGTCTGGGTTCGCTGTCATCGGTGGCCGAATCGAGGCGGTCGAACGTAACCGCGGCGGCGTCTGGCTGAGCCTGGATAGCACCGTGGTGCTGCAGGTTCCCGCTCGTCTGCAACGCAACTTCCCGGCCAGCTTCTTCGATAATCTCAAAGGGCGCCAAGTCGAGGCGCGTGGCTGGGTGCTGGATCGTTCCCGCAAGGGCGGCCTGAAGCCTGGGCAGCGACGCTGGGTGTTGCCATTGACCGATCCGACCATGTTAGAACGCATTTCAGGCTGAAAAGATGTAGACATTTCGGTATTAGATTGTACACACTGTGATTCGTATGCCCCGTGGGTTATAGCGTAAAGTCGTAGGCTAAAGGCCTTGACACAAGTGACCGACCAGTCTTGTGACTCCCCGGCTCTTTGCGTATCCTCGGCGGTCCGTCAGAACAGTAAATAGCGGAATGCCCACCATGTCAGACCTGAAAACCGCCGCTCTCGAATACCACGCTCAACCTCGTCCGGGGAAACTGAGCGTCGAGCTCTCGAAGCCCACCGCCACCGCCCGTGACCTCGCCCTGGCCTACAGCCCAGGTGTTGCAGAACCCGTGCGCGAAATCGGCCGTGATCCAGAGCTGGCCTACAAATACACCGGTAAAGGCAACCTGGTTGCGGTGATTTCGGATGGTACTGCCATCCTCGGTCTGGGTGACCTCGGCCCACTGGCCTCGAAGCCGGTCATGGAAGGCAAGGGTGTTCTGTTCAAGCGTTTCGCTGGCATCGACGTATTCGACATCGAAGTCGAGTCGGAAAGCCCGCAAGCTTTCATCGACACCGTTCGCCGCATTTCGATCACCTTCGGTGGCATCAACCTCGAAGACATCAAGGCTCCAGAGTGCTTCGAAATCGAGCGCACCCTGATCGAGCAATGCGACATCCCGGTCTTCCACGATGACCAGCACGGCACCGCGATCGTCACCGCGGCCGGCATGATCAACGCCCTGGAAATCGCCGGCAAGAAGCTGGAAGAAGCCAAGATCGTCTGCCTGGGTGCCGGCGCTGCCGCCATCTCCTGCATGAAGCTGCTGGTCAGCATGGGTGCCAAGGTCGAGAACATCTACATGATCGACCGCAGCGGCGTGATCCACGCTGGCCGCGACGACCTGAACCAGTACAAGGCGCAGTTCGCCCACGCGACCGACAAGCGCACCCTGGCTGACGCCTTGAACGGTGCCGACGTGTTCGTTGGCCTGTCCGGCCCGAACCTGCTGAGCGCAGAAGGCCTGAAGTCGATGGCGGCCAACCCGATCGTGTTCGCGTGCTCGAACCCCGATCCGGAAATCTCCCCAGAGCTGGCTCACGCCACCCGTAACGACGTGATCATGGCCACCGGTCGTTCCGACTACCCGAACCAGGTCAACAACGTACTGGGCTTCCCCTTCATCTTCCGTGGCGCCCTGGACGTACGTGCCAAGCGCATCAACGAAGAAATGAAGATTGCTGCGGCCATCGCCCTGAAAGACCTGGCCAAGCTGCCGGTTCCTAAGGAAGTTTGCGAAGCCTACGGCGTCGAAGGCCTGGAATTCGGCCGTGAGTACATCATTCCGAAGCCTCTGGATGCCCGTCTGATCACCGTTGTTTCCGATGCTGTCGCCAAGGCTGCTATCGAGTCCGGTGTGGCGACCCTGCCGTATCCGAAGCACTACCCGCTGAACAGCGTGGATGAAGTGTTCAACGGCTGATTGCCGTAAGTGACACAAAAAAGCCCCGGCTCGTATGAGCCGGGGCTTTTTATTGTGCGTTTGTCGGCAGCGTAGATCCCTGTAGGAGCGGCCTTGTGCCGCGATGGGCTGCGCAGCGGCCCCAGGATCTCGACAGCAGAAGGTCTCGCAAGGGGCTGCTGCGCAGCCCATCGCGACACAAGGCCGCTCCTACACAGGCGGCGCTAGCCTGTCAGGGGTCAGAACAGGTCCATCGGCGCTGCTTCGTCTGCTGGCAGCGGGCTTCCCGGTGCCGCGCCGTTGCCCAGTTCATCCCCCGACGGTGGCGAGTCTTCGGCCTTGAACAGCTCGAAGTAGGCGTTCGGTGTGCCCGGCGAGGCCGCGCGGCCGCTGACTGGGTCGACACGCAGGCTGAGGATGCCTTCCGGCTCCGCCGGTACGTGGTTGGGTTTGTCCTTGAGGGCGGCGCCCATGAAACTCATCCAGATCGGCAGCGCCGCAGTACCACCGTACTCGCGGCGGCCCAGGGTCTCGGGCTGGTCGAAGCCGACCCATACCGTGGTCACGTAATCGGCGTTGTAACCGGAGAACCAGGCATCCTTGGACTCGTTGGTGGTACCGGTCTTGCCGGCCAGGTCGGTGCGGCCCAGGGCCAGCGCACGGCGGCCAGTGCCCCGTTTGATTACATCCTGCAACATGCTGGTGAGGATGTACGTGGTGCGGCCGTCGATGATCTGTTCCGCCACTGCCGGCGTTTGCGGTGCTGGCGTGACCTGACCAAAGGCGGCCGGCGCCTCGCCCGGCATGGCTGCGGTGCTGATCGGCTGTTCTGGCGCGGCAAGGCCTGCCTGGTCCTGGGCGCCTTGCGGCACGCGGGGCGGGTTGGCGGTGAACAGGGTCTCGCCGCTGCGGCTCTCGATGCGGTCGATCAAGTACGGGGTGATCTTGTAACCGCCGTTGGCAAAGGTGCTCCAGCCCGTGGCGATTTCCATCGGCGTGAGGGTTGCGGTGCCCAGTGCCAGCGACAGGTTGCGCGGCAAGTCCTGCTTGTTGAAGCCGAACTTGGCGATGTAGTCGATGGTGCGGTCGACGCCCATGGCCTGCAGCAGGCGGATCGATACCAGGTTGCGCGACTTGTACAGCGCCTCGCGCATGCGGATCGGGCCGAGGAAGGTGTTGGTGTCGTTCTTCGGCCGCCAGACCTTGTCCAGGTACTCGTCGACGAACACGATCGGTGCATCGTTGACCAGGCTGGCCGCGGTGTAGCCGCTGTCGAGCGCCGCGCTATAGATGAAGGGCTTGAAGCTCGAGCCAGGTTGGCGCTTGGCCTGCATGGCACGGTTGTAGTTGCTTTGCTCGAACGAGAAGCCGCCTACCAGGGCACGAATGGCGCCGTTGTATGGGTCGAGGGTGACCAGCGCGCTTTGTGCGCCCGGCACCTGGCTGAACTTGAGCTTGCCGTCGTCCAGGCGCTGCAGGCGCACCAGGTCACCTACCTGGGCAACATCGGCGGGGCTTTGTGGTGCGCGGCCCTGGGAATTGCTATTGAGGAACGGGCGCGCCCACTTCATGGTTTCCCAGGCGACGGTTTCTTCCTGGCCACTGCGGGTCAGTACCTTGAGGTCGGTCTTGTCGACCTGGGTGACGATGGCCGGCTCAAGGCCGCCCAGGGTGCGTTGCTTGCTCAGTTCCAGCAGCCAGGCCGCGTGGGTCTTGCCTGGGAAGCGTGCCTCGGGGCCGCGGTAACCGTGGCGTTCATCGTAATCGGAAAGGCCCGTGAGAATGGCTTTGTTGGCCATCTCCTGCATGTCGCTCGGCACGGTGGTGGTGACGCGGAAGCCCTCGGTGTAGGCATCGCTGCCATAACGGCCGACCATCTCGGCGCGGGCCATCTCGGCGACGTACGGGGCATTCACCTCAGGTGTCGGCACGTGATAGCTGGCGTTGAGCGGCTCGGCCAGGGCGGCCTGGTAGCTGGCCTGGTCAATCTTGCCGAGCTTGTACATGCGGCCAAGAATCCAGTCGCGACGCTCTTTTGCGCGCACCGGGTTGGCCAGCGGGTTGAAGCGCGAAGGTGCCTTGGGCAGGCCGGCGATCATCGCCATTTGCGCCAGGCTCACGTCGCGGATCGACTTGCCGTAATAAACCTGTGCGGCGGCATCGATGCCGTACGCCCGGTTGCCCAGGTAGATCTTGTTCACGTACAGCTCAAGGATTTCGTCCTTGGTCAGCTCACGCTCGATCTGCAGGGCCAGCAGAATCTCGTTGGTCTTGCGCGAAAAGCTGCGCTCGCTGGTGAGGAAGAAGTTCTTCGCCACCTGCATGGTGATGGTGCTGCCGCCCGTCTGGATGTGGCCGGTTTTTACCAGCTGAGTCGCGGCGCGCATCAGGCTGCTGGGGTCAACGCCGTAGTGGTTGAGGAAATTGTCGTCCTCGGCTGACAGAAGCGCCTGGATAAATTGTGGGGGGATTTCCGCGAAACGGATCGGCGAGCGGCGCATTTCGCCGAACTCGGCAATCAGCTTGCCGTCGCTGCTGTACACCCTGAGGGGGATCTGCAACTGGATGCTTCTGAGGGACTCGACCGAGGGCAGGCTAGGGCTAAGATACAGAAACGCACCGCTCACACCGAGTACGAGCGCGCTAATGACTGCGACGGAAGACCACCAGAAGAACTTCAGCAGACGTATCAAGGCTTTTGGGCGTCCAGGTTGATAAGTGAATTGCGTACGGGTCCGGCGGACCAAAAACGCTGGGCATTATAAGCATTTTTTCGCCTTGCCGGGTGACCGGCCAGGTGGCCCGTCGAACCGTTTGGCCGCTGGGGCCTAGCGCTGACGCGGGTTTGCGGCATACAGCAAAGGAGCAGCGATGCTTGGACGTTTCGGCATGGATGCCGGTTCACTCTTGGGGGTGGAAATTGCCCCCGACTCCGTTCGGATTGTGCAGCTGCAGCGACGCAAGGGGCGTTGCCAGGTCGCGGCCTGGGCGCACGAGCCGTATGAACCGTACAGTGGGGCTGATTGGGCGA
>Ga0213826_1000900_pt1 | contig 13593 bp, 14 predicted proteins | sample MC6MC0899MG_FD_180668 | JGI IMG/M metagenome (GOLD analysis project Ga0213826, IMG submission 180668) | Enriched soil aggregate microbial communities from Iowa State University, Ames, United States - MC6-MC0899-MG | ecosystem: Environmental > Terrestrial > Soil > Unclassified | place: USA: Iowa...
CGCCTGTGGCACGCCTGAAGCCTGTCAAAGTGGCCGGCGTGACCGTGTCCAACGCCACCCTGCACAACATGGACGAAATCGCCCGCCTGGGCCTGCGCATTGGCGACACGGTGATCATCCGCCGTGCCGGCGACGTGATCCCGCAAGTCATGCAAGTAGTGCTCGAGCGCCGCCCCGAAGATGCCCGCCCGGTTGAAGTGCCGAGCGCATGCCCGGTGTGTGGCTCGCAGGTCGAGCGCACGCAGCTGGTCAAACGCAGCAAAGGCAAGGAAACCACCAGTGAAGGCGCGGTGTACCGGTGCGTCGGTCGCCTGGCCTGTGGCGCCCAACTCAAACAGGCGATCATCCATTACGTTTCGCGCCGCGCGATGGATATCGACGGCCTGGGCGAAAAGAGCGTCGAGCAGTTGGTGGACGAAGGGCTGATCGGCTCGCCAGCAGACCTGTACAAGCTTCAGTTCGACCAGGTCGTCGGGTTGGAAGGTTTTGCCGAAGTTTCCAGCAAGAAGCTGCTGGATGCCATCGAAGCCAGCAAGCGCCCGAGCTTGGCGCGCTTCATCTACGCCCTGGGCATTCCGGATGTGGGTGAGGAAACCGCCAAGGTCCTGGCTCGCTCGCTGGGCAGCTTGGCGCGGGTGCAGCAGGCGCTGCCACAGGTGCTGACCTACCTGCCAGACATCGGGCTTGAAGTGGCATACGAAATCCACAACTTCTTCGAAGACGAGCACAACCGCAAAGTCATCGAGCAACTGCTCGCCTGCGGCATGCAGTTGCAGGACGAAGGCGACTTGGCCGCCGAGTTCGCCGCCAGCACCACCCTGGCCGGGATGATTGCCAAGCTCGACATCGCCTCGGTCGGCCCGACCGGCGCTGAGAAGCTGGTGGCCAAGCTCGACAGCCTGGACAAGATCATCGCCGCCGACGGTATCGACCTGCGTCAGGCCCTGGCCGCCAAGCAGGCCGAGGCCGTGCGCGAGTTCTTCAAGGACGAAGCGAACCAGACGCTGGCGCGGGACATCGAAGCCCAGTTGCTGGCGTTCGGCATGCACTGGAACAGCGAGAAGAAAGTCGCCGAAGGCCTGCCTCTGGCCGGGCAGACCTGGGTGTTGACCGGCACCCTGGAGCGCATGAGCCGCGACATTGCCAAAGACAAACTGGAGAGCCTAGGCGCCAAGGTGGCCGGTTCCGTTTCCGGCAAGACCCACTGCGTGGTCGCCGGCCCTGGCGCGGGCTCCAAGCTGGCCAAGGCCAGTGAGCTGGGTGTGAAGGTGCTGGACGAAGACGCGTTCATCGCCTTCCTGGCGGAGCAGGGCATCGCAATCTGACCCACCTTTAAACAAGTCATTGAGAAATGATGACTTTTTCTCCCCGCAGAGGTTGTAACTTCGCCTCAGACCGGTACAATGGCGCGGCTCGCTGCTTAGCGAGTTGCGTCAGTGGTGGCCCCATCGGTCCCCCCGCATTGATTACCCGTTAACCTGGTCAGGCCCGGAAGGGAGCAGCCATAGCGGGAACATCGAGTGCCGGGGTGTGGCTGGTGGGGCTGCCTCCATTCTTTAAGTCCTTAATTCTAAAGGGCTTTTCTCGCTAAAAATCTCGAAGTGGACCAGTGCCGTAGTACACCTAAGTGGTGCACTGAGCCGAATTCTACCCTTGTGTTGCACGGCGCCCAAGCCTTGGCATCCCACTCGCTGAAAAATCGTGTTTGACTCATCAGAATGGATGTGGCAATAAGCTACTGGCGGCAAGACGATATCATTGCCCGTTCTGCTGCCAAGCTTGCTGTGACTGCATCACCGGTTCCCTGATATCCCTGTTGCGTGCAGTCATGAGCGATACCCCCGATGGTCAGGTCGCCACCTAATCACTGGCTATGCAAAGGACTGTATGTCTCAAATATCAATCCCTTACGTTGCTTATCATCCCCTTGAAACGCAGCCAGATTCTATTGCTCCGTCGGATCTCACCGAATCCTTGAAGCTTCCTCCTGAGCATTACGTCGATGATGAACACCATGGACGAGTCTACTGTCCCGACTGCGGCGTCATGTGCAGTAGGCGCCCTCGAAAAAACCCGAAAAGAAAGGATGGGGTTGACGCTTTCTATTGCCACCTGCCTGGCTTCGATACGGTCGAATGCCCCCACAGAAAAAAGGGTGGGCCGGGCAGTGGGGGTGATGAAGGTGGCAAAGAAAAGCGCGCGATCAATCTGGTGACCTTTGCGGGTTGGAAGAGCCTGGAAACTGACGACGATTCAGAGGAAGATGATGAAGATTTCGTTAAGCCTCGGAGGAAAGAGGCGCAGAATGGCTCATCAGTAACTGGTAAAGGCGGGTTTGAGAATATCTTTGATGCCGAAGGTAATCTAGTGAACCCCGGGCGCTTTAGCACCGTTGGAAGGCTGGTGCAGTTGGCTAAGGTTAGCTTGAACATTGCGGTGCAATTTGAGGATAAAGAAGCCATTCGCTTGCGGGACTTGATTGTTTCTATTGAAAAGGCCCAGCGAAATATTAAGGCATACATCGGGAAAAGCTTTTTGTTTTTTGGTCAGCCGACGAGTATCGTCAAGGGTAATTACGGTCGGGTATTCTTTAATTTTAAGTCGCCTGGGCACGAGCTCAGCGGGCACTGCGAGCTTGATATATTTGAGGCTCGTGGTTGGAAGGTGTACGAAAAGGATAGTTATTATCTTTTTTATGGGTTGGTGGAAGGTGATGAGGCGCACTCTATTGTCCGCGTTCTTGAGGCTGGCCAGATAGATCGTGTCCCGTCCACTGCTAGGAAATTATTCGATGGCTTGAGGTGATATTAACAGGTGTCACTTCTTTAACTTCTGCTAGAGCGTCTCTCATGTCGTAAGGCGGGCTTTGTTTGCAGCTATGTTGCAGCTTTGCCTGGCTTGTAAAAGCGGAGTGAAAGCTCGAATTTTGTGGCTCTGAATTGGGCTTATAACTTCGTCATACTGTTGGGCATGGGTGCAAACAGCCAGTGCTATCAGCTAAAGCCTGGCTGTGCTTTTTGCGGAAAGGAGCTCGATAGGGCTCCGGTTCAGAATATATTCTTGACGGATTTTATTGTGCCTGAAATTAGTTCAAGCACTTGGTCCGGCGTAGGTTCATCGCTATTCTTGTGGCTACACAGATTGCGGATATCTCCTAGGTACTGAAGTTGTCGGTACTGCGGTAAATCAATTACTCCCTCACTTTTCAGCTTTTCAATGATGGGAGTAATCGTCTTCAGGTTTTTACCAAGATCGTGCCTGTCTCGGACCATTTTCAGATGCCCTTCTAGTACCACTCCTGCGATAACCCCGGCGGCGCGGGTGTATCCAGCCTTCAAAAGATGTTGAGCACTGTCTAGCTCAGAATCGAAAAGATCAGCTTGCACCGTCTGTTTGATCTCGAACAGAGAACTCTCGAATCGACGCTTAATGGCTTCGACAATCGCTACCTGTTGTGCAAGGAGCGGCCTAGCCGATGATGCGTCTGCAAGTACTTTACCAAGAGGTCCCGTTACGCGCAGTCCCTGGCATGCGTCTTCGAGCTTATAGTTTTCGAAGGTGATGTCCTTTCGAGTCTTCGGCTTCTCGTACAGCCTGATAAAATCTGTTAATCGCTCCGGAAGTAGCTGCTTCACAAGAGTTAGCGACTCGGAGTACCATTGCTGATACGCGCTGGCGAATGGCTTGACGTCCTTCATGTGAGCCTTCGCCTTCTTCTCGTCATTGCCTAATGCGTCCACTAGCTGGAGGTAAAACTCACTTTCGCCGAGATACTCTAACATGAGAGACTGGGTAACCCAGTTGGCTTCGAGAAGTAGTTTGTCCAGGTCCTTTCGGTATTTCTCTAGGTTCGATACGTCCATACTTTCTTCTGCTTCCCTTGCTGGTAAAGTGAATGGAAGCCATAGGGTAATGGTCTTAAGTCTCCTTGGCTAGCCATTGCGAAATGAGTCAGAGTTCGTGAGGCGGCTCCACAAAAGCTACTGTGCACCGATAGAATTTCGAAAAGATGGACTTCGAGATTTTTGGCTTTCGCTCCCTGATGGTAAGATAGGGAGTAACAAATCGTGAAGTTACAGGTCTAGAAACCTACGCAGGACTGAATTTTCAAGCGCGTCATCAGCTCTTAGCAAGTGACACCGGCTTTTCCAGGGGCGAAATATGCAGCGGGGCACTGGGCAACCGGCCAGAATCGGCTAAGTGTGGGTCGGTGCTTAACGCCTTTGCCTAGTGGAAGGGGCATCCGGCATGATTTCCCTGAAATATGGCAGGCAAAGAAACGCCGCCCCGAAGGCGGCTATGAGCGTAGGCGTTCTATTGCAGAGGCTATGCTGCTGGCCTGAAGGTCTAGTGCTTCCAGTGTGGTCATCACGTTATCGTGGGCACTGAGTGACCCCCGCTGCCTTATCCAGGTGCTAACTTCCTCGACCGCTGCCCTCAACGCAGTCTGGTTCATATGCAGCGCCTCAAGGGCGTTCGCTATTGCCGCGTCCCGATCTTCCATATCCATGATTCCATTGCTGATGGTGATGCAATGCTCTAAGGGTTTACACGCTACTAGGCTGGCAGGCAAGCGAGGACTGGAGAAGCAGGTCCCGTTATGGCATTGTGCCACCCAAAAATCATGGAGTGGCATTGTGGCAGGCAGCGACGAGAAAAAGTGTCCTTACTGTGCTGAGGTGATCAAGGCCGAGGCCCAGAAGTGTAGGTACTGTGGTGAGATGCTGAATCAGAGCCGTGAAGCGCGGCAAGTGAAAGAGGCGCCGAAGTCAGGCAGTTCAGCGGGGAAGATCATTCTGTGGATAATCCTGACCCCAATCCTTGGTCTTCTTGGGCTGATGGTGCTCGGAGCGGTGATTAGTGGGACCGATAGCCCAGAAGACAAAGCCCGTAAAAGTGCTGCACTGGCGATAGAGCTCTGCTGGAAAGATGTACGGGACGATCTGGAGGAACGCTCAACCCGCAGATTCATCAGGAGCGTTTGTGAAAAGATGGAGAACGATTACCGGCAGAAATACAATCGGGCCCCTTGATCCAGCGTGATCCTGTTCCAGAGTGGTAACGGGCGTCTACAGGCGGCTTAATCTTCCGGTGTGACACCGATGGTGATGCCGCTGACTCAGAGTCCAGATGCAACGAAGCCCCGCCGATGCTGGGGCTTTGCTAGCTCTTCCCTTACATCTGGGGTACTTGTCCGGCCTTCTCCAGGGCATCCTTTTTGTCTAGCCAGGGCTGGTAATCCGCCTCTGTGAGGCCAGGCCCGTTGCCGTTAAGGGAACGGTCAATCTTCTCATCGAGGATTGCGTATTCGCTCCGAAACGCTTCATGAGCCGCATCTAGAGCGTTCAACTGCCTCACCTTCTGCACCGTCGTAGTACTGCACTTCAGTAGATCGGCTACCTTCCGAATGCTCTTCCCGTCAGCCAGCAACTCGGTAATGCGATTATGGAGGTCAACGTTTGCTGGACGACCTTTGTACACACCTTCTGCTTTACCCTTAGCGATGCCCTGGGCCTGACGACGGCGACGGTCTTCATAGTCCTTACGAGCTACAACAGCAAGTATGTCGAGCAACATACCGTTCACTGCCGCGATCATTCCCTTGGTGAAATCGTCCATTCCCTGAGTGGCTTTCAAGGCCGCATGGCTGGTACTTAGGTCCAGTGACACTACAGTCACCTTCTGTGCCGCGATCTTCGCTTTCAGCAACGCCCAATCATCTTGGCTGAGCCTGGAGAGTCGATCTACGCCTTCAATCAGCATTACATCACCTTCGTGGCTATCGTCCAGCAGTCGGAACAGTTGAGGGCGTTCGAGCTTAGCGCCACTGGCGTTCTCGATATAGAAGGCTGCGATCTTGTGCCCTTGCTCCGCAGCGAAGTCGATTAGCGACTGCTTTGCCCTTGTAGCATCCTGTTCGGAAGTTGAAGCCCGAAGGTAAGCGCGGATGAACATCGTAGTTCCCTCTGTGTCACTTTGGATGTGTCACATAGTACTGTGTCACGTAGGGTCAGTAAAGCTATTTAATGACACGAATTCAAAGACGCTTAAAGCGAGTTTTCACCCATTGCGTCTGTAGTACCTCAAGTACACCCGTAATGACACGCGAAAAGCTGCCAGGGCTACCTTTATTGAATTGCCGGCCGGGGGCGGGGCAAGACAGGGCTCACATTCGAGCCATCGGGCACAGGGCCGTTAAGGGGAACGGGGTAAGCAAATTCGCTGGCCCTACACTAGCCCCTGCAATGAAGGAGCTTACTTCTCCGCCAATGACGGGAAACCCTACAGCGTGCGGCTAGAACTCCAGCAATTTGCGAGAGATAAGGCCGTGTAGCGACATTTGCTTAGCGCCGTCACCGTCAATGCCACGTAACCAGGGCCTTAGATGTTAGTGAGAAGAGGGCATTTCCAGAAAAGCTGCCTTGGGGCAATTAGTTCGAGATTAGTTATGCGTCTAGTAATCGAAGGCTTGATCTGTAGGGGATATGGCGCAAAGTAGCGTTAACTGGCCCAAGCAAGGGTCAATCGTGGATGAGCCTCTCAACGTCTGCAACGAGGTCTGAAGGTTTGCACGCCAGTGCAGCAGCTAGCTTGAAGATGATGTTGATCGTAGGTTGATGTACACCCCTCTCAATAAGGCTGACGTAATTTCGCTGCACATCTGCCTCCAACGCCAGCTTCTCCTGTGTCAGTCCTGCCTGCTTCCGCCGCTCGCGTAGAACCTTACCGAATGCCAACCCTGCGTCCAAACCGTACCCCCTCTGCATGAGGTAGCACTCTCGGATCGGGCTGTGCTGGCGTCTTCACAGGATACTGTGAATTTTATTCGGGGCGTGGCATCATTCTGCTCGGACAATGGCAGGTGGCCATTGCGGCGGCGGCTGTGAAGGTCGCTACTTAAGCAGAGGCAGGAATGTTGATGTTGAAAGGAAGATGGTTGGCCTTGCTGGTTGCCGGCGCTGTGGTGTTGATGGCTGGATGTAGTACCCCGCAGTATCGGATGGTTAAACCAGGAGCCTCTGATGACACGGTGATGCAGGATGACGCCAAGTGCCAAAACCAGTCTGCGATGATCCAGGTTGCAGACTGGGAGTACCGTGGCACCATTGCCGAGGGTGCAAATATCCAGCTCAAGCAACAGAAGGCATACCAGAATTGCATGATCGGCAAGGGCTACAGCGCCATCAGAATTCAGTGAGACCACTACGAGAGAGATTGACGATGCGTTTTACGATTCGAAGCGTAGCGATCACAGGAGCGCTGACTCTTCTAGCTGGGTGTACTCAGTCACGGTATGAACCAATCGTGTACACAGATGCTGCACCTGCCGAGCGATGGACGTTCACGCCGATTGAAGTCAAGTACAAAGATAACTTCTCTCCGGCTTGGAATTTCCAGAATGTGCTTGAGCATAACGCCGGGAGATGCAGCCAGGAGGCCGCAATGGGCTACATCCTTTACAGCCAGCTCCGTGGCTACGGATCGAGTAAGCGACCAGACGACCGTGCTGAAACCTTAGCGGATTGCCAGCAATACCCCTTCCAGCGGGGGAATGAGGCCATTGCTCGCCTCAAGCAAGCCAAGGTGACCACTGAGACCCTGGAGCTGAGTAAGGATTTGTACTCGAAGTGGTCGGTTTATATGGCTGGAATGACCATATCCGCACCGAAAGATACCATGGCAGCGACCCAGTATGAGACGAGTAGGCGTGCTCTGTTGACGGAGGACAAATTTTCCCAGTAGCTGGTCTGCGAAGCGTGAACCAGGAGTAAGTCAGTAAGCCAGTAAGTCCGTAAGAAAAACGAACTTTTAACTGCATTGCAGAGGATTACTTATGACTGAACGACACGTTTCAACCGATAGCATCCTTGGTAAAGAGCAAGACAAGACGTGGCCCAGCCAAGCCCTATTCAAGAAGCTGGGTAAGCAGGCCCGGACTAAGCATCAAGCAGGTGCAGTGATGGTAGCCTTTATCGGCAACGTGCGGGGTATCAGCTGATGGCGGGGAAATCGGCAGACAGACCCCCTTTGATCTATGACCATGGGGAACCAGTACATCCTCCGCGATGTACGTTCGAGCTGATGGCGGCGTTGATACAAGCGTGCCCAGATGAGGTATCACTGATGCTGCTTCTCTTGGCGCGGATGGACAGTGAAGGAGGAGCGAGAATTGAGATTGAGTCCTTGCCTCGCCTTTGTTGCATCGATAGCGAACGTGTTTCTCGTGCCATGATGAGGCTATCTGAGCTTGGCTGGCTGGATGCTGTGAACGAAGACGCGAAGCAGGATGGAATCTTCGATTGCATTATTAGAGCTTCAATCCTTCAGCCAGGAATGGTCTTGCGTTAAATCGCTGGTTGCGGCCAGTAGTGAACAAGCAAGGGGCATGTATTGTATGCTCCCTGCTTGCTTACGTCTTTGGTGACAGGCACCGCTATGTCTTCTCCCACTACCTGTGCTGCTGGGCACGGAGTGATGCTTGTACTTATGTCCAGGGGAGGGGGAGGAAAACCCCTCTCCACTCTGCTGATAACTCTTAAATAGTGTAATGGTGCCCATAAGCACACCTTGCTTAATCTGATCCTGGTCGATGCTTACTCTTAAGCGTGAACTAATCGTGGCTGAGGCCATAGGGTATATCTCCACAGCAAGATCAAGAGCGGGAAGGGGCTCTGTTCGCCCTTGTTCCTTCCCTCTGCATAGAATTCTATTCTTGCCTCACGGCAGGACCATAAGAAGGGGGCAGGGGCAGGAAAGCCCCCTAGCTCTTTTATTTTTACTGTGCGGAGACTTGGTGACGTGGCGTCACGTCGTAATGGCCTCTACTGTTTTCAGTAAGGTTAAGATCAAGAGCGGGAGAGGGGCTTCACTGCCCCGTCTCTTCCCATGCTTCATAGAGTTGTTATCTGTGCATCAGGCACAGTGTTTTACGCTGTGGCCTCTACGTCAAGATTGTAAATTCATAGAGGTTAATATCTCAAAGCTCCGCTTTATATATGCGGCCGCATTATTCCCCCCCCTCCCTGCTCCAGGACCGTTGCAAACGGTTATGCTGCCAGCAAGGCTTCCAGAGCTGCTGCCTCGGCTTTCCACTTCCTGATCGTCTTCGGATCAACCTTCGTCTCTCTTGAAATGGGCTTAACTTGAGCTCCGTCCCTCAGCATCTGCATCACCTTGGCTTTCATCGGATGAGCCAGGCGACCTGGCACCTCTGCGATTATTGGCTGGACGAAATTTCCGTTCAGCTCCGCTTCGTATTCAGCTTCGTACTCCTCAGCACTCTTGAATTGGGTTAGTGTGCGCAGGTCGTAGTGGAGCTTGGCCAGTACATCAGTACTTGGAGTACTAGAGTCATCGCAGTCGTCCCAGTCGTGAGTTTGTATTCTAGGAAGAAGGACTGCTTCAGGGGAAGTCCCGTTCATCTCATGCCTGAGCAAGCTAGGGCGGCTATTCATCATCCACGGGATTATTAGTTTTATTGCTTTGAAGTAGCGTCTTGCATGCCTAGGTTTTAATTGCAGAAAGTCTTCAATGGATTCGTTGTGGATAAGCGGCAGAGATTCCAGGATCGTCACAAGGTTGCGCACTGATAACGGTGTGGATTTACTGGGTGAATCGATAGCGCGGTTATGCCATTCAAGCCTCGCGATGCCTTCGATAATGTCCATTGCAAATTGAGGATAGCGGCCCCATGGCGTATCCCAGCCGATGAAAGTATAGAACGGGTTCGTAATAGAGTCCGGCTTAGGGCCTCGGGCACTCTTTTGTTTTCTCGGCTCCCCAAAGGTCGGGATCTGCTTTATCAGCCACCGATAGGCGTTGGCTGCTATTCGTGAATCAAGAGCGTGAAGCTTTGTTGCAGAAAGAAGGCTCGTGTCTGTTGGTCCGTTGTTTGCGTGCATATTGTCTCTTTGTCATTGTTTCTTTTTATGGGCAATACCTCTCGTGTAATCAGCAATAGATTGTGGTAATCGGTCTTTCGCAGACAGCACGAAACCCGCTCTGCTCAGTGGCCTATGGGCTTGAACAAGCGAGGTAATGGTCTGATGGGGGGTATTGCGGTGGCCAGTGGCTTTGGCTTGTGAAAAGAATACCGTCATTTTGCGGAAAGTCAAGCTGTGAAAGTGCATTTTTTTTGCATTCGAGTGGTTATTTCAGTAGTTGCTATAGAAGTTGGATAGCAATTACGGAGTTTTCGCTATAGAAGTTGTATAGCAACTAAGGAGTTGTCGCTATAGAATTTACGTAGCAGTAACGCCGTGCTGCTATAGAAGTTATATCGTAAAAATTCAGTGTCCTTGTTCGTCATGCAGGTTTATCTGCATAAGCGCGTCGAGCATCGCCCTTAAAGGGGTACGGCTGCCGTAGATGCTGAACGTTACTGCTCCGTCTTCGTGCCCAGCTATTCGCTTGATCAAAGAGTCCTGTACGCCAGCGTCGCGCAGGTCATCTATGAGCGTGTGGCGGAAGCTGTGGAACGTTTTCCGGGTGTCGGTGATGCCCAGCTTCGTCTTGTAGCGACCGAACCACTTAGATGGCGCATGGCCCAGCTTGCCCCGCACTGCCTTTAGCTCAGGGAATACACGATCAGCGCCGGTAGCTTTGACCGATTCAACATGCTGAAGCAGGCCCAGGTCCAGCAGGACAGGGTGCAGGGGAAGCACTCGTCGGCTGCTGGCGTTCTTGAGATTCTGGCCTTCACGGCTGTCATCAATGCGAATGCACTGAATACCCTGTTGCTCAGTGAAGTCATCAACGCGCAACTGGCATAGCTCTTCCAGTCGTGCCCCTGTAGCTCTACCCATTAAAGGTAACCAGTAACGCCACGTGTGCTTGCGTGCTTCCTTCCGCAGCGCCTCATGACTCAGCAGTGTCGCCAAGTCGCTGCGGTCGAATGAGAGTCGTGCTTCTTTTGCCGACCCCGTCATGACCTTCATGCCAGCCAGAGGATTATCAGTGACGTACCCGTTCGCTTTGCACCAGTTCATGAACGCAGTTAGCTTACGTAAGCGGTTATTAATCGTGACGGCAGTGATGGTCTTGTAGGTGCTGCCAGACTCAACCACCTGCTTCAACGTCTTACCCTTGAACTCGGGACGTAGGCCGAAGTATTGGGGGCAGCGGCTGAGTCGTTCTTTTAGGAGACGAGCTTGCTGAGCATCGAAGGCTATCGCAGGCATATCACCCACCAGCTCGAATAGATCGGCTAGCGCACGCTCAATGTCATCGATGCTGCCTTGTCGCCATGTGCCACCGCGTTTCCCTTCTTCTATATAAAGCTTGGAAAGAGTGGCCAGGGTAGGGCCTTCACCTCTTGGCTTCTGTATGGCTGCTGGAACCGCCCCTGAAACGGTCGGGACGGATACTTGAGGTGTCGCTTCACGCCACTGCTCACAAAGCGTACGTAGCGTTTCTGGGGCTGTTAACGGGTGCTCGCTCAGGTGGCGATTAACCTGCTGAGCTAATGACGAGGCAAGGAAGAGAGCTGCCTGACGTTCACGTACACGCAGAGACAATCGAAGGGTGTGCCGGTTGGGGAATAGGTGCTTTGGCAGTCGAAGGTTGAGGTAGTAAACGGACTGGCGGCGGACGATGTAGGCCATGAGAGAACACCAGAGTGGACCAGTAAAGTGGACCAATTGAGTGGAACAATTCTAGTCACACCCCAAGTTTTGAGCGACCGTGCTGAGTGTCTGCAAGGGTAGATGGCAGGTTACCTCATCAACCTCAAACCCTTATCCCGTATGGCCTGCATCGATTCCCGAGCATGCTCGCATGCCAGCTATCCATCTCTACAGGTGGAGCTCATATCGAGTGCCGGGGTGTGGCTGGTGGGGCTGCCTCCATTCTTTAAGTCCTTGAGCTCTCAAGGATCTCTCGTTCAAAACTACCTCTTAGTCAATGTGCGAAAGCGCATGACGTCTCGACGTTTCTACCTCTGCTCTGTGAGAATGCCAGAAGGCCATACCGCCTCCAGAACGGACGCTGCGCCATGGACAGCCTTCCTCCCCTCGAAACTTCGCGCCTGATACTCACGCCGCTGCAGCTTGGCGACGTACCCGCTATTCAGCAGCTGTTCCCGCACTGGGACATTGTCCGCTACCTGGACAGCCGCGTGCCATGGCCCTATCCCGAAGACGGCGCACTCGTCTACGTCCGAGACATCGCATTGCCTGCCATGAACGCTGGCTGCGAATGGCACTGGATGATCCGCCTGAAAACCGCGCCAACGCAGGTCATCGGCAGCATCAGCCTCTATGACCAGCCGGGTAACAACCGTGGCTTCTGGCTCGCCCCTGCATGGCAAAAAAACGGCTACATCCGCGAAGCCTGTGTGGTCATCAACGACTACTGGTTCGAGACGCTTGGGCGTTGCGTCATGCAGGTGCCCAAGGCGGCGAGCAATGACAGGTCGCGCAGTGTTTCCCTGCACGAAGGCATGCGCCTGGTCGGGACTGAGCCGGGGCATTTCGTCTGTGGTGCCGTGCTCAAAGAGATCTGGGAGTTGAGCCGCGATCAGTGGCGTCAAAGGGTGGCGGTCGTTTAGGTACTGAAGTGACGATCTCAACGTCAGCAAATGCATGCCTTTGCCTGTGCCGTGCCGTGATAGAAAGCAGTACCTTTCAGCAAGGACTGCTTACATGAAGTCGTCTTTACCCCTGCCACGGTTTCAGCACTTTACTGTGTTCTGCATCGCCTGTTTCCTACTGTCCATCAGCTATGGCACGACGTTTCTGCTCTCTATGCTGGTGCAGGCGTTGGGCGGCACTGCGAGCGATGCAGGGCGGGTATTTGCAGTCGCGATGCTCAGTACGCTGCTGTCTGTGGTGGGCTCGGGGCATCTGTTGCAGCGCGTTGGTGCTGCTCGCGCTATCGCTGTCGGGGCGTTCTGCCTGGTCGTGGCGTCAGTGGGTTTTGCCGTGGTGCCCGGCCTGGGCGGCGCGTTGTTGGCGTGTGGCTTGATGCTTGGGGTTGGTTGGGGGCTCTTCTACACGGTAGGGCCGATCATGGTTGCTCAAATGGTCGAGCCATCACGCCGCACGCACTGTTTTGCATTGCTCTCCGGCAGCATGTTGACTGGCATAGGTGCCGGGCCATTACTGGGTAAGTTCGCGGCCTTCGTGGCGCTGCCTACCCAACTCGCTTTTTGGGTGGCGGCGTGTGCTGCAGGTTTGGCGGGGTTGTACTTTACTTGGCTTGGTTCGACTTCGCTGGGGCAACGACCGGCTGAGAAGGTGCAGATCGGTTTGGTGTCCGCGCTCAACGTGATGCGTTCACGTTCGGGCTTGTCGATTTTGATGGTAGGGCTGGGTGGGGCGATTTTCGGCACGATGGGCAGTTTCCAGACCAGCTATGCCGACCGCCTCGGGCTTGATTACTCGATCTTCTTCATTGGCTTCATGGGCGCTGCGATCGCCTGCAGGCTCTTGCTGGCCGGCTGGGTTGTGAAGCAACCGCCGCTGGCAACTTCGTGGGTTTTAACCTTGATCATGGCCACTGCTGTAGTGGGCTTTGATCAATGGGTGCACAGCGCCGAACGCTATCTGGCGATGGCCATGCTGTTGGGCGTGGGTTATGGCTTGAACTACTCGG
>Ga0213826_1000906_pt1 | contig 13568 bp, 19 predicted proteins | sample MC6MC0899MG_FD_180668 | JGI IMG/M metagenome (GOLD analysis project Ga0213826, IMG submission 180668) | Enriched soil aggregate microbial communities from Iowa State University, Ames, United States - MC6-MC0899-MG | ecosystem: Environmental > Terrestrial > Soil > Unclassified | place: USA: Iowa...
TATCCCGTCAGGATCATAAAGGAGATTAAGACATGAGCAATAAACTGATAAATAAACCGCTGCAGAACAACAATGACATTTTTGTAAATGATGGTAGCCGGGTGTATAACATCAAGAACCAGCGAGGGGAATTGCTGGGTAAGTTCACATTCAATCCCTCTGAGGTAGATGGAATTATCATGAGATATGATCACGCCGCGGCCACATTCAAGGAATTGCAAGATTCCATTGGGGCGGACGCAGATGGTAAAAAGCTTGCGGAAGTCGGAGAAAGAATGAAAGATGAAATTGACTACCTCTTTAATGCTGATGTGTCCGGGACGTTCTTTAAATTTGCAAGCCCATTTTCAATCCTGGAATCCGGCGAATTCTATGTTGAGAACATTATAAAATCTATTCAGGCCGTCATTGAGAAAGAAACAGGGCGACGTATGGAAAGAGTTAAGAGCCGGGCAAGCAAGTATACACAGAAGTATCACAAATGATGAATCCTTTTAGCCTGCCCACAGAGTTAGAGGTGGGAGGCGTATTGTATGAAATCCGTACCGATTACAGGGTTGTGCTTGATATACTAACCGCCTACAGTGACCCGGAGCTTGATGCGGCGGATAAGACACAGGTACTTGTCGAAATCCTGTACATAAATTATGAAACGATTCCACAGGAGCATATGGAGGAAGCGGTGAAACAGGCTAGTCGGTTCATTGACGCGAATCTTCCGGCAGATAACAAGCCGAAGCCAGTAACAATGGACTGGTTTAAAGATGCACCAGTTATAATCCCGGAAATCAACAAAAACATAGGTACAGAGGTCCGCAGTGTGGAGTATATACACTGGTGGACCTTTTTTGGTGCCTATATGCAGATCGGCGGTGATGGGCTGTATTCATCAATCCTTAACGTACGACAGAAGAAAGCTAAAAGTGAAAAGCTTGAAAAGTGGGAATCCAAGTTTTACAAGGAAAATCAGGCATTGTGTGATCTCGATTGGGAGCAGAAACAGAAGGAAAGAGAAGCAGTTGAAAAACTTATCGGATAGGCTATCACCTAAGAGCCAGAGCCGAAGAAAGGAGCGATGGCATGGCGGCCCAAGCAGACGGAATTATATTAATCAACACAGCGATTAACAAAGATGGAGCCATTGATGATATTGGAGCGCTGAAAGATGCCTTGCGTGAATTAACTGCTGTTGTAAAAGAACTCACTAATGGCTTAACAAACTCACTTGCTGGTGCAGGAAAGCAAGCTACCGCGGCCGCAGATCAGATTGAAAGCATATCGGAATCGGCGAAAGAAGCAAAAGTCAGTGTACAAAGCCTTAAAGAGCAGATGGACAAAATCTCCATAGACAAAGGAGAAGATAACAGCGGAGTATGGGACGAAGAATCAAGAATTTCCCATGCCCGGGGAGAATTTCAAGAATACGGTAATACTGTTCAGCAGTTTGTTGAAGACTACGCCGCTGGTATGGATAAAGTCGATCAATCTACGAATGAATTCAAAGCTGAGATTTCGTCACTCTCTAAGCAGTTGAAAGACTTGGAATCACAAGGCCTATATTTCGGTGACGATCAATATGACGAAACTTATATGAAACTGGCTAGAGTCAAACAAGCGTTAGTGGATTATAAGAAAGAAATGCTTAATCCAACCGAAGGACCCAAAATCAATATGGAATCGCTGCAGGGTCAAGTTGATTCTCTTAAGCGTAAATTGCAGCAACTCACTGAACAAGGAAAAACATTCGGTGACAGTTTATACGACAGTACATATCAGTCACTTAGTAAAGCACAGTCAGAATTAAACGGATACAAAAAAAGCCTATTAGAAACAGATCAAGGTCAAAAGCAAATGAAAAAATCTTCTGATGGGATGAAAAAATCACTGGATAAAACGTCAAAATCAGCGAACGGTGCAAGAAAACAAATGAATATGCTTTCTATGTTAGGGAAGTCTATTGTCTTTTCTTTCGTTTTCCGGGCTTTGAGCACTGTAACAAACTCAATTAAGGAAGGGTTCCAGAATCTTTCTAGGTACTCAAAGGATACAAACAAATCACTTTCGCTTTTAATGTCGTCACTGACCATGTTAAAAAATAGCTTTTCCGCAGCGTTTGCCCCTATTCTTTCAATGGTAGCGCCAGCATTAAGTTCATTAATATCTAAGCTTGTGGAAGCAAACAACTGGATAGCTCAGACAATGGCTGCACTGGCTGGTAAAGACACTTTTGTAAAAGCAGTAGCAGTACAAGAAGATTACGCCGCCAGTCTTAGCGACACACAAAAGGCAGCGAAAGAAGCGGCAAAAGAAGTAAAGAAAGCTTCATTTGCTTTTGATACTTTGATGCAGATTCAAAAGTCTGCAGATTCAACCGAATATAAAGGCCCTACACCTGACCAGATGTTTAAGACAATTGCCGTAGGAACCGAAGCGAAAGCACTTGCTGAAGATATAAAGAGTACACTGGCTAACCTATTTGAGCCTTTAAAGGCTTCATGGGATCAATACGGGGCTTCCACAACGAACGCCGCTAAAATCATGCTTGGAAGCTTAAAACAGCTTGCTAAAAATGTAGGAGCGTCATTCATGCAGGTGTGGAAAGACGAAGGGTATGGCAAGGCAATCACAAACGACTTACTGATAACGCTCAGTAATTTAGCTCTTACAGTAGCGAATTTGGCAGATCAGTTTGATAAGGCATGGATAAATGCAAATACCGGTACAAGTATCATGCGTCACCTGGGTGACATTGTACTTCTGGTCACTGGATTTTTCCGTGAAGCTTCTGAATCAATAAAGAACTGGTCGTCTACGCTGGATTTTAGTCCATTATTAAAGTCTTTTGATAGCGTACTTGCCAGCCTTATACCTATTGTATCAAAGATTGGAAATGCATTACTTTGGTTACTTAATAATGTGCTTTTGCCTTTGACAAAGTGGGCATTAGAAAAAGCATTACCTGTTGGACTAGATTTAGTATCAGCAGCTTTGCAGGTTCTTGATTCAGTGATTGAAGCATTAAAACCTTTGGCTATTTGGTTATGGGAAGATTTTATTCAGCCTTTTGGTAAGTGGACTGGTGAAGTTATTATAACAGCATTAAAAAAGGTTGTTGAGTGGCTTACAAAGTTTTCGGATTGGATATCGCAGCACCAGGAAGCAGTTAAGAACATCACTGTAATAGTATTGGCGTTCTTTGCAGCATGGAAATTTGTTGAGTTTATGACTGGCATTAAGAACATGCTATCTGTGCTGCCAAATCTTATAGGCGTATTAGGGTCTCTTCTCGGAAAACTTAATCCACTTGTTGTCGTGCTCGGAAGCATTATAGCTATAGCAGCTTATGTCGCAATGGCATGGGACAAAATGACACCAAGTGAGAAGCTAGCGTCTAAGATTATAGCAGTTGCAGGAGCGATAGCTTTAGTTGTTGCGGCAATAGCAGCCGGAATACAGAATTATGCCATGCTTGCAGTAGCGGGAGCAATAGCAGCAATAGCAGGATTTTCACTAATAGGAATAGCAGCTGGTGCTAATAACCGATCAAGTAGTAGCCGATCAGTACCTTCATATTCTTCAACAGGATACGCTTCATTTTCTTCGGTTATGCCACGTTTAGCAACTGGTACTGTGGTCCCACCAAAAGCTGGGGAATTCGCCGCAATCCTTGGAGATAACAACAAGGATTATGAGGTTGTATCTCCGCTTGAAACAATGAAGCAGGCGTTTAAGGAAGCCATTGGAGAAATGGGAGGAATAGGAGGCGGCACCGTACAGGCTGACATGATTGTCGATGGTACAAAGTTCGGGCAGTTAGTGTACAAATACAACAACAATGAAAAACAGCGCGTAGGAGTTAGAATGGTAACGAATGGAGGTTGATAACGTGGAAAGTGGAAATGGAGTATTTACTATAGACGGTGTCGACCTCCGCCTATGGGTAACAGGGCTTAAGCGTAGCTTTGCCGTAACAGATTCAGAGCATAGCGGAAGAGTGCTAAATAATGAAATGTACCGTGATGTTATAGGCACGTTCTACAATTACACCTTGACCGTAGAACCGGACCAAAATTACAGAGCCGATTATGATACGTTCTACGGCATTATAACAGCCCCGACAGACTTTCATACAGTAGCATTCCCATACGGGCAGGAAACGCTTGAATTTAAGGCGTACGTGACCAGTGGTGACGATGAAAACAAGCCAATAATGGAGAGTGGGAGACAGGTTAATCGGTGGTCCGGTTTATCCATTCAATTTATTGCAAAGGCACCGCAAAGGAGGCCATAAGATGTTTTTAAAACAAACAATTTTATCCGATGCCGTGTTGAACAATGAAGGGCTTAAAATCGTTTATGATGATGTGGCTCCCTATGCAAAGGAAAACAGCAATCCGCAGGTAATTGATCCGGGGTTACGGCCCCGGGTTGGATTGCACCCTAGAAAAGGATTACACCCCAGAGCAACAACAATCAGAAGTGAAATACCTGGATTAAAAAGAAATGATGTAGTTTATCCTGGATATGCTCTATGCCTTCCTGGTTTTGCTTTACTAAACGGTGAATACGTAAATTTCCCTGATGATCCTGGTGATTACGGCTATATCAGTGATGAAGTGTCAGATGCTAGCGGTAATTTTAAATATGTGGTGAACAAAGAAGGACTAAGACCGAGAGTGGGACTACACCCTCAAATGTTTTTATTCCCTCGAGCTTCAACAGCTATAAAAACCGCTAAGCCTAAACCTCCAAATACACGCACGGTTATACGATATTCTGCAAGCTCAAACGGCACAAACATGACAGAATCGAGGCAGCCAAACAGCCAGTATGTGGGTGTTGGGTATATGCCTAATGAAATATATGAAAATCCTAATCTACTTGAAAATTCAGATTTTAGAAATGGAGTAACAAATTGGAATGGAGATAGAGCGACCATTTCCATTGTTGGAGGAGAGTTACAGATAAAAGCAACTGATATAGATAGTAGTTATTGGAGAACATATTATAATACAAGCAAAAACCCATTTCCTAATATAGAAATGAATGAGTTTCTATACTACTATATCGAAGCTAAATCTCCAGATTTAAGTGGATGTTTCGTAGGTCAAGCTAGACAAATTGTTAACAACGAATGGCATTTCATTCTGAATAATAATACTAATGGTTATATAAAAGAATCGAGAAGACTTAACGATACCACATTAAGCATTCAGATAGAGAGAAATAAGACTGTATATATAAAGAGAATAATTGCATGTAAGAACCCGGTAGATCATTGGTATCCAACCCAATCTGACTGGATTTCTGATCCCAATAATTATGAGTGGATACCAATACAGGAATATGGAAAGTACATTGATGCTCCGTCATTAACAGTTAAGTTCAACCAAAAATTCACCAGTGTTGGCTTGCTGCTAACATTTAATACTCTATCTAATGATTATGCGAACCATATTAATGTGCAGTGGTTTTCTGATAATGAACTGATATCAAGTATGGATTATGAGCCTGATTCGGTGAAATATTTTTGTAGTAATTATGTGATGTTATATGACAAGATCGTGATTACTTTCTTGTCTACATCAAAACCAAACAGGCCCGTATTTCTCTCCAGAATTGACTATGGTATTTACCGTGATTTTTTATCCGATGAAGTAAGGCAGATATCATGTCTACAGGAGATCAACGCCATATCAGAAAATATAAGCATTAATACTATGAATTTCACGGTGCGAACAAAGTCAAGTGTACCGTTTGATTTACAGAAAAAGCAGAAACTGGCATTGTATTTTAACGGTGGCCTAATAGGTAACTTTTATCTTAAGAACGGAGCAAAGAAAAGCAAGACTGATTACTTTATGGATGCTCATGATGCATTAGGAATCCTTGATGGTAACGAGTACCACGGAGGTATTTATACAGGCCAGTTAGTACCTGCTGTAATAGCCGATATATTTGAAAACGAGGACTTTAACTATTTATTATCCGATACGTTTGACAATGTGAAACTGTATGGATATATCCCGTATACCACAAAGCGGAATGCGCTGGTGCAGATTGCTTTCGCCATAGGTGCCGTTGTTGATACATCGAATTATGATGGTGTGGTTATTTATCCAAAACAAGAGTTGAAATCTGGTGAATTCTCCAGCGACGAAGTCTTTGGCGGCCTTACATTGGAACATTCTGACGTTGTGACCGGTATCAGGTTGACAGTACATGATTACCAGAAATCAGAAGAAACGGCCGAGATTTACAAAGGTGTACTTGACGGTACGGCAGAAGCCATATTCACTGAGGCTTATCATAGTTTGAGTATAACTGGTGGGGTAATCACTGCGAGCGGTGATAATTATGCTTTCATCACTGGAACAGGTGGAGAAGTAATCCTTACAGGGAAAAAGTACAATCATTATACATCAACGGTAATTAAAGAAAACCCTAATATCTTCTTTAATAAAAATATAAAAGAAGTTCCTGATGCTACCCTTATACACAAAGGAAATGCGGCATCAGTATTAGACCGTGTATATGAGTACTATCAGCATGCAGAGAATGTCGTTGGTAACGTTCTACTTGGTAACAAGGTGATAGGTCAGGTAGTAGACATTGACACTGACTATGACGGTGTAAAGACAGGTACAATCGAAAGTGTATCATACAGCTTTGCAGGCAGTATAAAGGCGGAGGTAACGATCCATGAATGAGTACATAGACAATCTTATATTTGACCGTGTGCAGGCTGACATTGATAATCTGACAGTAAAGGCTTACATTGCGAATACTGATTTGATTCGCGTGGAAATGGCAGTTGCTTGGTGCGCTAAGATGCTGAATAAGTATGGATATAAGAACTCCATATACAAAAGATGCAAGATGAATTGGAAACCGGAAGATCACCGTACTGATGCCGAAATGCAACGGATCAGGCAGAATATTGAAGGACTTAGGAATGTTTATTTTACTCCTGCAAGTACGCCAATGACTCCGCAAAAGATCACCTATACATCAATCTATCAGGCAAATGCAATCGAGAAGATACTCTATGACCTTGGGAAGCTGGTTGAAAGCTGTTATCCAGGGCAACAACACTTTTCTTTTAGGCTTGGAAGCCATGCATTAGGGAATAGGAGTGAAATATAAATGGAACTAAAAACCAACTATAAGAATGATAAATTCACCGGTATGCGCAGATATCATAAGATTGACAACCCTGATGGATCAATCAGCCTTACCGATGTTACGGCTTATGCAGAGATTGGAGATATATATTCGGCAGATGATATTAACACGAGCAATAAAGAGGTTAATAGGCATGCTGCAGCTATAGATAAAATCAACGCTGTAAGAACTCTCCACGTACCGGTTGCGGGGTGGGGGAATACAGCTCCTTATTCGCAAACAATATTAGCCGCAGGTTCCGAAATAGAAGATGCCCCAATAGTGGGGTTATTTATAAGAGAGTCTTCTACTGCAGCAGAGGTTAAGAATCAGGAAAAGGCCTATGGGTGTTTAAACAGAATAGTATTTGGAAAAGGAACAGCAACGCTTTACTGCTATAACAGTAAGCCAGCTGCTAACTTCTATTTAATGATAAAGGGGTGATAAAGTTGGATGGTATTATATTAAAACACGGTAGTGCTATAGATGAAACCGAATTAACAGCCATACCAAAAAAGGTAAGAAAAAATAAACTTTTCATAGGGTCCAGTGGCGAAATGCAAGTAGGTGAAGCTGATGAAATAGCATCAGAGAAAAGAAATCTTACAATAGGCGGTACATTGCCTATTAAGCCTGGTATCCATAGTGGAACCGGAACTGTGGGGCAAAGTGTGCCTACTATGGCTGGTGTTACAGTTTACCCAACCGCAGATAGGCAAACAGTAAATGTGGGTGGAAAGTACATGATAGGTGATGTGGTGACAGCCCCAATAATGAACCTGTTACCTCAATACATAAAAAAGGGAGTAAAAATCTTAGGGGTAACTGGCACATACGAGGGGTATCATTAATGGGAGAAGGATTTATTATACGTGGTGGTAATGCTGATCTATCTGATTTAACAGCGCTGCCATCTGACGTAGTGGAAAAACAAAAGTTTTATGGTGCCGGGAGCGAAGAAGTACAGGACGGTGCAGTAAAAAATAATGGTAGCATTAAATACAAACTGCCAATAAATGCGATATACACAATACCGAGCGGATACCATGAACAGGGAGAAGTATATCAAGATACACAGATTGTTACTGGAGACATAATAATTAACCCACAACAAGGTGGTTCGGCAGCCGGTATAAAGGATAAGTTTTTCAATTCCGATGTTATAATAAACGGTATAGAAAATCTTGTGCCTGAAAATATAAAAGCTGGCGTTTTTGTAGGCACTGTTGAAGGGAAATGGCAAGGTTTTGTGAATGGTGATCCTCTCCAGCCGTATTGGTATGGTTTGTTCGCTCCAGGTCAAACGGGACGAGGAATACTTAATAGAAATTCAAGTGGTAGTAATTATCCGGATCATCGTTATGATTGGTCACAGCCAGATAGCGAGACAGAAGGGGAGTATATCTGGTTTCGGTCAATGCCAGATAGTAGTGCAAGAAGCTACCCAGCTATTACATTTGATGTACCTATTGAAATGGAGGGTGTCAAAAGTGTGACTATATGTTACAGTTTACCAGACCATTCAGCAAATAGTTTTACCTGGTTAATTTTGGGTGAAAGGGCAGTTAACCAGATTACAAACGATAATAGCTGGACCATATCTCCCAATATGGGAGCTAATGAAGCATTTGTACTTCCGGGAACGAACGAATTATGGTCAACACTAACTTTTAACATCAGTAGAGCTGCATTGTATCGTTACATATATGTTGGAATAGGTGTTGCACAATCTAGTTCGCAAGGACGATTTATGAGAATACGTTACATCAAGTTGAACAAATAGCATAGGAGGAATGATATATGGCATTAACAATACCCCCATACGCGGGACAGGGGTGGACCGATGATTCAACTCCAGACTTATGTGCAGAGACACTTAATGCGGTCGATGCCGGTATAACAGCGAATAGTAATGCTATCAATGCTATCGCAAACGCTGTTATAAGCCAGATCGTAAACGATCCTAATAAGATAGCCAGTATGGCAGCATTATTCGCTGTCAATCAAATCGTTAATACAATAAATAGCAATTTAACATGGAAAACTCTTTACAGCGGGGATGTAACTATAACCAATGGGACTAATATAACCGTTACCAGTGGGAATATTGGTAACTACAAAGAATTACTTATCATAAGTGGATCAGGCAATAATTCGGGGTGGATGAGCTATCACTTTGACAATGCAGGTGCACAATTTGTTGTAAGCAATGTAGTTTCTGGTATTGGCATTGTTAATGACAACGTTGTTCCTTTTTCTCTCAGGATAGCAAGTAGTACGGTATTCACTGCACTGTTAGGTAATAATGTAAGGATACGATATATATATGGCAGATAAAATCGGTCATTTAACGAAATACAAAACTTTAAAACCGGTCCCTTATGGGGCTTATTTTTATGCCCGTTTACGGGTAGAAAGGAAATTCTATGAGTATTGAAAAAATTAAATTCGGGGATCAGGTCTTTGACCTGGTGGCCGCCGGGGTAAACCTTGGAGAATCAGGCGGTACTATTACATTCCAGAAAGGATCAGCTTCTTTTGATGCCATCGAAACTCTGCTGAAAGCCGGCGGCAGCATTACGCAGATTGGACTATCAGGTGAGACTGATTGGAAGAGATCGGATTTAGTATATGCCGGAAGGCTGACAAAACAGACTGATTATGCAATCGGTTTAGAAGATGATGGCATTACAGATGTTAAGACTGATGTAATGATCGCATATTTCAGGACACCTGATTTAACCGAAGTAGTAGCAGCGCAGGCGGCAGAAATCAAGGCACTAACTGCTACCGTTGACACGTTAGTATTATCAAGTCTGGAGGGATAAATATGTTTGATACATTAATGAGATTATTCGATTGCGGCAAAGGCCCGCTGACGGTAACCAAGCTGGAAAATGCAGTGGTTAAGAGCTGGATCACCGAAGCACAGAAACAGGAGATTCTTGCGTCTGAAAATTAAGGAAGAATGAGGATATTATATGCCTTTGGAAATAATGGTGGCTCTTATCAGTTTGGTCGGTAGTGGTGTGGGGGCATTTGCGGGAATCATTGCATCCGCCAAACTTACAAACTATCGCTTGGAGCAATTGGAAAAGAAAGTAGATAAGCATAACACTGTCATTGAAAGGACTTTTAAATTAGAAGAGGTCCAGGCAGTAATGCAGGAACAGTTAAAGGTTGCAAATCACCGCATAGCGGATATAGAAGAAAGAGGGGCTTAATTATGGAACAAATTATTAATTATGTGAAACCAGAACTTATTGTGGTGGCAGTGGTACTCTACTTTTTGGGTGTGGGTGTTAAGCAGAGCCAGACGATTAAAGATAAGTACATTCCGCTGGTAAATGGAGCTGTGGGAATCGTTCTGTGCGGCGTATATGTCTTAGCTACCAGTGCATGCCAATCAGGCCAGGAAATTGCTATGGCGGCATTTACGGCCATTACACAGGGTATTCTGGTTGCAGGTCTAAGTACATACGTAAACCAGATTATCAAGCAAACTGGAAAAATAGAATAACCCGATGCGGGAATTCCCGTTTCGGTTGTAGCATCACAACTTGGGCCTGGGATTATCCTGGGCCTTTTTCAATTGGAGGTACACATGGGATCTTTAAAAGGATTAATCAGCAGAGGTGTAGAAGAAGAAGGGTATATTGAAAAGGAAACCAATGCTCAGTTGGATTCTAAGACAGCTAATAAGGGCAGTAACAACTACACAAAATACTCACGAGATGTTAATGCTTGGGGACTGATGGGCTGTCAGGGACAACCCTGGTGCTGCACAATGCAGTTTGCGTTAGAAGGCTATGAGTACGGTAAAGATGTTGCATTACAGCACTGGAATATGACTCCTAGTACCTATGTAGGCTATAACTGTTTTTCCACCTATAACGCCTTTAAAAAGGCTGGTAAAGTTGGCATGACACCAAAACTTGGATCTGTGGTTATATTTGATTTTTCTCACGCTGGTAGAGTAATTCGGATATACTCCCAAAATGGGCAGAAGTGGTGGGATTGTCTTGAGGGTAATACATCATCGAATCTATCTGAGCGTAATGGTGGACAGGTTAAGATCAAGACAAGGCCGTGGAATGACGCTACTGTAAAAGGGTTTTGTTATATCGACTACGATGAAGATGATAAACCGGGATGGATAAAAGATCAGAAAGGCTACTGGTACCGTAGAGCAGACGGCAGCTACCCGGCTGATAAATGGTGTATCATAAATCATCATTACTACCTGTTTAACCGTGACGGATATATGGTCACTGGCTGGCACCGCTGGGACGGGAAAGCGTGTGATCCTGATGATGGATCCGGTGATTGGTACTTCCTTGACAGTTCGAAAGATGGGCCCCTGGAAGGAGCCTGCTGGCATACCAGAGATAGTGGAGCTCAAGAGATTTGGTTTATCGATGAGAATGATAATATCTAAGTTTGCACAGGAACAGGATATGAAAGAGTAAAAAAACAAGAACCGTGACACTTGAAAGCCACGGTTCTTTACTTTTCTCCATCTGGTACCCACTCCATCAAGTCTCCAGGCTGGCAATTGAATTCTTTGCACAGACGGTCAATAGATTTTCCATCTAGATTAGTGGTGCCTTCTTTAAGCTTCTGGTATGTACTCTGAGACAATAGTTTTGTTTTTTTCATTTTGTACGTATTATATCCTGCATCTTCCAGAAGTTTTAATGCCTTATCATATTTTAACATATTCGTCACCTCTTACCCTGAATCATATCACGTTTTCAAATACCAATCTACATATAGTAATTGCGTGACAAATTGAACAATAAAATATCCCGTAATCTAGTGACAATGTCAATTGTTTGTTCCGTTATTACGTGCTAAAATCTCCTTGTAATGTTAAAACAACAAAACAAGGGGGATGCCAATATGAAAATAGACTATACGGACTATTGTAACAGTCTTAAAATCGAAACAGACGAAACCAAAATAGAAAAAATGCATACTTTACTGAAAAATGCGTTAATTGAACAAGGCGTTAATGGGAAAATCAGTGCGACCTATTACACTGACGGAAATGTAAAGGTTGATGTTGACGGAAAGTATTACAATATGTTTAGTTCTGTGAAGAACAAGTTTTTTAGCGGCAATGTAGGAGAATATGATAGTTGAGGTATTATGTAAATAATTAAAACAAAATGGCGGGTTCCGGTATTCTGGGCCCGCCTATACTTTACATTCTATTGCTTTTTTATCGTCTCTTATCCCTTTGAAAACTGGCTGCCTAAAGCCTCCTTTTTCAGTCGGCATGGACTCCACGATACAAACCAGCTCCGGGGCCAACCAGACGGCGTTTTCGTTTCCGTGAGGCACATACCCAAACGGCGAATAATCTATTGTTTTGTATTCGTATTGATTTAGGATCCTGAGGCTTACTCCAAGCGTGACATGGCCCTTATACACAAGCATATCTTCATCGTATTGGCCCAGGATAAGGCTTGTCATGCTTTTCTCTTTTATTATATATCCGCATATCACACAATCATCTGAATCTAATACCTTAAATTTAATCCAGTCCTTAGAGCGCTTTCCCTGCCAGTAAAGACTACTTTTCTTCTTAGCAACAACACCTTCAAGACCTTTTTCTTTAACCAAATCAAATAACATAATTCCATTATTTTCAACATACCTGGACACGGATATCATATTATTCTCGATAACAACGTCCTTCAGATATTTTTTACGCTCTATAAGTGGGAGCATGGTTATGTCCTTGTCTTTGTAGTATAGGATATCATAGGCTATAATGCTGGCCGGATATCTCTCAGCAGCCAACTTTATTTTGAAAGGATTGGTCATTGTTGCACGCTTTTGGACCTCGTAAAATTCCGGCATACCATTTCTAAGAACAATCAATTCATGGTCCAAGATACATTTTACTTTTACCTGCTCATGGAGATTTTTCAGTTCAGGGAAGATAGAAGCCATGAGTTTGTTTCGTTTATTCCTAATGTCTGTTTCAGCACCCAAGTATGAAACACATCTGATTCCGTCCCATTTAATTTCAAAAATGTAATCCGGTGAATCGAAGGGATCCTTCATTTCTGCAATTAACATCGGGCTTATCTTTCTACTTTCGAATATATCCACTATACCACCACCTTTTTTGATAGTGGTAGTGTGCTGATATAGTCCGGTCTTTATACTACCATTACCCATTGGCAGTTCAAGATGTAGAAAATAAGCTTGAATCTAAATTGTATTCCGCCGTTTATTGCGTCACACACATACTCATTGACCTGCTCGCCATCATAGGTCTTATCATCTGTACAATGAATTTTGATATCAGTAATGGTCTGTAATATCCCGTCCTCACCCTCAAATTTAAAAAGCAGCGGCCTGGGTGGGCAGTCTGGAGCATACCAGGCCAT
>Ga0213826_1000925_pt1 | contig 13473 bp, 13 predicted proteins | sample MC6MC0899MG_FD_180668 | JGI IMG/M metagenome (GOLD analysis project Ga0213826, IMG submission 180668) | Enriched soil aggregate microbial communities from Iowa State University, Ames, United States - MC6-MC0899-MG | ecosystem: Environmental > Terrestrial > Soil > Unclassified | place: USA: Iowa...
GCTGGAGCCTGCCTGATGAAGATGCGTGCCATTGCCCTGTCCGTGTTGCTGGCCGTGTCCGCCACCGGCGTGCAGGCGCAGACACCGCCGCCGCAGGACGTGGCCTTCCCGGGCCTGCTGCGCATCGACGTGGACGCGCGCGACATCGGGCGACGCATCTTCAAGGTCAAGGCCACTGTGCCGGCCAAGCCCGGCCCGCTGACCCTGCTGTACCCGCAGTGGCTGCCCGGCGCGCATTCACCGAGCGGCCCGATCGACAAGCTCGCCGGCCTGGTCGTCACCGCCAACGGCACGCCGCTGCAGTGGACGCGCGATCCGTACGACGTCTATGCCTTCACCGTGCAGGTGCCGCAGGGCGCCAGCGAAGTGGTGGCCGAGTTCAAGTTCCTCTCTTCGCAGGGCGCCCAGGGCCGCGTGGTGATGACCCCGGACATGCTCAACCTGCAGTGGAATGCCAATTCGCTGTACCCGGCCGGGGTGATCACCCGCAACATCCAGGCGCAGGCCACCGTCACTCTGCCGCCGGGCTGGTCATATGCCACCGCGCTGGATACCGAGCACCGCGAGGGGGACACGGTGGTGTTCAAGCCGATCAGCTATGACCACCTCGTCGACTCGCCGCTGTTCGCCGGGCGCCACTTCCAGCGCTTTGATCTGGATCCCGGTGCGAAGGTGCCGGTGCACCTGAATGTCTTCGCCGATGAGGCCAAATCGCTGGCCGCCAAGCCCGAGCAGATCCAGGCGCATCGCGCGCTGGTGCAGCAGATGTACAAGCTCTACGGCGCACGCCATTTCGACCGCTACGAGTTCCTGCTGGCGTTGACCGACAAGCTTGGCGGCATCGGCCTGGAGCATCAGCGCTCCAGTGAGAACAGCGGCGACACCGGCTACTTCACCGAGTGGGACAAGACCTGGCTGGGCCGCGATCTGCTGCCGCACGAGTTCAATCACTCCTGGAACGGCAAGTACCGTCGTGGCGCCGATCTGACCACGGCCAACTTCAACGTGCCGATGGGCGACAGCCTGCTGTGGCTGTACGAAGGCCAGACCCAGTTCTGGGGCCAGGTGCTGGCCGCGCGCTCCGGCCTGTGGAGCCCGCAGCAGACCCGTGACGTGCTGGCCAATGTGGCGGGCACTTATGACCGCGGTCGCCCCGGCCTTGCCTGGCGCAACCTGCAGGACACCACCAACGACCCGACCATCGCGCAGCGCCGTGCGCTGGCGTTCCGCAACTACCAGATGAGCGAAGACTATTACTCCGGTGGCCAGATGGTGTGGCTGGACGTGGACGGCAAGCTGCGCGCGCTGACCGGCAACAAGCGCGGCCTGGATGATTTCGCCAAGGCGTTCTTCGGCATGAACGATGGCGACTGGAACGTCCATCCGTACACCTTCGAAGAGGTGGTGAGTACGCTCAATGGCGTGGCGCCGTTCGACTGGGCCAGCTTCCTGCGCGAGCGCCTGGATGGGCACGGTCCGTTGACCGGCGGTCTGGAAGCGGCCGGCTGGAAACTGGTCTACACCGATACGCCGAACGAGGCGTTCAAGGCGCAGGAAACCCGCGGCAAGAACAGCAACCTGCTGTACTCCATCGGCCTGTCTGTCAGCGAGTCCGGCTACATCGGCGATGTGCTGTGGGACAGCCCGGCCTTCAATGCCGGTCTGATTCCCGGCATGAGCGTGGTCGCGCTCAATGGCCGGGTGTTCAAGGCCGAGCAGTTGAAGGAGGCGATCACCGCCGCCAAGACCGACAAGGCGCCGCTGACGCTGCTGGTGAAGAGCTTCGATCGCATCGATACGGTGACGCTGGATTACCACGATGGGCTGAAGTATCCGTCGCTGGAGCGGATCGCAGGCAAGCCGGATCGGTTGGCGGAGTTGTGGAAGGCGCGGTGAGTGGGCTGAACAGTGTCCCTCGACACACGATGCGCGACGCCTCTGCAGCCAATCTGGAGTGGACGCGATGGGTCTTCAGCGTCGGGCGCGTTTCCAGCAATGGACTTCAGTAGCGGCTGAAACGGTTCCGGTTCTGGCAGATCCAGCTTGCCCGGCAAGATCCTGGTGCCCATTGGCGCATCCAATCGAAGGGCACGGCAATGTTGGAGAGGAGGGGGAGGACAGCAATGCTGACCTCCCCCCGCCAATATCATTCGTCGTCACCGTCTCCCAGCTCTGCTGCACCACTATCTTCCAGCCGCGCCGCAGTGGCGACCAATTGCCAGCGGGTATCCTTGACATTCCAAGGAAGGGCCTCCTGCTTTCTCAGTAATCTGAATTCGCCACCGCGGAACGCATAAGTGCGCAACTGCGTGAAGTGTCGAGTTCGGCCTCTGATCTCGAACTGGATGACGAATGCGATGAGTTGCCCGCTGGACGTCCACTGACGCTGGATGCTCTCCAGATTCGCATCATGGTGACGGATGTCGCTATAGCCGATGTAGACGGACAGTGCCTCCGGGTCTAGCTTCGAGGCATCGCTCAGCTTCTGGATCTCATTGACGCGCGCCTCAAAGCGCGGTTGGATCCATTCCCACTCAATCTTGGCCCAGCTTCGACGCTTTGCGGTCTGGATCACTGCATCCGTTCGATTGCCCGTTTCAAAGCAAGTGAAGTAGCCCAGCAGATCAGCCGCCTGCTTTATCACTGATGCAATGTGCGTCGTCCACACTGCCCGCCGCCCGAAATCGGTGTGCACGGGAGTTATTGGAAAGTCGCGGAACCACAGCGTATTGAAGAGGCTCACGAGATCCCTCTCTCGACGATTCATTTGATGCTTCCTTTCATGGTTGAGGATAAACAGAACTGCTAACGGCTCGTCAGCGAAAAACCTTAGCCCGCAGTAGGCTTCCGTGTTCAAGTGTGTGACGTAGGCGAAACGGCACCAGATGTAGACGCAAGGATCCCGTGTAGGTGTCGCACACGTTGAGATACGCTCAAGCTAAGGAGCGCCCGTGGATGCGAGGGTGAATCTGCATCTGCCACAGCGCTCTCCGGCAGGGAGCAGGGAGTGAACGTCGAAAAAACGTGCGCAGTCAAGAGGTCGCCAGCTCAGTCCGCGACTTCCACATCCTGGGCGCTCTCGCACGCTCGCTTCGGCGCACACAGCCGATCCAGCAGCGCCAACGTGACTCCGTTGCTCCAGCCGAAGCCATCCTGCAGCGGGTACTCGCCGCCGCCTCCGCCGGTGGCCGAACCGTCCACCACGTACTTCTCCACCAGCTTGCCCTCGCGGTCATACACCGTCTGCACGGTGCGCAGGAAGCGCGTGCCGATCCGGCGGGCGAGGGTGTCCTGCCCATAGCGCTGCAACCCGTCCACCGCGACCCACTGCAACGGTGCCCAGCCATTCGGGGCATCCCATTGCTGACCGGTGGCCACGGTGGTGGTCAGCAGCCCGCCATCGCGGAGCAGCTGCGAATCGACTGCCTTCGCGGTACGGCGTGCCTGCGTGCGCCCGGCGACGTCCAGCCACAAGGGAAACAGCGCCGCCGCGGTCAGGGCAGGGCGGGTCTGGCCGCGCTCCAGGTCGCGGTCCACGTACCAGCCGTGCTTGTCATCCCAGAGCAGTTGGTTGATGGCGTGCTGACGTGCCTTCGCCAGCTGGGTGAAGGTGCGTGCAGCGGCGCGATCACCGGCTGCTTTGCTGGCGCGGGCTACGGTCGTTTCCAGATGGAACAGCAGGCTGTTCAGATCCACCGGCACGATCGCCGTGGTGTGGATGCTCGCCAGTGCAGACGGCTCCGTGAGCCAGCGTGAGCTGAAATCCCAGCCGGACTCCGCTCCGGCGCGCAGGTCGCGATACACCTGCGAGGGCGCGCGCTGCGGCGCCTGCGCGGCGGTGGCCACATCGTCCATCCAGGACTCGGTGCGTGGCACCGCGCGGTCGTCCCAGTAACGGTTGAGCAGTTGCCCGTCCGCCAGTCGCACGACGCGTTCGCGCGCCTCGCCCGCTGCCAGCGTTTCCGCGCCGCGCATCCAGAACGCATGCTCGATGCGCAGCTGCGGCAGGTAACGGCGGTAGGCATCATCGCCTTCGTGGGTGGCGAGTAGATCCACCATCAGGCTGAAGAAGGGCGGCTGCGAGCGGCTGAGGTAGTAGCTGCGGTTGCCGTTGGGAACATGGCCGTAGCTGTCGAGCTGGAACGCGAAGTTGTCCACCATGTCGCGCACCTGCTGCCAGCGGCCACTGGAGGCCAGCCCGAGCAGGGTGAAATAGCTGTCCCAGTAGTACACCTCGCGGAAGCGCCCGCCGGGCACGACGTAGGGCTTGGGCAGCGGCAGCAGCGAGCCGTTCGGATCCACCCTGTCGGTGGTGCGGGTCAGCACCGGCCATAGCCCCTCGATGTGCGCGCGCAGTGTCTCGCCCGCAGGTGGCACGTACGGCTGGGTGTCACCGGGCACCGCGAAGTGCGCGGAGACGAAACCGGCGAGGTCGAACCCGGGCTGCGTCCTGGCGCGCTGCCACTCGGCCAGGACGGTCGCCGCCGCTTGGCGGGGCACCGCGTCGGCGAAGGTCTTCTGATCCTTGAACAGGTGCGCGCCCTGGACCTGCTGGAACAGGGGCTGCCACTGCTGGTCCGGTGTCTGCGGCGTCGGTAGCGTGTCGCGTGCCAGCGCAGCGGCACTCAGCAGCAGGGACGACAGCAGCAGACCGGCCAAGCGGGGACAGGGGCGCATGGGATGCCTCCGGAGGTGGGGGATTCACTGTAGAGGCTGGTGCGTCAAGGGCTGGTACTTCCGGGGCAGGTCGCTCGAGGTCATTGGGGCGCGGCCCTTTGCCGATGCGGCCGCTTCCCTGATTGACCAAAGTGGTCCGCACCCCCTAGAATTCACGACCTCGCCGGAATAGCTCAGTTGGTAGAGCGGCGCATTCGTAATGCGTAGGTCGTAGGTTCGATTCCTATTTCCGGCACCAGATACAGCAAAAAGCCCCGGCCTTGGTCGGGGCTTTTTGTTTGTGGCTCGCTTGGTGGTAGTGCCGGCCGCTGGCCGGCAACCTCAGGTCCGTTCGACGCACCCCGGACTGACATCGGCACCTCGATCCGGTCCGGCTTCGCTGGCGCTTAGCGCCAAGAGCGCTGCTCCTGTCAGGATGGCGTGGTTGGCCTCAATCGCACCGTTGGATTCCGGGCCGATGGTTCCTGTGCTATCAATACCAGGCCTTGCTTCAAGGCTCTTTCAGGGATTGGAAGGATGCACAGGTTCGGGGAAGCTGCAGGCGGTGTGTCTACCCGCTTGAGGGAATTCGGGGGTCGCCTTCGAAAGCTGGGTGCCATCGGGGGCTGGCTGTGCTGCGCGCTGCTGTGCATTGGCCTGTCGCCCCGAGCAATCGCACAGACGGTGACCTATATCCATACCGACGCCCTCGGCTCGGTTGTGGCTGAGACCGATGCCGATGGCAACGTGATCAAGCGCTACGACTATGAGCCCTATGGAGCGGTGGTTGGCGGGCAAGTCACGGATGGGCCGGGGTACACGGGGCACGTAAGCGACGCAGCCACGGGGCTGAGCTACATGCAGCAGCGGTACATGGATCCGCAGTTGGGGGTATTCCTGTCGGTGGATCCGGTGACACCAGACGACAATCCTGGATCATCCTTCAACCGATACAGATACGCTGCAAACAATCCTTACCGGTTTAATGACCCTGACGGTCGTCAGGAGCGCGCGGCCGAGCGACACGCTGATTCGGTAGCAAGCGATCCTGCCGCGTACAACACATTTGGTCCCGCAGCCCTTGTGTTGACCTACGCGATAATTCGAGCAACTCCCGTCGTTGGTCCTACCGCCGCCTCGTTGATGACAGGCGCGATCGACTCTGCACAACAGTCTCGGTCACTACCTGCACCAACAGCAGCGGCATCAACATCTGCTTCAGTTGCCGCTCCAGCACCTGCTTCCTCTCCAAATTTTGTTGTCTCATCAAACGGAACCGCGTTCCCTGTGCCCCCAGGCTCAACAGGGCCCTCTCCAGTGACAAATCCGGGGGGCAAGCAAACCGGTGTCGCCTTTACAGGTGGGGCGGGGGGCGCCAATCGACAAGTGGCAACCATGCGGATGATGGATCCGACGCCGCCAAAGGGGGCCAGTCCCGGATACCCGGCGGGCTACATAAAATATGAGAATGCAGGTAAGCAAGGTGTTGATCCAAACACAGGAAAGACCTTGCCCAATTCAAAGTCGCATTTTCCAATCAAGTAGGGTGAGATACATCAGATGAACGAGCATCGATCAGACACTTTTCAACATCTCAAGGGCAAGCATGTAACGTTGACCTTCGAGGAAGAGCAGGTTCAGGTTGGAACTGATGATGGATGGTTCCTTCATATTTATAACGGATACACGCTCTCCTGTGATGAGCGTGCGGACCCGCTGACACATACGTCGCTCCGATTGAAGTTGGTCGATTGTCTGGTCGATGATGTAAAAATGACGATGGTATTTTCGGGCGACAAATTTCTCACCGTCGACTTGACAGAACACGGGTACTCCGGTCCAGAAGCCATGCAACTGAACGGGCCCGACGGTAGCATCGTCATCTGGAGCTGAGCCTGCTTGTTCGTGCAATGATAAATAGCGCAGGGCCGAAGATACTGTAATGACAAGGACTATCTCATCCCATCTGCTTGCGGTGTTGGTTGAAATTGCATCAAAAAATCATTGCGACTTGCACGTGCGTGGCCTCGGATATCTCATTGCCCGTGACCGCGATCTGCTCGTCGATGTCTTGGTGAAAGAGCTTTCATAGGATGGGCTAAGGTCCGATGATGAGCCTGATCAACGAGGCTTTGAGATCGAGGAAATCATTGATTCCATCGTTTCCCTTCCGGATCGGCCGGACGTGTCGAGCAGCGGAAGGGTCGTTTGCATTGGGCCGCAGAATGCGTAGGTCGCAGGTTCGATTCCTATTTCCGGCACCAGATACAGCAGAAAGCCCCGGCCTTGGTCGGGGTTTTTTGTTTGTGGGCAAGGCCGTTGGTAATGCCGGCCGCTGGCCGGCAGCTTCAGTAGTGCCAGCCCATGGATGGGAGGCTCAGATGGCCTCAACAACCCTTTACTCACCCAAGCGGCATTTCTGGTTTCGTTGGTGCTTAGATCCGGGCGCCCGATCCAAGTTGGTATGACGCCCTTGAGGCACAATGCCCGTGTCTGATTTCGAGAGTGGGGTTCCCGTGCTATCAATACCCGGGCTTGCTTCAAGGCCCTGTCAGGGATTGGAAGGGTGCGCACGTTCGGGCGACGTCGCGCTTGGCTTGCCAGCTACCTGTTCAATGACATCCAACAGAGCCAGGACATCGCCACCCGTTGGCTATGGACGTACAACCACGAGCGCGCAAACATGGCGCTCGGCGGCATCACGCCAATGTAGAAACTTACACTGGCAGCGTAGTACCACCTCTGATAACCGCTAAAGGCGGGGGATGGCCGGGGTGTCTACATAAGCCGGGGCGATTCACTTGAAGGTAGCGGAGCAAGCCGGAGGCAAGATGGCATACACTGGGAGGCATGCCAAGGTTGTTCTGAACGGTGATGGAAAAGTGATAACTACAATTCCTCGAAATAGTAATGGTGTGAGAGATCCAAAGGTGAAGTGAAATGAATGGAAAGATGCCGTTGCATTTGCGCATTCTGCTTGGGGAGGTCTGCGCCAAAAATGGTCGTGATCTATCATTTGAGAAAATGGAGGATGGCGAGTGTTTCTTCGATGGCAATGATCGGGAGTGGTTAGTTGATGCGCTTGTTCGAGAGCTCTCCGACACTGGCCTGAGATTGGACGATGAACCTAATGAGCGTGGGCTGGAAATCGAAGCGTTGATTGATTTTCTCGGGCCGGACTCCTGCACAGGTCTGATGAATCAGTAAGGTGAAACTCGTTATTTGGAGGAGTAGCGCGCTGCGGACGATCCGCATCCAAACACGGCCTCGCATCCTGTCCTACGTTGGCCTTATCGCCACTTACGGGACAACCGGTCAATGTCATCCGCACTCACCAAGCGCATCGTTCTCACAGCAGAGCCCCGAGAGCGCCCCTATGAGCTCAGGGACGCCCAGGTTCGTGGTCTGATTCTTCGCGTGCAGCCCTCCGGACACAAGGCATGGATCGTCACCTGGGCGCACGGAAAGCGTCGCACACTGGGGTCGGTCGAACATCTGACACTCGATCAAGCCCGCGACCAAACCCGGCAAGCGGTCGCTGAATATGTTCAGTCGGGATTGCCAGCGCTCGCGAAGTCCAAGCCCGCCAACTGCACTCTCGAAGAGTTCCTGACTGATCATTTCGAGCCTTGGGCGGTTGCCGAGCTCAAGGGTGGGCGTCAGTATCCGGATCGCATCCGATCAGTGTTCTCATGGCTGCTACGCCGTCAGATCATTGAGATTGACGTGCCCACGATGGAGCGATGGTGGCGCGCGCGTGTTACTGGACCCGTTGCTGTCACTAAGGCCACCGCAGCGCGCGACTTTGCTTGCCTGAGGTCAGCGCTTTCGCGGGCTGTGGAGTGGAAGTTGATCGAGACCAATCCCCTCATGGGCATGCGTCAGCGATCAGCGGCTAGCCGCAAGGTGGTTCGGTTCCTGTCCCCGGACGAAGAAGCGATGCTCCGGGCCGCGCTCGCAGCGCGCGATCTAGCCGGGGTTGAGGGCAGGGCGAACGCTAATGCGGCCCGACGTAAGTACCGGCAAGCGGTTCTGCCTGATTTGCCGATGGACGGGTATGTCGATCACCTAACGCCCGTGGTTCTTACAGCCATGAACACCGGTATGAGACGGGGTGAGCTGCTGTCGATGACATGGGCCGACATCAACTGGGAAGCAAAGATGCTCACCATCCAGGCGGAGAACGCCAAGTCCGGCAGGCAGCGTCACATCCCTCTGAACGTCGAAGCCATGGAAGTCCTGCAGCGTTGGGCCAGTCAAGCGGGCGAGCGACGCGCGGGCAAGGTATTCGAGGTGAGCGACATCAAAAAAGGGTGGGGCAAGCTGATCACTGACGCCCGCATCGAACAGTTCCGGTTCCATGACCTACGGCATCACTTTGCATCACGCTTGGTGCGGGCAGGGGTAGACCTGAACACTGTGCGCGAGCTCTTGGGTCATGCAGACATCACTATGACACTGCGGTATGCGCATCTGGCCCCGGACACCTTGGCGGCGGCTGTCGCAAAGCTGGCGGCATGAGCCGATTAACCCGGCTGCTGACCTGCTAGGCGCTCAAGCTCCTCGCGCATTCTGTGGCGCTCATCAGCTGGCAGCTTGGCGAAAGCCAAGATTGCCGCAGCCAAGTCATCATCTTCAGCGAACAGGTGGGCGACCGGCACCTCCAGCGCGCTGGCGAGCTCAGCCGCCTTGGTCATGTCGGCTTGGTTCCTTTCGCGCTCGTACCGGTTGATCAGCACGGCACCCCGATTCTTGTCCCGATCCTTATCCACCATTGCCCCCAGCGCGCGCTGGGACAGCCCGCGCAGAGCTCGAGCTTCGGACAACCGTTTGGAAAACGTGGCGGTAATGGCTAGGGGTGAGGGCACGCGGAGGTAACGGTGAGTGAACCTGCTGGAGCATGGGCCATATACCTATTCAGTAGAAGTCTTTACCATTGTGGTAAATAGCGTTGCACGTGGTGTGACCGGCCGCAAGGGGTGGCTGGGCCCGTCGGCGCTCAGTCGGGGACGTTGGGATGAAGAACTGGATTTCGCTTGCTGCGGCCGTGTCGTTGGTGTTGACGGCGGTAGCCCCAGGGAACGCTGGTTTACATTCTGTACCGGCTGCCCACCAGCAAGAAGTACACGGACTTCTTGATTCCAAAGAGGAATGGAGGAACTCGACTGATATCGGCACCGCGTAAAGCCCTGAAGTATGCCCAGAAGCGAATTTCGAGCGTACTTTATGACATCTCGCCTCCGCGCAACTTGTCGAAAGGCTATATTCCAGGTCGCGGCATTTTTGATCACGCATACAGGCATAGGCGACGCTCTATCGTCGTTGCAGCCGATATCAAAGGATTCTTTCCCAGCATCAATTTTGGCAGAGTGCGGGGCATGTTCGCGGCAGCCCCTTTTAGTCTGCCTCTGGATGTAGCAACAATGCTGGCCCAGCTTTGCTGCAAAGACGGTGAATTACCGCAGGGATCTCCTTCCTCTCCCGCCATATCAAAAATCATCTGTCGCTCTCTTGATCTGGATCTCGCTGGATTTTCGCGCAAGCATCGAATCACGATCACACGTTATGCCGATGACGTCTGCTTCTCTACCAACATGCGAAAGCACCTGTTCCCCCTGGTCGAGCGAAATGACTTGTTGGGGGACGTGCCGGGAGCAGAAGTATCCCGGATTTTTGAAAAGAATGGCTTCAAGTTGAATCTGAAGAAGTTCAAGCTATCCAAGTCCAACTCTCGTCAGATGATCACAGGCCTAATCGTCAATTCGCACGTGAATGTTCCGAGGCAGTGGAAGCGGCAGCTGCGCACCCTGCTTCATCTTCGCAGCAGGATGGAAGATGCGCAGGCTACTGAGATCGCTAATACGTGGACACGCCCTCAGGCATCAAGGAAAGGCGTGACAGACTCTATAGATCACCTGATCCGCGGAAAGGCCAGTTTCGCGGCGTATATTGACTCCCGCTCCGGCACTAGGCATATCGCGTCACTGCATCGGGGATACCCCAAACTGCGGCCGATGCTTCCTAGGATGGATCCTAGCTTTCCGGTCCGCATTATGGCGGAGGGCCCAACAGACTTGCGGCATCTAGAGGCCGCATTGCGCCACTATTCCGATCGGATCGATTTCTCTAATGTGGCACTGAGACTCCACAACTACCAGGGGGATGTCGGTGATACGGACATGATCAAGACGCTGCATCGGATCAACAAGGTTGACGTCGAAGAGCTGACCATCGGGATATTTGACCACGACAACCCGAGCTTCCTCAAAGAAATTTCACTGAACGAGGGTTCGCACGTTCGACTCGGAAGAATGGTCTTTGCTGCATGCCTTTCTAGGCCAAAGTTTGTGACTGGGAATTACTGCATCGAATCACTCTACAAGAGAAGTGATTCCTCCAAGGTCACATGGTAATCCCCCCGCAAATTAGCAGCAGCCAGAAGTGGAATTTTCTCGTAACCTGACCCGAGGAGGTTCCATGAAGAAGTCCCGATTCACCGATAGCCAGATCATTTCCGTGCTCAAGCAGGCCGAGGCCGGCACGCCCGTTCCAGAGCTATGCCGCGAGCACGGCATCAGTTCGGCCACGTTCTACAAGTGGCGCAGCAAGTTTGGCGGCATGGAGGTGTCCATGGTCGCGCGTATGAAGGAGTTGGAAGAGGAGAACCGGCGCTTGAAGAAGATGTACGCCGAGGCTCAACTCAGCACCGACCTGCTGAAGGAAGCACTTGCAAAAAAATGGTGAGGCCATCTCAGCGCCGGGAGATGGCCCAATCGGCGGTCACAGACGGGCACACGACCATCCGGCATGCCTGCCAGACCTTTGCGGTAAGCGAGACTTGCTTTCGCTACCAGGCCAAGGCCAGCGAGGAGAACGCCCGGATCGCCGACTGGCTGGTCCGGTTGACCACAACGTATCGCGACTGGGGCTTTGGTCTGTGCTTCCTGCACCTGCGCAACGTGAAGAGGTTCGGCTGGAACCACAAGCGGGTGTACCGGATCTACCGGGAGCTGGAGTTGAACTTGAGGATCAAGCCGAAGAAGCGGCTGGTACGTGAGAGGCCCGAGCCGCTGGCGGTGCCCGAGTCCATCAACCAGGTCTGGTCGATGGACTTCATGCACGACCAGCTCAGCGATGGTCGCAGCTTTCGGTTGTTCAACGTGCTGGACGACTTCAACCGCGAGGGATTGGGGATCGAAGTCGACCTGTCGCTACCCTCGGCCCGGGTGATCAGGTCGCTGGAGCAGATCATCCAATGGCGGGGCAAGCCGAAAACAATTCGCTGTGACAACGGGCCTGAATACATCAGCGGTGCGTTGCTGGCCTGGGCGGAGAGCAACGGTATCGGCATCGAGCACATCCAACCGGGCAAGCCGCAGCAGAACGCCTACGTCGAGCGTTACAACCGAACGGTGCGCTACGCTTGGCTTGCCCGGACCCTGTTCGACACCATCGAGCAGGTGCAGGACATGGCCACGTGTTGGCTATGGACTTACAACCATGAGCGCCCGAACATGGCGCTCGGCCGCATCACCCCCATGCAAAAGTTGGCGATGGCCGCATAGCTCCGCTTTTGGCGACTGCTAAAAATGGGGGGATTACCGTGGGACACCATCCCGGGCGAAGGCCCGGCCACTCAATGGAGGCTGATCGCGATGAATACTGACGAATGGGGTTTTCCGATAACCGGATCAAAAGTCAGCCAGGTGCTCAGAGGGCACTTCAGCCCGGAGGATATCTGGGAGCTGTCCTCCTTGGATGTTCCATCTGGAGAATTGAAAGCTCCGTCGCTCGATGTACTAAGAGAAAAGCTCTCTGAACAAGGTTCTCGCATTTCTACCGCAGGGTTATGCGAGGCTTTGGAAGGTGCTCCCCAGGTCTGGATCCTTGACATTCGCTTGGCTTCCGACAGAAATGTCGTGCTGTACATTGAAGATGGCGAAATATTCGAGATCAACCTTGAACGAGCCTAGGTACGCTTTGTACCTGGTGCGCATGTGGTAGGTCGTAGGTTCGATTCCTATTTCCGGCACCAGATACAGCAGAAAGCCCCGGCCTTGGTCGGGGCTTTTTGTTTGGGGCGGCGTGGAACTCATTGATTGGTGAGGGATTCGTTGCGAGCCGATCGTCGCAAGCATCAATGCTGCTCGTTGCGGAAGGTTTGCATCCGTATGGGTGTTGAGGGGCGCATTCGGAAGCCTGGCTTCCAGAGCACTTATGACTGAGCAGGGTCGGACCCTGACCAAATAGCTCGAAGACATGAAGCTTGGAGCTTTAGTTTGCAAGAGCGAATGCAGCAAAGTGCGGCATCAATCCCCTAGACTCGCCTTTAGTCGCCAGGCGATTGGAGAAAGCAGCAATGGGCTATCAGTTGTGGACCCGGCCTTTGCCGGATCTGAAGTGACGACCAAACTGCTCAACTTCAGTGATAAATCCGGCAAGAATGTCGAAGCGACTAGTGGCCGAAGAACGGTGGAGCAAAACCGAACGGTGGGTGGCGCTAGTCGGAGCCAGCACTTACAGGACAACGCGGCAGACGCACGGATCAATGGGAGCACAGCTAAGCGGACCGCTGATGCGGCCCATGGTTCCGGCGAATTCAACCGGGTCAATCAATATACTGATGGCCGCGGCGTTCATGTGGATCTTAAGCAGGATGGAACGCAGGGACGTTTCACTGACTGGAAACCCAAAAAATGAAGATCATCTCCGGCGGAGCTTGGCTCATGATGCTAGTGGCATGCAGCCCTGCTCCCTCCGACGTAAGGGATCTGGCCAAGCAGACGCCTACTGAAGCTGTCCCCTTGGTGGCAGGCA
>Ga0213826_1000931_pt1 | contig 13445 bp, 11 predicted proteins | sample MC6MC0899MG_FD_180668 | JGI IMG/M metagenome (GOLD analysis project Ga0213826, IMG submission 180668) | Enriched soil aggregate microbial communities from Iowa State University, Ames, United States - MC6-MC0899-MG | ecosystem: Environmental > Terrestrial > Soil > Unclassified | place: USA: Iowa...
TGGCCGGCCCGTTCAAGGTGGAGAAGTTCGATTCCGCCGCGCTGACCGTCAGCATGGTCAAGAACGACAAGTGGTGGGGCACCAAGCCGGTCCTGGACAAGGTCGTCTTCCGCCAGATGGAGGACTCCGCCACCATCGCCGCGTTCAAGAACGGTGAGATCGACGCGACCGGTGGCCGCACCGTGGGCCGCTACAAGCAGCTCGAGGGCACCAAGGACACTGACATCCGCCGCGGTCAGCGCCTCTTCGCCGGTGGTCTGAACGTCAACGCCAAGCGCCCGGGCGTCCAGGACGTCGCCGTCCGCAAGGCGATCTTCACCGCCGTCGACCGCGAGGCCATCCGCAAGGTTCGCTTCAACGGTCTGAACTGGGAAGAGCCCAACTCCGGCACCATGATGCTGATGCCGTTCTCCAAGTACTACCAGGACAACTGGCCGGTGCAGGAGCAGGGTGCGGACGCCGCCAAGAAGGTCCTGACCGACGCCGGCTACAAGCCGAACGCCAAGGGCATCATGGAGAAGGACGGCAAGCCCGTCACCTTCAAGATCACCAACTTCGGTGACGATCCCACCGTCCTCGCCTCGGTCCAGACCCTGCAGAAGCAGCTCCAGGCCGCCGGCATGGATGTCGGCATCGACCAGCGCGGCAGCGCCGAGTTCGGCAAGATCGTGGGCGACCGCGAGTTCGACGTGACCATGTCCGGTTACACGGTCGGTTCCGACGCCACGCAGGCCGTGGGTCAGTACTACTCCACCGAGAGCGACCGTAACGGCCTCGGCAACGCCGATCTGGACAAGCGCATCAAGGAACTGCAGTCCGAATCTGACGACGTCAAGCGCAACAAGGCCGCCCTGGATGTGGAGAAGGATTACTCCAAGCAGTACTTCACCCTCGGCCCGGTCCTGAACGGCCCGCAGATCGAATTCGTCCGGAAGGGCCTGGCCAACTACGGCCCGACGCTCTTCGCCAACCAGGGCACCGACACCCACGTCCCGGACTGGACCACGGTCGGCTGGGAAAAGGGTTCCACCCACAAGTAAAAAGCACCGGGCGGTGAACCACCGCCCGTCGACGCCCCGTTCACCGTGAGGTGAGCCTCCGGGCGACGGAGCCTGCGGCCCCGGGGAACGTACAGCGTTCCCCGGGGCCCTGTCTGTTTCCGGTCCCTGTGCGTTACCGGTGCTGTGCGTTACCGGTACTGTGCGTTTCCGGGCAGGCAGGGGACACGCGGGCGGTTTGCTGGGACACTGAGGACCATGCAGCAACCCGCACCCTTGAGAACCGCCGTGGTGGGCTACGGACTGGCCGGCCGCGCCTTCCACACGCCCCTGATCCAGCACAGCCCCGAGTTCAGCCTGGACGTGATCGTCACGGGCGATCCGGAACGGGCGGCGGCGGCCCGGGCGACCTATCCCGGGGTGACGGTGGTGCCCGGCTTCGATGACGTGATCGCCCGCGCCGCGGAACTGGACGTCGTGGTCATCGCGACCCCGCCTGAACTTCACCACCCGCAGGCGAAAGCCGCGCTGGAAGCGGGGCTCGACGTCGTGGTGGACAAGCCGTTCACCGTCACCAGCGCACAGGGCGAGGAGCTGGTGGCGCTCGCCGAGCGGCTGGGACGCACGCTGACGGTGTACCAGAACCGCCGCTGGGACAACGCGTTCCTGACCCTCCGCGGACTCCTGGCGGACGGGACGCTGGGGGAGGTGCACCGGTTCAACGCGGGAATGGAGCGCTGGTCGCCCGGCTTCTCGAAGGCGTGGAAGGCTTCATCGGGGGTGGAGCGGGGCGGAGGCCTGCTCTTCGACCTGGGCACCCATCTGGTGGACTGCGCCCTGCAGCTCTTCGGCCCGGCGCGGGTGGTCCACGCGGAGATCGCCGCGCGCAGGCCCGGCGAGCCGGCCGACGACGACGTGTTCCTGGTCCTGGAGCACACCCCCGCGGGTGCCGGGTCGCCGGTGCTGAGCCACCTGTCGATGACACTCTCCGCCGCCCAGCCGGGCCCGGTGTTCGACGTCCGAGGCAGCGCCGGGAGCTACCTGAAATACGGTTTCGACCCGCAGGAACGTCAGCTCTCGGCGGGGCTTCGTCCCTCCGACCCCGGCTACGGGGTGGAGCCGGAGGAAGCCTCCGGGACGGTCGGCGACGGGACTTCGGTGCGGCCTGTGACGAGCGAGCCCGGCAGCTACCAGGAGTTCTACCGCCTCCTGGCGCGCCACGTGCGCGGCGAAGGGCCGGCGCCCGTCGAGGTGGCTGGTGAGACCGGGCCGCTGGCCGGGCTGCGCCTGATCGAGGAGGCCCGCCGGATAGCGCTCTGAGGCGGCTCTCCTGGCCGCCCGCGGGACGTCCCGCGGGCGGCCGAGGACCGCTTGACTAGCGGGCGCGCTCGACCCGCTTCTCATCCCAGACGGGTTCCTCGGACTCGTAGACCTTGCCGTCCGAGCCGAACACCAGGAACCGGTCGAAGGACTTGGCGAACCAGCGGTCGTGGGTCACGGCCAGCACCGTGCCCTCGAAGGCGTCGATGGCACGTTCCAGAGCCTCGCCCGAGTGCAGATCGAGGTTGTCCGTGGGCTCGTCCAGCAACAGCAGCGTGGCGCCGGAGAGCTGGAGCAGCAGGATCTGGAAACGTGCCTGCTGACCGCCCGAGAGCGATTCGTACTTGTTCTCCGCCTGCGCCACGAGCCCGTAGGAGTCCAGCGCGCCGGACGCCGCCTCGCGCCCCAGGCCGGAACGGTGTTCGTCGCCACGGTGCAGGATGTCCAGCAGCGTGCGTCCCGCAAGGTCGGGGCGGGAATGGGTCTGGGCGAAGTAGCCGGGCCGGATGCGGGCGCCGAGCTTCACCGTGCCCTCATGCGGCACCTCACGGATCTGAATGTCCGAGACCGGCAGATGCTCCCGCTCGGGATCCGTGCCGCCCAGGGCCAGCAGCCGCAGGAAGTGGCTCTTGCCCGAGCCGTTCGAGCCCAGGACGCCCACCCGGTCGCCGAACCAGATCTCGGTGGAGAACGGCTTCATCAGGCCGGAGAGTTCGAGCTTCTCCGCCACCACGGCGCGCTTGCCCGTGCGGCCGCCGCGCAGGCGCATCTGGACGTTCTGCTCCAGAGGAAGCGCCTCGGGAGGCCCGGCCTCCAGGAACTTCGCCAGACGCGTCTGAGCGGCCTGATACTTGTTGGCCATATCGGAGCGGAACGCGGCCTTGGTCTTGTACATGGTGACCAGTTCCTTGAGCTTGACGTGCTCCTCGTCCCAGCGCTTGCGCAGTTCCTCGAAGCGCGCGTTCCGGTCCTCGCGTGCCTGCACATAGGTGCCGAAACCGCCACCGTGGATCCAGGCGCCGGCGCCGTTGATGCCCGGTTCCAGGGTCACGATGCGGTCCGCGGCGTTGTTCAGCAGCTCACGGTCGTGGCTGATGAAGAACACCGTCTTCTTGGACTCCCGGAGCTTGTCCTCCAGCCAGCGCTTGCCGGGGACGTCGAGGTAGTTGTCCGGTTCGTCCAGGAGCAGCAGCTCGTCCGGTCCGGCGAACAGTGCCTCCAGTACCAGGCGCTTCTGCTCACCGCCGGACAGCGACGACGCCGCGCGGTGGGCCGCCTTGTCGAAGGACACCCCGAGCGCGGCCATGCAGACCTCGTCCCAGACGGTCTCAAGCTCATAGCCGCCCGCGTCGCCCCAGTCCACGATCGCCTGGGCGTACCGCATCTGGGTGGGCTCGTCGTCGTGCTCCAGCATGGCGTTCTCCGCCTGCTCCACCGCCTTGCCGGCCGCTGCGAGGGCAGGAGTGGCGGTGGTGAGCAGGAGGTCCCGGACGGTCGATTCGTCGCGCACCTGACCGACGAACTGACGCATGATGCCCATGCCGCCGGAACGGCCCACCACGCCCTCGTCGGGCTTGAGATCGCCGGAGATGATGCGGAAAAGAGTGGTCTTGCCCGTCCCGTTCGGCCCGATCAGGGCGGTCTTGGTGCCGTCCGGGACCTTGAAGGTCACGCCGTTGAGGAGTTGGGTGCCGTCCGAAAGAAAGTAGTCGATGCCGGCAACGTCGATATGGCCCATTGGTTCAGTTTATGGGCACGACGGCGGGGGCTGGGTTTTGTGGGGTTGGCGGGGTGAGGGGGTGGTGTTGCTCTGCTTGCTTTCCCCATGCGTGGTCGGTCGGCTTCCGCTCGGGTCGGGGCATGGGGCCCCTTGACGCAAGCGGCCGCAACACCACCCCCTCACCTCGCACCTCGGAGCCGCCGTCGTGCGGGCATCGCTGAACCACGGGGCCCTCTCGACGGTGCCGGGCGGAGTCGAGGGGACAAGGAGCCCGGGGCTTTTCATCCCTCGGGAGCGACGTCTCCGGCCGGCGTCCGGTGGCCAGGGGTGTCCGCGCGGTGCGGCCTGGTCTGACGCGGCCAACGACAAACGGGTGGGGAGGGGTGAAGCGGCAGGCTGCGTAAAGGGCCCCTGCGGCCCCGCGCACAGCGAAAGCTGCGGGCAGGGCCGCAGGGATAGCAGCCAGAGCTTCACCCCTCCCCACCCGTCACCAGCGAGGAGAGCCCGCGGACTAGACCAGCTCGCGCCAGTCGGACAGCTCCAGGTCATGCGCCGTGGAGACCGAGTGGTGCGCCACCTTGCCCGCCGCCACGTTCAGGCCGGCGGCCAGGGCGGCGTCGCGCTCGAAAGCGGCCTTGACGCCCAGGTTCGCCAGGGCCACCGCGTAGCGGAGGGTGACGTTGGTGAGCGCGTAGGTGGAGGTGTTCGGGACGGCGCCCGGCATGTTCGCCACGCAGTAGAAGATCGAGTTGTGCACCGGGAAGGTGGGGTTCTCGTGCGTGGTCGGGTGGGTGTCCTCGAAGCAGCCGCCCTGGTCCACGGCGATGTCCACCAGGACGGAGCCCGGCTTCATCTTGGCGACGAGCGCGTTGGTGACGAGCTTGGGAGCCTTGGCGCCCGGGATCAGGACGGAGCCGATCACCAGATCGGCCTCGACGAGCGCGCGCTCGATCTCGAAGGCGTTGGAGGCCACGGTCTTCAGGCGGCCGCCGTAGAGGGCGTCCAGTTCGCGGAGGCGGTTGATGTTGATGTCCAGGATGGTGACATCGGCGCCGGCGCCCATGGCCATGACGGCGGCGTTGGTGCCCGCCACGCCCGCGCCCAGCACGACGACGTTGGCCGGACGGACGCCGGGAACGCCGCCCAGGAGGATGCCCTTGCCGCCGTTCGGTGCCAGGAGGGAGGAGGCGCCCACCTGCACGGACAGGCGGCCGGCGACCTCGGACATGGGGGCGAGCAGCGGCAGGGCGCGGCCCTCCTGCACGGTCTCGTACGCGATGGCCGTGACCCCGGACTCCACGAGTCGTGCGGTCAGTTCGGGCTCGGCGGCCAGGTGCAGATAGGTGAAGAGGATGAGGCCCTCGCGGAAACGGTGGTACTCCGCGGCGATGGGCTCCTTGACCTTCATGACCATGTCGGCGCGGGCCCACACGTCATCGGCGTCGGCCAGGAGGGTGGCTCCGGCGGCTTCATACTCGGCGTCGGTGATGCCGGAACCCAGGCCGGCCCCCGCCTCGATGAAGACCTCGTGGCCGTGGTGCCGCAGTTCGTGGACACCGGAGGCCGTGATGGCCACACGGAATTCGTTGTTCTTGATTTCCTTGGGGACACCGATGATCATGGGGGGCTCCGTGGGGTCGTGTCCGGCGGGCCGGTCTCTGGCCCGGCGCGGACAGGGGAAGTTTCTGTGGGATCAGCTTAGGTCCGGTGTGAGCCACCCGACAGGGGGAACTGTGCCGAGGAGGCGCGAAATCCCCGGAATTTCAGGGATTTTGCCCACCATGAATCTACATTTGTTCAAGGCCGCGGCGTCAAGTGTCGCCTGGTGTAGCTTGCCGTCCATTAGGCTGGACGACATGCAGCAACCCGATGTGGAACAGCTCGTCGAGCAGCTCGCCGCCCGGCTGGGGCGTGGCCTGTCCCTGGAGGACCTGGATGGACTCCTGGTGGCGTACAGCTCCAATCAGGATCAGGCGGACCGGGTGCGGGTGAACTTCCTGCTCACCAAGCGGGTGCCGCCGGATGTCAGCGCCTGGCAGCTGTCCCACGGCATCGCCGCCGCCGTCCGGCCCGTGGTGGTGCCGGCCAATGCGGAGCTGGGGATGCTGGGCCGGGTCTGTGTCCCCCTCCTGGTCCGTGGGTTCCGCGTGGGCTATCTCTGGGTCCAGCAGGGGAACGAGGAGACCAGTGCCGCTCCCATCCTCGGTCAGCTCTCGGAGATCCGTCACGAGATCGAACTGCTGGCCACGCTCCTCCTCGAGTCCAACACGGCCGAATCGGAACAGCGCAAGCGCCGCGAGGTCGAGTTCCTGTCCGCCTGCTCGGGGGAGCGCGGTGCGCTCGCCGCCGTCGGGAATTGGTCCGAGGTGCACGGCAAGGGTCCCTGGCAGCTCATCACGGTGCTCGACGCCGGGGCGCGGCACGAGCCAGAGGATCCCCTGGCGGCCTCCCTCACGCACCGCAGCGCAGCACTGCAGTCCACGGTGGGCGTGCAGGAGGCGCTGTTCAGCGCCGGCCGGCCGAGCCACTCCGTCATGCTGTTCCGGGCCTCGCAGGGGCGCGCGGTCCACGCCCAGGTGCTGGTGCACTACCAGCTCGAGCTCGCCAAACGTTCAGGGCAGGGCCGCCCGAGGATCGTCCTGGGGCTCAGCGAGCCCTTCGCCGAGATCCGGAAGCTGCCGGACGCCTACGGGGAGTCACGCACCGCGGCGCTCGCCGGCGTCGTCGAACCGTCCCTCGGCGAACTGGTGGACTGCCGCGACACCGGCATCTACCAGTTCTTCGCGACGGCGGCCCAGGGACCCATGGACTGGGGCGGGGCGAGCACGCTCAACTTCGCGGCGCTCGAGGCCGGGGACAAGAGCCAGGAGCTGCGGCCGGTGCTGGAGATGATCTACGACACCGGCGGGACGGTCCAGGATGTGGCGGATGAGCTGCATCTGCATCGCAGCACGGTCTACAACCGGCTCGCCAAGGTCCGGCAGATCATCGGCGCGGATCCGCTCAAGGGCTCGGTCCGCCTGGAGCTGCACGCCGCACTGAAGGCGGCGCGCTGGCACGAGCGCCCGCGGATCTGAGGGTGGGCGGCTTTCAGCCGTTTTCGCGGCCCGGAAGAGCTGCGCCGTCGAGAAAGGCCTGGTATTCGTCGGCCACGTCGGGATCGACCTCCGGAAGGCCTCTGCCGTACCGGGCGTCCGAGCGGTCCCGCTTGGGCCCGGAGAGCCAGAACTCTTCGTCAGTGTCCACATCGACGAAATTGCCGTCGAAGGATCGCCATCTCTGCAAGGTGCGGCCCTTGAAGTAAGCGGTTTGCCAGGACTTCGAGAAGCGGACGCGAGAAATCCACGCCGGGCCAGTATCGGTGTTGTGCCCCGTCTTGAGCTGGACATACATGATGCGTTCGGCCATGAGGTGCACCCTTGTGCTGAGGCTCCCTGCGTGCCGGGAGCGGTGACGATCCCTCAGTCGACCATGAACTGGAGTGCCCCGGCAAGCCCTCCGCTCAGGCGTCCCGGCGGCCCGATTCACGGCGTTCGCGTTCGATCCGCTCCAGAGTGCGAGCGTCGAAGTGCCCGGGGGCCGGTTCGTCGGGAGAATCAGCCTCCGGGGCGGGAGTCGGCGCGGGAGGCGCGGCCGGCGCCACGGGGGCGGGCGACGGTTCCTGGACCGGAGTCTCCCGGCGCTCCGAATGGGCCCGTTCCTCCTGGATCCGGTCCAGCGCACGCGAGTCGAAGTGGTGGAAGCGCGGCTCCGGATCCTCCTCGGGAACGCGCTCCGGCTCCCGGGCCGCGCGGCGCTTCTTCATCACGTCGTGCGCCACGATGGAGCCGCCCACGTACGCGACCACGACGAAGAGCAGCTGCATCAGCCCATCCGCCTTCAACAGGCTCAGGAGCGTCCCGACGAAGATCGCCGCGAGGGCGCCGTAGAGGTTGTGAAGACCGAAGAGTTTGGGCACGGGATCAGTCTACGGTTCCGGGGATCCCGGTCTTCTGGGCTGCGAGCCAGGCCAGGATGTCGCCGCGGCGGATCCGGCGGTGCGTGCCCCGGTACTGGACCGGGATCTCGCCCCGGTCCGTCATGTTCCGCAGATAGGTGTGCGAGATCCCGGCCAGCTCCGCCGCCTTGCTGGTGGTGAGGAGGTCCTCGGCGTGTGGGTCCTGGCGCTCCGCAGGAGCTCCGTCGGCGCTGCTCACGGTGACCGCCTCGCCGCGGGCCAGGCGGGACAGCAGGTCGACGACGGCGTCCCGCGCGCCGTCGGGCAGCCGGAAGACCGTCCCGTCCACGAACACGGTGACGTCCTGGCCTCCGTCGAGCGCTCTCCGCAGGCCGGGGGCGGCGTCGTCGGGCAGTGCTTCCGTGGTGCGTGGCTCGGTCATGACCACAGCTTAAGCAGCTTAAGCATCGACTGCTCCGTAAGTGTCGTTCTGAAGGCTCAAAACGACACTTACGGAGCAGTCGACGGGGACGGGCTGAGGGTTACTCGGCGTCGAGGTCGGTTTCGACCAGGGTGGCGAGCTTTTCCAGGGCTTCCTCGGCTCCGGGGCCTTCGGCGCGCAGGATCACGGTGTCGCCGTTGCCGGCGCCCAGGGTCATGAGGGACAGGATGCTCGAGGCGTCCATGGCCTCGTCTTCGGGGGTGCCGTCCAGGGCGATCGTGACCTCGACGTCCAGCTCGGCTGCTGCCTCGGCGAAGATCGCGGCGGGACGGGCGTGCAGGCCGGAGGCGCTGGCGACGACTGCGGTGCGTTCAGGCATGGGGTTCTCCTTCAGATGGTGATCGGTGAGGTTCGGGTGGAATCCCAGGGACTGCTAGAGACCGAGGTCGTCCAGGATCGGCAGCCGGGCGCGGACGGCGGCGCGGCCCTCCGGCGCGGTGGCGGCGTTCAGGGCCAGTGCGGCGAGCTCCTGGGCCTCGGCCAGTGTCACGCTCTTGAGCACCGTGCCGACGGCGGCCAGCGACCGCGCGGTCATGGAGAGCGTGTTCACGCCCAGACCGGTGAGCACGACGGCGAGTGCCGGGTCCGCGGCGGACTCACCGCAGACGCCCACGGCCTTGTCGCCGGCGGCCTTGGCGCCCTCGACGGTCAGCTGGACCAGTCGGAGAACGGCGGGCTGCCACGGGTCGTTGAGCCCGGCGAGCGGTCCGAGCATGCGGTCCGCGGCCATCGTGTACTGGGTCAGGTCATTCGTGCCCAGGGAGGCGAAGGCCACGTCCTTGAGCACGGTGCGCGCGGTCAGGGCCGCCGAGGGGACCTCGACCATGACGCCGGGGGTCTTCAGGCCCACCGCGGCGCAGAGGGAGGCGAAGTGCGCGGCCTCGGGCTGGGTGGCGATCATGGGTGCCATGACCCAGACCTCGGCGTCGGTGTCCACGGCGGCGACGGCGATCGCGGAGAGCTGGCGCTCCAGCACTCCCGGGGTGGTCCAGTCGGTGCGGTAGCCCCGCACGCCCAGGGCCGGGTTCGGCTCGGTGGTGTCGGTGAGGAACGGCAGGGGCTTGTCAGCGCCCGCGTCCAGGGTCCGGACCACGACCTTCTGGCCCGGGAAGGCGGCGAAAACGGCGCGGTAGGCGTCGGCCTGCTCGTTCACGGACGGCTCGGTGTCGCGCTCCAGGAAACAGAATTCGGTGCGGAACAGGCCCACGCCCTGCGCGCCGAGAGCCGCGGCGGCCTCGGCGTCCTTGGCGTTGCCCACATTGGCGAGCAGCGGCACCAGGTGGCCGTCCGCCGTCGTGCCGGAGCCGTCGAAGGTGGCCAGGGTCGCGGCGCTGCTGGCCCACTTCGCGGCCGCTTCCCGCTCCTCGTCCCCGGGCTCCGGGACGATCAGTCCGGCCGCGCCGTCCACGTACACTTCGGTGCCCTCCGGGATCTCGTCGATCCCCTCGGCTGCGACCACGGCCGGCAGGCCCAGCGAGCGGGCGATGATGGCCGTGTGGGACTGGGGTCCGCCGCCGGAGGTGGCGAGGGCCAGGACCACGGAGGTGTCCAGGGTGGCGGTGTCGGCCGGGGCCAGGTCCTCCGCCACCAGGATGAACGGGGTGGCCGAGGCCGGGATGCCGGGGGCGGGGACGCCGCGCAGCTGCGCGACCAGGCGGGCGCGCACATCCAGGACGTCGGTGGCCCGCTCGGCCATGTAGCCGCCCAGGGCCTTGAACTGTGCGGCGACGCCTTCGGCGGCCTCCCACACGGCCCGCTCGGCGCCGGTGCCGGCGGTGATCAGCTTGCCGGCGGCCTTGAGGAGCATGGTGTCCTTGGCCATCAGGGCGGTCGCCTCGAGCACGGCCTTGCCGTCCTCGCTGGCCCGTGAGGCGCGGTCACGGAGTTCATCGTGCACCGCCAGGGCGGCTGCTTTCAGGCCCGCGATCACCTCCGCGGGATCCGCACCCGGCGGCAGAGTCTCCCCGGTCTGAGGCTCCGCCAACGGCTCCGGCATGTGCTTGACGGTAGCGATGACGCGGCCCGGATTGACTCCGACTCCCTGGAACCCCATGGTGAAAACTCCGATCGACTCACACGGATCTTGTGCTGGCAACACTGTCGAAATACTAGTGGGCGGGCCTGAGGCCCGCCCACTAAAAGACGCTACTTCATACTTTGTTTCCATGCCTCATGACGTGCCAGGTGATGGGGCGATCGGCGGATCAGGAGCCAGGCGATCACCAGGATCACGAACCAGATCGGCGTCACCAGGAGGGCGATGAGCGTGTCCGGCTGAGTGGTCAGCGCCCAGATCAGGAACAGGAAGAACGCGAAGACCACGTACACCATCGCGACGCCGCCGGGCATCTTGTACTTGGAGGCCGCGGCCAGTTCGGGGCGCTTCTTCCGGTAGACCAGGTAACTCAGCAGGATGATGCTCCAGACGAACATGAAACAGACCGCGGAGACCGTGGTGACCATGTCGAAGGCGGCGCCGATGTCCTTGCCCGCGTAGAGCAGCACAACGCCGGCGAGCAGCAGCACGCAGGAGAGGAACAGGGCGTTCTGGGGAACCTTCCGGCGGGAGAGCTTGCCGAAGACCGCCGGGGCGTCGCCGTCGCGGGCCAGGCCGAACACCATGCGCGAGGTGGAGTAGATGCCGGAGTTGGCGCTGGACATGGCGGAGGTCAGGACCACGAGGTTCACCACGGTGGCGGCGATGCCGAGGCCCGCCAGGGAGAACATGCCGATGAAGGGGCTGTGCCCGGCCTTGAACTCGGTCCAGGGGGTGACGGACATGAGGATGATGAGGGCGCCCACGTAGAAGAGCATCACGCGCACGGGGATGGCGTTGATGGCCTTGGGCAGGTTGTGCTCCGGGTTCTTGGTCTCGGCGGCCGCAGTGCCCACCAGTTCGATGCCCACGAAGGCGAAGACGGCGATCTGGAAGCCGGCCACGAAGCCCATGAACTCACGGGGGAAGAAGCCGCCGTGGCTCCACAGATTGGTGAAGCTCGCCTGGCCGGCCGGGGACTGGAAGCCCGTGAAGATCATGACCAGGCCCGTGACGATCAGCGCCACGATCGCGACGATCTTGATGAGCGCGAACCAGAACTCGGTCTCACCGAAGGCCTTCACCGTGGGCAGGTTCAGTGCCAGCAGGATGAGGATCGTGAGCACGCCGGGGATCCACAGGGGGATGCCGGGGATGAGCGTCTCCGCGTAGCCGGCGATCGCGATTACGTCGGCCACTCCGGTGACGACCCAGCAGAACCAGTAGGTCCATCCGGTGAAGAACCCGGCCCACGGGCCCAGGAGATCTCCGGCGAAGTCGCTGAACGACTTGTAGTTGAGGTTGGAGAGCAGCAGTTCGCCCATGGCGCGCATGACGAAGAACAGCATGAAGCCGATGATCATGTACACGAAGATGACGGACGGGCCGGCGACGGAGATGGTCTTGCCGCTGCCCATGAAGAGACCGGTGCCGATGGCGCCACCGATGGCCAGCAGCTGGATGTGCCGGTTGCTCAGCGCCCGGGCGAGGTGTGGTTCGCCGTCGCCTGAGGGCGTGGTTCCGGGAGTCCGGGTGACTGTGGTGGCCGGTTGCGGATTGATCATGCGGGGCCCTCTCGTTCGCAGTGCCTGGATGTGACCTGGCTGACATTTTGCCGCTCATAGCCTAGCGCGAAGGGGATTTCTCCGATGGGGACAGTTGTCAAATGCTTTCAGCCTCTGCGCGCCGATATGTCGAAGCGGGCAGGTCGTGGGCCGGAGTGCCTCCGGACGCATCCACTTTTGAACTTAGGGCACCTAACTGTTAGGATGCCTAAGTATGAACAGCGAATTAGATGCCGCTCTGGAGCTGGCCCGGACTTTCCGGGAGGCCCTCCGTCAGGCGGTCTACGTCACGCGCCGCCTGGACGTCGGGGAGACCGAGCTGACCGGCTCGCAACTGAGCCTTCTCACGCTGCTGTCCGACGGCGGCGCCAGGGTCAGCGACATCGCCCGCAACCTGGGCGTGCGCGCACCCACCGCGACGGAGCAGATCACCCGGCTGGAAGGCCGCGGCTACGTGCGGCGCGAAAGCGATCCCGAGGACTCGCGCGCCGTCGTCGTCCGGCTCACGGATGACGGCTGGGACGCGGTGACCCGCGTCAACCTGCGCCGCAACCGCGCCGTCGCCGCCGTGATCGAAGGGATGGAGCCGCGCGAGCGGGCGGCTCTGGAGTCCGCCATTCCTGTTCTGACCAGTATTTACGAACGTTTGCGTGGCGAGTGACCGGTGACCGCCGGAACCCGCCCACAGGAGAGAAGCGAGTAATGAACCAGCTGGATGAGACCATCCACGAGAGTCAAGAAGTCCTGGAAGAGGAGAAAGCGTCCTTCTTCCGCCAGCCGAAGGCCGTCTGGGCCACCGCCCTGGCGGCCGTGTTCTCCTTCATGGGGATCGGCCTGGTGGACCCCATCCTCCCGGCGATCGCGGAGAACCTGCAGGCCAGCCCCAGCCAGGTCTCTCTGCTCTTCACGAGCTACTTCCTGGTGACCGCCGTCGCCATGCTCATCACCGGCTTCGTCTCCTCGCGGATCGGCGGGAAGAAGACGCTGCTGATCGGGCTGGGCCTGATCGCGGTGTTCGCCTCCCTCTCCGGCCTGTCCGGCTCCGTGGAGCAGCTCGTGGGCTTCCGCGCCGGCTGGGGACTCGGCAACGCGCTCTTCGTCGCGACCGCGCTCGCAGTGATCGTGGGTGTCGCCAGCGGTGGCTCCGGCGTGGCGATCATCCTCTATGAGGCCGCGCTGGGCCTGGGCATCTCGCTCGGCCCGCTCCTGGGCGCCCTGCTGGGCGGCTGGCAGTGGCGTGCCCCGTTCTTCGGCACCGCGTTCCTCATGGCCGCGGCGTTCATCGCCCTCTTCTTCATGCTGCCCACGCTGCCCAAGCCCGCGCAGAAGGTCCGCCTGCGGGATCCGATCCTGGCCCTCGGCCACGCG
>Ga0213826_1000940_pt1 | contig 13362 bp, 23 predicted proteins | sample MC6MC0899MG_FD_180668 | JGI IMG/M metagenome (GOLD analysis project Ga0213826, IMG submission 180668) | Enriched soil aggregate microbial communities from Iowa State University, Ames, United States - MC6-MC0899-MG | ecosystem: Environmental > Terrestrial > Soil > Unclassified | place: USA: Iowa...
CAAGCGTGCATTCGCCGGCTGAACGACCAAGGCTACCTGGCCGTTGTGTGTCAGGGGCATTTCGACGCCATGGAGTGCCTGAGGGCGTACCTGGCCCTGCCAAAAACGGAGGTTGCAGCATGACCAATACCGCCGCTGTCAAAATCAGTGATGCAGAGATTCGCCGGCAGGCCGCCGGCCAGGTGCGCGACCTGCGCGCCTTGGGCAACCATGGCCTGTATTTCCGCTTTCACCGCTCCCGCGAGCGCGGATCGTGGTACCTGGTGCACAAGGGCAAGTGGAACCTGATCGGCTCATACCCTGAGCTGAGCGCTGCCAAGGTGGCTGCTGCACTGCCGGATATCCGGCTGCGTCTGGAAGCGGGGGAGGGATCGAGCCTGTCGAGCTGGGTGCTCACCGGCGAGCTGCTGGCCTGGTTCGCTGAGCGCATGTCCCGCGACCGCAGCCTTTCGGCCAAGCGCAAGAGCACGGCGGCGTCGGCTATCAAGCAGCACCTGACGCCGCGCCTGGGCGAAACGCCACTGGCCCAGATCGACAAAGCGCTGCTCGACCGCGAGCTGATGTGGCCGCTGCAAGAGTCGCTTTCGATCGACTACGTGCGCCTGGTCTTTCAGTTGCTCGCGTTGGCCTTCCGGCAGGCCGCCAAACTCGGCCTGATCAGCACCAACCCTATGGCCGGCATCCGCTTCCGTGATTTCTCCAAGGCCAAGGTCACGGTCAAGCCGTCGAGGCTGCGTGGCGTGCACCTCGAAGACCTGATGGCGCGCATGAAAAGCACCCTGGCCCACAACCCGCAGCATGGCCTGCTGGCCCTGATGATGCTGTGCCACGGCACCCGGCTGGGCGAAACCCGCATGGCCCGCTGGAGCCACATCAGCCTGGCCGAACGGGAGTGGTTCATTCCCGCCGAGCACACCAAGACCGGCGTGCAGCACCGCCTGCCGCTGACCGACCAGGTGCGCTTCCTGCTGATGGCCTGCCGCGAGATCCAGCTCAAGCAGGGTTACGAGGGCGAGTTCCTGTTCCCGGGGCGGCAGGGCAAGCCCATGAGCGAATCGAAGGCCTCTACGGTGTTCTCGGTCATGGGGCAGGGCGAGTGGACCAGCCACGACCTACGCAAGCTGGCCCGTACCGGTTGGGCTGACCTCGGTGTTGACCACCTGGTGGGTGAGCTGCTGATCAACCACGCCATGGGCCACAACGTGAAGGTGTACATCCAGTCCGACGTCATGGCCCGCAAGCGCGAGGCGCTGGAGAAGTGGCACGCACACCTTGATCAGAAGGGTTTCGCCTCGGTTCACGGCTTGACCGGTGATAGATCAACGGATTCATGGATTCTCTGCGAGGTCGCAGGGCGCGCGGGCTTCGACGGCCTTCCGGTATCCACCATAAGCGAGGATTCGAAATGAAGAATGACGACAAGATCCGCGCCGAGTTCGAGCGCCACTTCCCGGTCCCGGATGGCATCAAATGGGACCCGGCAGTTGGCGATTACGTCGTCACTTGCAAGGGCTGCTGGATGGCTGCGGAGGAAGTGGCCTTCCAGGCTCGCCGGGAAGGCTGGTGGGCATCCCGTGAAGCGCTTCGCGTGACCAACCCATTCCCCGTGTCCATGGGCGACCCTGATGGGGATTGGGCGCGAGAGCTGGCTGAAAAGTCGCTGCGGGCCCAAGGGCTGAAGGTGGTCGATTGATGAAGAAGCACGGCCCGGCCTTCAGGAAGGCTGTGATCGAGCTGGGCAAGTGCCCTTTGTGCCGTGGGAGAGCGGTCACGATGGGCACGTTTTACGAGCTGCCATGCGACCACTGCAATGCCTCGGGGTTTGTGGTGGCTGCAACAGGCGAAGCCCTGGCCCTGGATGAGCTGGTTACCCAGCTCAGCATGGCCCTATGGGCTGCGCACCGGCAGATCGATCAGTTGAAGAACCCTCGGGCCACCGGTCCGGGTGCGCAGTATCAGGAAGGCAACCGGCTCGGCGCCGGGGGCAGCAACTACACCGGGGATTGAGGGGGAAGGACATGATTTATAGCAGTGTACTCGCGGCGGTCGTATCGGCCCTGGCTGCGGAAGCGATCGACAACACCAGCAAGCAGGCATGGCAGAAGCTCTACGAGCCAGGCAGCGAGGATGGCCACGACATGGCTACCCTGAGCCGCTCGGTAGAGCGCGGCGAGATCAGCCGCATGGATGCTGACTGCTGGGTCTTTGCGCGTCTTCACAGCCAGTTGAAGCCGCGCCATTGGGATGTGCTGGTGGCCAGGTTCAGCACACATAAGGGCCGGAAGGTTCAGTCGATTAGCCGCTTGATTCCGATGGTTGCATCCCATGCGCCAAAGCTGTTTATCACTAGCGCTGTGACGGCCTGGGCTATTCCCAAAATGAAGGGTGCCGAAGGGAGGCGGTCGAGCGACATGATCGTACTGCCTGCACAGTTCTACGACGTCAACCGGTGGGACCCCGATGCTCGGCCTGAGCGTACTCGCCGCCGCTGGAGGAAGGGTATCGAAGACGTTTTAGGGCAGATGGCCGAAGAGGCTCTGGAGGCGGCGGGAGAGATCCTGAGTTACGAAGGCCTTTCGATGGAAAATGCCGCTTGACATCAAATGGCCGCATGGCCGATTATTTCCCCATCCTGTCATTCCTGCGCGTGTTGAGGAGTGGCTGTCCAATCAAGCCCAGCCAACCGTTGGGCTTTTTACTTTCTGGTGGGGGCTTATGAGCTGGGACGTTCTTGTTGCTGCAATTAAACAGAAAGAAGCTCTTCACCCAGACGAGAAGGTTGCTCGAGTTACCCTCAGCGAAGAGTTTTTTGAGCGCATTAAGCTCGATAAGAACGCGGTGATCGGCTCAGCAGCTATCTCGCCTACCGAGGTCGAGCTTCATCTGCTGGGGTATCCCTTGTCGATTCAGGACATGCAACCAGATTTTCTGATCAGCATGTCCCCTCGCTGATTGTTATTTATTTACATCTAGGGCCCCGGCATTTGCTGGGGCTTTTCGTTTATGCAGATGAATGCCATGGCTGAATGGCAGATTGCGGCGCTCGCTCCCACTAGGCCCGCTGAAATAGAACGAGAGGGAGTAAGCCGGGTACGCACCGGCCATCTGCACCAACTACAAGGCTCACCGATCTGGTGGGCCTTTTTCGTTTTCGGCTCCACCACACCCATCGCCCCGAGCTGGGAGTGCTGTTGAGGCCGAACCTACTCCGCTCCCCAAAAGGGAGGAACTGAGATGCCGAACATGCCCGAGAAGGATCCTGGCCTGTGGGCCGCTGTGCTCGCTTGGGTGCTGGCTCACCAGCCTCAGCTGTATGCCGCCGGCCTGTCTGTCGCGATCGCTGCCCTTCGGGTGGTGTACGGCGGCGGCACTCGCCGGCAGATGGTCTTGGAGGGCGCGCTCTGCGGCCTCATTACCCTGGCTCTGGTGCCGCTACTCGAATGGATGGGGCTGCCTCAGGGCATGGCCACCTTCGCTGGTGGTGCTGTCGGCTTCATGGGTGTGGAGAAGCTTCGCGGCTATTCCGACCTGTTCTTGTCTCGTAAGGCGCAGGGGTGATCAATGAATCGAAACCAGATTGCCACCGCCTACAGCCTGTTCTCTAAGCGTGACCAAGTGCAACGGCGACTGGATACGGTGCTGAGTGGATCCGGGGTTGCATTGATGTTGACCGGTGATTATCAGGAGCCGGCTGTGCTGGCTGCTGTTGTTGATCCACTTGCAGATCACTTCAGGAAAGAGCTCGAGCACATTGATGCTCAGCTCAAGTTGATGGGCTGGAGCGGCGAGTAACTCTGTCGCGCCCAAACCTAGATGCGCCGTTTCACGGCGCGCCCACATGAGGATTCACCATGGACAACCAGCACAAGAAGATCACCGGCTACCGCGACCTCTCCCATAGCGAGATCGACGGCATGAACTCGATCAAGGCCCTGGAAGCGGATGCCGGCGAGCTGTTCAAGCAGATCGGCCAGATTGACGGGGTTGATCAGCGCACCTTAGCTCTGGCCAAAACCAACCTGCAGCAGGGTTTTATGTGGTTCGTGCGTTCGATCGCCAAGCCCGCTGATCCTTTCAGCTGATGGCCAAGGCGCCTTACACGCCTTGCAAGCTTTACCTGGATGGCGCCGAGGGCATCGCAGTTGGCGATTTCATCACCACCGCAGCCGGATCTGCATACCTGGTGCAGGCGCTTCGAGTAAGCCGAGCTAGGCCTGAGCGAAAGCACATGCACTGCCTACGCTGGCCGATTGCCGAGGTGCCGGCGGATGCCCGGTGCTTCCAATTGACCTGGTACAAGAGATAGGGAGCGTGAGCCATGGCTCGCATGACTGCGACAATCGTCTACCAACAGAGCTGGCGGCTCAAGTACTACCTGGCCGGCGTCCTGGCTATCAGCCACATCTCCGGACGCGAGCCGGACCTTGGCCGTGTATTCCGGTGGATGGAGCGCGGCATCAGGGTCGAGGTGCGCTGATGGCCAGGCTCAGGACACTGGGGCCGCGCATCAAGGAAAGCGCAGGCTCGCGGGTCAAGGTGGTCACACCAGGCAGTTGGCGAAGCGGCATGACCAGCTCCCAGCGTGGCTACGACTATCGATGGCAGAAGGCGCGAGAGCAGTATTTGCGTGACAACCCGCTATGCATCTACTGCGAGCGGAACGGCCGTACAACTGCCGCCAGGATTGTCGACCACATCGTTGCTCACCGTGGCGACATGGCCCTCTTCTGGGACCAGGCCAACTGGCAGAGTCTCTGCAAGCCTTGCCACGACTCCGTCAAGCAGGCCGAGGAGGCGGCGGGGCTGGGTGGCTGACACGTCAGCGGATCGCCGAAACCCAGCCCGGAGAGCTAGAGGCACGCCAGTGACGTGCCTCTAAAGGGGTAGGGGGGCGAAAGCTAGGGATTCTCATCTAGCTAGACCGCCACCGACCCCACGTACACATTTTTTCCCGTTTCAGGAAAAGTTAACCATGGCTTTAACCGACAAGAAGCGGCGGTTTGTTGACGCTTTGCTGTTGGGGGCCACAAATCGTGAGGCGGCGATTGCTGCCGGATATTCGGAGAAGACCGCGTCGCAAGCGGGCTCCAAGTTAGCCAAGGACCCCGACGTGCTCGCAGAGGTCGGGCGACGCCTGAAGCAAAAGCAGGCAACCAGCACCGAAGTTAAACCTGCGCGAAAAGTTAAAGCTGAACAGCCGGAATTTGAGCAGCCCGGCGAGGTATCTCTCACAGAGACCGACGACCCGCGAGCCTTCCTTACTGAGCTGATGAACGCCGAAGGCGCCGACATGCGTATGCGACTGGAAGCGGCCAAGACGCTGATGCCTTATGTGCACGGCAAGGTCGCTGACCAGGGCAAGAAAGAGCAGAAGGCCGAGGCCGCCAAACAGGTCGGTAAAGGCAAGTACTCCCAAGGCAAGCCACCCCTCTCCGTAGTGAAGAATTGACCTATGCAATGGACAACGGCCTGCCCGGATTGGTGGAGGTGCCTGGCTGCGGGCGAATCAATCATCCCTGAGCCGCTGTTTCCAGACGAAGCTGAAGCCGGCCTCGATGTGTTCAAGGGGCTGAAGATCGTCGATGCCCCGGGCAGCCCCACCATTGAAGCCGCTTGCGCACCCTGGGTCTTGGCGTTTGCCGGGGCCATCTTCGGCAGCTACAACAGCGAGACCGGCGAACGTCTGATTCGGGAGGTGATGCTCTGCATCCCGAAAAAAAACAGTAAATCCACGATTGCAGCAGGGATCATGCTGACAGCACTGATCCGCAACTGGCGCCTTTCAGCTGAGTTCATCATTCTGGCGCCGACTAAGGAGATTGCCGACAACTCGTTCATCCCGGCCAAGGACATGGTCAACAATGACGACGAGCTGAAAGCGCTGCTGCATGTCCAGCCGCACCTGCGGCTGATCACTCATCGTGAGACCGGCGCCACCTTGAAGGTAGTGGCTGCGGATAGCGACGTGGTTGGCGGCAAGAAGGCGGTCGGCGTCCTCATCGATGAGGCTTGGCTATTCGGCAAGAACCCCAAAGCCGCTGACATGATCCGGGAGGCTACTGGTGGTCTGCTGTCGCGACCTGAAGGCTTCATCATCTGGCTGACGACCCAGTCAAACGAGCCACCGGCTGGTGTGTTCCGCTCCAAGCTCAACTACGCTCGCGGCGTGCGTGATGGCCGGATCGACGACAACCGTTTCCTGCCGATCATCTATGAGTTCTCTCAAGAGATGATCAAGAGCGGCGAGGCGAGGAAGCCTGAGAACTTCCACCTGGTCAATCCCAACATCGACTACTCGGTTGACCGACCTACGCTTGAGCGCCTGTTTATGCAGGCTGAACTGGACGGCGAGGCTGAGCTACGCGGCTTCCTGGCCAAGCACCTCAACATCGAAATCGGCCTCGCACTGATGTCCGACGCCTGGGTCGGCGCGGAGTTCTGGGAGCCCCAAAGTACAAGCTGGCTCAGCCTTGATGAAATCCTCACGCGATGCGAGGTAATCGATGTTGGCGGCGACGGTGGCGGTTTGGATGACTTGCTCGGTCTTGCAGTGATTGGGCGGGAGTCTGGTACCCGAAGATGGTTCCACTGGGCTCACGCCTGGGCCCACCCCTCCGTCCTAGAACGGCGCAAATCTGAGGCACCGCGCCTCCGGGACTTGGAAAAAGCCGGTGACCTGACGATTGTCGAGCGTATCGGTGATGACGTGGAGCAGTTCGCAGCCATTGTTGCCCGCGTCAATGCAACTGGATTGCTGGATAAGGTGGGGCTCGACCCGGCAGGGATCGGCGCAGTTCTTGATGCCCTGGCCGACGCAGACGTTGAAGAAGACAAGATCGTCGGTATTTCCCAGGGCTGGAAGCTTACCGGTGCAATCAAGACCACTGAGCGGAAGCTCGCCGAGGGCACCTTGTTGCACTGCGGCCAGCCGCTGATGGCTTGGTCATGCGGCAACGCCAAAGGGGTGCCCTCGGCGAACGCCTTCCTGATCACCAAGCAGGCCTCGGGCACGGCAAAGATCGACCCGCTGATGGCTACATTCAACGCCGTTTCTCTGATCAGCCTCAATCCTGAGGGGCGCGGGGGAATGGACAACTTTATGGCTGGCATTCGGGACCCACTGATCGCATGAACGCATTTCATATTTTCATCGCCTGCGCAGTGGTCGCTTTCTGCTTGGCATGCAGCGGGGTCTGGATGCTGGCTGGTACCGGCTGGGCTTTGCTGGCCGGATCGCTGAGCTTCTTCTGCATCGCTGGCTTCATCCGCAGAGGGCTTGTCAGTGATTAAAACCCTATCCCAGGCTTTAGGCGCTGCTGCCACCAAGCCCTCAGCCAGTATGAGCGAATGGCTGGGCAAGACCATCAAGCTGTCGGATGGCGGTTTCTGGAGTCCCTTTAATGGCGCCCAGTCCAGTAGTGGTAAGTCAGTCAGCGTCGACAAGGCCATGCGCTTGTCCACCGTGTGGGCATGCGTCCGTATCATCTCGACCTCGGTAGCCGGCTTGCCGCTGAGCATCTACCGGCGGATGCCCGATGGTAGCCGAGAGAGTGCCCGTGATTTCCCGCTGTACGACGTTGTGCACAACAGCCCCAACGAAGACATGGCTGCCTTTCATTTCTGGCAGGCAGTCGTCGCCTCGATGCTGCTGTGGGGCAACGCCTACTGCGAGATCCATCGCTCCGCTGGGCGCGTCATTGCCCTGGACTTCCTGATGCCGTCGAGAGTCGACCTTGAGTTCGACGACGATGGACGACTCAGGTATTTCTTCAGGCCCCGAAAGGGAGCGCGCCGAGAGATCCAGCGGCAGGACATGCTTCACATCCCAGCCTTCACCCTGGATGGCCGAGTTGGCCTTTCTGCTATTCGGTACGGCGCGGATGTGTTCGGTTCTGCGATGTCTGCAGATGATGCCGCCAATAGCACATTCCGCAACGGCATGATGCCCACAGTCGCTTTTTCGGTCGACAAGACGCTTAACCCGGCTCAGCGCGTCGAGTTTCGTGAGTACGTTAAGACAATCTCCGGGGCATTGAATGCCGGCAAGAGCCCAGTACTTGAGCAGGGCGTGAAGCCGGAGATGATCGGGATCAACCCTGCCGATGCGCAGTTGCTGGAGTCGAGAGGGCATAGCATCGAGGAAATTTGCCGATGGTTCGGCGTTCCGCCCTGGATGGTGATGAAGACCGACAAGGGCAGCAACTGGGGGACCGGCCTGGAGCAACAGCAGATCGCGTTTCTTACGTACTGCATCATGTCCTTCACCGCGCCGATCGAGCAGTGCGTGAACAAGTGGTGCATGACGGCGGTTGACCGGATCAAATTCTACGCCGAGTACTCACTTGAAGCGTTCCTGCGTGCGGACAGCGCCGGTCGGGCAGCCTATCTCAGCACGATGGGCCAGAACGGCTACCTGACCCGAAACGAAGGGCGGCGGAAAGAGAACCTTCCAAGCATGCCAGGTGGCGACGTGCTGACCGTGCAATCGAATCTGGTGCCGCTGGACCAGCTGGGTAAGCAAGAAGATGGGCAGGCCGCAAGGGCCGCTCTGATGAACTGGCTCCAACAGCCCGAAAAGTAAATCACGGGAGTAATCCATGAAGCACAAGATCCAGTCTCGCGGCCTGCGCAGCGAGATGAGCCCGCGCGCGCTCGACAAATGGAATCCCGCGATCCAGGCGGCCGTCGAGAACACCTCAGACACCATCACCGTGTACGGCGTGATCGGCGAAGACTGGTATGGCGAGGGCGTCACGCTGAAACGAATCGACGCCGCCTTGCGGGCGATCGGCGAGCGTGATGTCACCGTTTACATCAACTCGCCAGGCGGTGACATGTTCGAAGGCATTGCCATTTACAACCGCCTTCAAGAACACAGCCACGAGGTCACCACCAAGGTGCTCGGCATGGCGGCGAGCGCTGCTTCGATTGTCTTCCTCGCGGGGAAGAAGCGAGAGGTGGCCAGCAGCGCCTTCCTCATGATCCACAACTGCTGGACCTGGCTCGCCGGCAATCGCAACTACCTCCGTGATATCGCCGACGATATGCAGGAGTTCGATGCCGCGATGGCTGACCTCTACGCCGAGACGAGTGGGCAGTCGGCGGAGGACATGGCCGAGCTGATGGACGACGAAACCTATATCCGTGGTAAGCGCGCCGTGGAGCTTGGCCTGGCGACTGGGGTGTTGTCTTCCAGCGAAGTTACCGAACGCGAAACCGAGGACGCGGCCCAGAACAATGCGCTCAAGGCCATGGATGTCGCTCTGGCCAAGGGGGGGATGCCTCGATCCGAGCGCCGCGAACTGTTCGCCAATTTCAAGTCCGGCATGCCTCGCGCTCCCGGCGGGGGCACGCATAACGCTGCCTCGACCGATAAGCCCAGCGCTGTCGCGCCAGACCTCTCCGCCTCTCTGAGCGCGGCAACCAATCTCCTCAATTCTCTGAAAGGAAAGTGACCATGGACTTTGAAGCCCAAGTCAAGGAACTCAACGCCAGCCTCAAGGGCATTGGCGATCAGATCAAAAGCCAGGCCGAGGCGACCGAGAAGCAAATCAAGGCTTCCGGTGAAATGAATACCGAAACGCGTGCCAAGGTCGATGAACTGCTGACCAAGCAGGGCGAGCTTCAGGCGCGCCTGGGCGAGGCAGAGCAGAAACTGGTGAATGCAAGCCGGGATCGGAGCCATCAGGAAGAGCCGCAGAAATCGGTAGGCGCTCTCGTGATCGAGAGCGAAGAAATGAAGGACATGAACTCGTCCTTCCGTGGTTCCCGCCGTGTCTCCGTGCCGCGCGCGGCCATCACTACCGCAACCGGCGGTGACCTGGTGCAGACTCAGCGCTTGCCAGGGATCATTGCCCCGCCTCAGCGCCGACTGACCGTCCGCGACCTGGTCGCGCCAGGTACCACCGAATCGAACTCCATCGAGTACGTCCGTGAAACCGGTTTCGTCAATAACGCCCGCACTGTGGCGGAGAACACTGCCAAGCCGTACTCCGACCTGACCTTCGGCCTGGCCACGGCGAACGTGCGGACCATCGCCCATTTATTCAAAGCCAGCCGCCAGATGCTGGACGACGCCAAGGCACTGCAGAGCTATATCGACGGTCGTGCACGCTACGGCCTCACCATGGCGGAAGAAGCTCAATTGCTTTACGGCAACGGCACTGGCGTGAACCTGCAGGGCCTCATGACCGTTGCTCAACTGTACGCCGCCCCGGCTGGTGTAGCTGTAGTGGGCGAGCAGCGCATTGACCGCCTGCGCCTGGCGCTGCTGCAGGCCGAACTGGCCGAGTTTCCATCCGACGGCATCGTGCTCAACCCGATCGACTGGGCGGCCATTGAGCTGACCAAGGACGGGGAAGGCCGCTACATCATCGGCCAGCCTCAGGAAGGCACCAACGCGAAACTCTGGAATCGCCCTGTGGTTTCTACCCAGGCCATGACACAGAACGACTTCCTCGTCGGTGCTTTCAAGCTCGGCGCCCAGATCTTCGACCGCATGGAAATCGAAGTGCTGATCTCGACCGAGAACGGTGACGACTTCGAGAAAAACATGGCGACCATTCGGGCAGAAGAGCGACTGGCCTTTGCGATCTACCGCGAAGAGGCTTTCGTGACCGGCCCGCTGACTACCGTCACCCCCTAAACCTCCCACTATAAGGCGCCGGTAAAGGCGCCCTGCTGGAGTACTCCTATGGCACGTAAACAGGACACATCCGCTACCCAGGTTGAGTTGAAAGACCCTGCCGCGGCCACTGAGCCCAGCGTCGGCCAAGCTGAACACTCAGGCTCTGCTCTGTCGTCTGAAACTGTACTCACGCCAGAACCTGATGTGGCTGGCGCTCCCGCATCTGCTCTAGGTCCAGCGGAGGACTTAGGCCAGCTGACACCTTTAGGACAAGCAGCCACGGGCTCTGGAACGGACGTGATTGAGGCCTGTCAGGGCGTCGGCGCCGATGTCTCTGCTAGTGGCGCCGCTGCGTCCGAAGACTCGAGCCAAGAAGCATCAGAGTTGACTGATAGCGGCATCGGTGCTGACTCGTTGGTCGAAGGCGATCGGGCTGCGGCAAACCTCAATCCTGCGACTATTCAGATTTATCCGATGCGTTCGTACATGGATGAAGGCGAGCTCCGTCGTCGCGGCGGTCCAGCGTACACGGTGCCGCGCCGACATGCAGAGGAGTTGGTTCAGGGGAAGCTGGCATCACTTGAGCCGCTGAAGGAGTAAATGATGCCGGTTATCAGCATGTCCATTGCCCGGCATCACCTTCGAGATCCCGACGATGATGACGAGTACCTGGAACTACTGGTCGAGGCTGCTGAAGGACAGGCGATGGACTATCTGAACCGCCGCTTTTACGCCGACCAAGAGGCGCTGGATGAGGCTGTCGCCGCCGGGCAGGCAGGCGCCTCCCCTATGGTGAGCAACAAGCAAATCAACGCTGCCTGCTTGCTGATCCTTGGGCACCTTTACGCAAACCGTGAGGACGTAGTGACTGGGACTATTTCCACTGAGATTCCGAGAGGATCGGTGGCACTCCTGACACCTCACCGGATTGGGTGGGGCATATGAGGGCTGGTCCGCTACGTCATCGCTGCATGCGTCATGGCTTCGTTGAAGGCAAGGATGCTTTGGGGCAGCCAGCGAAAGTGTGGAACGAGCTCGGCCCGATCTGGGCAGAGATCAACATTCCATCGGGGCGGATGTATGAAGCTGCGTCTCAGATGCAGGTCACGGTCAGCGCTGAAATCAACATCCGCTACCGCAAGGACGTGGTCGCTGGCCAGCACCTGGTTCACGACGGCATCACTTACGAGATTGTGGCTTCCATGCCAACCAATCAGCGGGACATGCTCAAGCTCATGTGCAAAACGGTGAAGCCAAAATGACAGGTTCAATCAGCATCGTAGGCCTGGGCGATCTTCAGGCCGACTTTGATCGGTTGGCTAAGTCCATCGGCAACAAAGTCGTGCGTGATGCCGTTATGGCCGGCGCGCGTGTCGCGCGTGACAAGACCCGGCAGGCTGCGCCTGTGCGGACGGGCAAGCTCAAGAAGAACATCGCAGCTGCACGCATCAAGCAGAGCGAAACGCCTGGCGCTGCGACCGCTGGTGTGCGCGTGCTCAAACCGAAAGGTAAGAAAACCAAGGCACGAAAGCGCCCTGGCAAAGGCGGCAAGACCACCAAGACGGAATACGACGCACCGTACTATTGGCAATTCCTTGAGTATGGAACCTCGAAGATGGCCGCCGCGCCCTTCATTCGCCCCACCTGGGATGCGAACCTCACCGACATCGAGAAGGCCACAAGCGACAAGCTTGCCGAAGGCATCGATAACGCCATCACCCGGTAATCCCATGATCGAGAAATCCCTCATCGACAGGCTCTCGCCTTTGGTCGACGGGCGCGTTTATTTCGGCGTAGCCCCGGCCGAAGCAGCTCAGCCGCGACTGGTGATTCAAACCGTCGGCAGCGTGGTTGGTTTTACGCTTGCGGGCAGGGATGGATCTCGCGATCTGACGATTCAGATCGACGCCTGGGGTGAGAGCTTTCTCCAGGCCCTGACGCTCGCTGAGCAGGCCTTGGTCGCCATGACCACCGACGGCGACGACTTCACCACCGGTAGCGCCGACCGCCTGCCAGATGCTTTCGAAGATGACACCAAGCTCTTCAGCGTTAGCTGGGAGTTCACCCTGCAACCATAGGAGGCCCCATGGCCGCGCAGAACCCTACCAAAGCCAAGTTCGTGAAAACGCAGGGTACCCAGCTCAGCGTTTCTAAGACCACTACCCTCGACCCCGCTGAAGCAGGCCTGGAATACGCTGACCTGTCGGTGACGATCAAGCAGCCGCAGTTCCAAGGCGGCCAGTCGGACGAAATCGAAGTGACCACGCTGGCGAGCGAGGCCAAGGAGTTCACCGTCGGCCTGGCCGATAACGGCACCTTCAGCATGTCAGGCAACTGGAAAGCTGATGACGAAGCCCAGACCGTGCTGCGCACCGCGCGCGACGACGGCGAGCCGCGGGCATTCAAGTCGGTATTCAAGGACGGTACTTCCTCGACGTTCCTCGGCCTGGTCACTCAGTTCACCTGGGATGCAGCGCCAAACGGCACCGTAAACGGTACGTTCAACGTCCGCATCACTGGCAAGGTCGCCTTTATCGTTCCTCCGGTGACTCCGTAATGGCTCGGGCAAAGGCTGCAGGCGCGCAGAGCCTGCGTGCGATGGCCCTAGACCCAATCCGTAACTTCAAGCATGAACCGCTCGATGTGCCGGAATGGGACGGCGCTAAGGTCGTGGTGATGGCGCTGAGCGCAGGTGACTGGGCCGAATACCGGCGCCGAGCCGCGGCGGCAGTTGC
>Ga0213826_1000941_pt1 | contig 13358 bp, 10 predicted proteins | sample MC6MC0899MG_FD_180668 | JGI IMG/M metagenome (GOLD analysis project Ga0213826, IMG submission 180668) | Enriched soil aggregate microbial communities from Iowa State University, Ames, United States - MC6-MC0899-MG | ecosystem: Environmental > Terrestrial > Soil > Unclassified | place: USA: Iowa...
GCACCCGCAAGGCCAGCAGCGCGGCCAAACGCCTGAGCGTCGACTACACCACGGTGTCGCGGCGCATCACTTCGCTGGAGGGTGCGCTGGGCACCTTGCTGTTTGAAAAGTCGCGAACCAATGGCTTCGTGCTGACGGCCGAGGGCCAGCGATTGCTGGGGTATGCCGAGGCGATCGAAAGCACCCTGCACATGGCCTGTGAGCAGGTATCCGGCTCAGGCGTGGCGCTGTCGGGGCATGTACGCATGGGCTGCACCGAAGGCTTCGGCAGCTTCTTCGTGACCCCGCAGCTCAGCCATTTCGTCGACGCCTACCCGGCGATTTCGGTGGATATCCTGCCGCTGCCGCACTTCATCAGCCTGTCCAAGCGCGAAGCGGATATCGTCATCGCCCTGGAGCGGCCCGAGCATGGCCCTTATGTATGCTGCAAACTATGCGACTACCGGTTGCGGCTTTACGCGACGCAGGATTACCTCGACAGCCACGCACCGATCCGCCAGGTAAGCGACCTGGCGGGCCATCCGTTCATCAGCTATGTGGATGACCTGGCGTTCAGTTCCGAGCTGCTTTACCTGGCCAATCTGATTCCCAATGCCAGTGCGCACCTGCGCAGCACCAGTGTGATTGCCCAGTTCACGGCGGCGCTGCAGGGGCGCGGGCTGGCGATATTGCCGTGCTTTCTGGCGGCGCAGGACCCACGGTTGGTGACGGTGCTGCCTGAGGAGATCGAGGTGACGCGACAATTCTGGATGTACTGCCGGGAGGACTTGCGCAAGTTGAAGCGAATTACCTTGTTATGGGATTACATCCGCGGTGTGACGGAGGCGAATGCGCCGTTGTTGATGGGCGAGACGCGCGAGATGCGCTTCGCGTAGCCGGGATCGACAAGGAGTAAGGGTGCCTCATCCTACTCACCGCAACAGGGCCATTGCAACGATTTGTGACAGGGGTTGAGACAGTAATTGTGACACTTCGGAACGGCCCCTCCCACCCAGGTAGTTGCGTGAACTCGTGAACTCGGACACCAGCAGTCTTCGCGTGCTTCAGCATGTCGAGTCAGTCAGGGCCAATGGCGTTGTTTTCAAGAAACCTGTTGACAGGTCGGAAGAACACACGTAAGGTACCGCTCATCGCCAAGTCAACGGTGATAAATCAGGCCCGCATTGGCCGAACGTAGCATCAACCTCCCTGCAGATTCATCGAAACGATGAATGGTTAGCACGGAGGTATTGTCGTGTCCGGAATTTATCAATCTCGACCGCATCAGACCTAGTTTAAATTATCCGAGTAACTACCATGCCATGATCGCAAGATAAGTCCGTGCCCGTAAAATGCCTTTAAAACGCAACTAGAGAACAAGTGTATGACATAAGATTACCGCTCCCCTCACTTTCACGAGCATAGGGCCAGTCCGCCCACTCGCCCCACACACTACAAGTCCGACGAAACTTAGAGTTTACGTGACGGCACCCTATTGCCCAGAGTTCGGCAACATTCAACAGAGGAGTATAACAACGAGCACACTACGACCGAACGCCTCATTACGCACCATCCAGCTTTTATCAATAGACCGTCCAGTACCAGCTCTTAATTTCGAGCGACGGCCACCTATTGCCCGAAATCCGTAAAGGAAGACAACTAAATGAAACACCAAGTTAACAATAATCCCGTTGGACACAAAAACATTTATCGCCAGAAGAACATCCTTGCCAGGCAACTGATTTCGACACAATACGTCGCCCCTCTCACAGGACCTATTGGAGAGACCCATGAATACAGCGAGCTCCTGGAAGTGCTCTTCCATGCGGGAGAGGGTGACCAAGTGTATATCCAGCTTTCATCACCCGGTGGAAGCATGGAGACTTGCGACTATCTTTGCCGCCGAATGGACGAATGCGAAGCTCACATTATTGTTGAGATCGGTTTGACCTGTGCCTCAGCCGCTTCCGCAATCGCTCTACAGGCCGATGACTGGGTGATTTACGAGAGCAGCACAATGATGATCCACTCTTGCTCTTACTCGCCAGGTTATGGGAAAGAGGCCAACATCCGGACGCGAGCTGAGTATACAGAGCGACTCAACCGAGAGTGGATCGAGCGGACATACAACGGATTCCTCTGTGAAGAGGAAACTATTGAAGTCGTCGAGTACGGCAAAGACCTGTACTTCTTTGCTGATGATCTTCGCGAACGCATGTAGCTACTCCATGAGCACCGCAACCAATGTAAAACCTGGCAAACCGAAGAGCCCCCGCAACATCGAAAACATCAAACAGCGTAACAATGATACAAAACTAAACGTCAGCTAAGCTGACCTCCAAGGAACAAGGAATGCAGTATAAATGAGCAACGTAAAAAAAATCGACGTCCAAGAAGTTAAACCTGTCTTCATCGGCGATATCGCCGTGAGGCAGGATCATGAAGGGCGCTATTGCCTGAATGATCTTCACAAAGCCGCAGGCGATCTGGCGCACCAACGTCCCTCGAAGTGGCTAGCTACCGCACAGGCAGATGAGCTGGTATCCGAACTAGAAGCCCTAAATCGGGCTACTAAACCGGTATACATTCGCAAAGGCCGCGGCCAAAGTGGCACATATGTGGCGAAGGAACTGGTCTACGCCTACGCAATGTGGATCAGTGCTGGCTTTCACCTCAAGGTGATCCAGGCATATGACCGCCTTGCTTTAACTGGTGTTGCTGTTCACGAGTACGCCGCTCAGGATGTACTTCAAAACCCAGTGCCTTACCTACAAACCATCATCGAACAAGCTCAGTGCTTGACTGGCAATTACGTCCAGCTGATCCACAAGGTGGAACTGGACGCACCGAAGGTAGAGTACCATGACGCAGTGGCAAGTTCGTCAAACTTGCAGATAGTCAGTGAGGTAGCAAAAAAGTATGGCATTGGCCGTAATACGCTCTACAAACTACTACAAGAGCACAAGGTCTTGATGACGGATGACTCTCGCTCACCTTATCAACGATACATGAACGCAGGGTACTTCGAGGTTGTCGGTAAAGTGTACACGACCGCCAACGGCACACGGCGAACTAATAAAACCATGGTAACCGGCAAAGGTGAAATTTTCATCGGCAAGCTTCTTCGCCGGCAGGGACGACTGCCGAGCAAGCTCGCGGCCTAACGGAAGCCAACCTTAATCAAGCAAGCTTGAGCATGACAGACACCAAGTTAATTCTAGACACCTTGGCATATGTTTGAGAATGGCTAGCAGCGCGAAGCCAGCCACGTCTCACTCTCTTAAACTTGAAAAACAAACAAGCCTTCGAAGATAGCATATTCACAACGGCGACACTTGAACCACACACATGGAAGTAACCGAATCAATACGCACACCAACCCTGACCAATACCCCATGATCTCCGATGACTCTCTACGCAGAAAAGTAGCAGAAGCTTGCACTAGGGTAATCGAAGGGCACATATACGATAAAGCAACAGGTGAATACTACGGGATATACACCAGCACTCCGTACATAACAGAGCCGATTAATTACACTGCGGACACTCCAGTAAGAACAGGAGAGGACTGGCGCCCAGAGCATGACAGCACCGTCTCACCGCTGGCACCTTTCAACGACTCGCACGACTCAACTCGCCCCAGCACTGGAACTGCTCCCTAAGAAAACAATGGTAGAAGCCAGGCCCAGCTCCACTCGCGGCCCCAAACCACGAGTAATGCACAATCTGTTAGCACCCGCTCTGTGCATCCTCAAGTTTGAGGAGCGTCAAACCCCCTGGCTAGATGACATCGTGTTCGGAGCGATTCACACAGGACCGGGGGTGATCAGCGGAAAACATAGCGTCTCGATTTCCGACGTACACAAGGTATTGCGACTGCCCACTATCTCAACAGATGCAGCAGCAGACTGCTTGTCTAACCATGAACTTCGACCAATGAGCACCCGACAACTACAACGGGTAATTGAAGCAGCGAGAATAGCTTTACAAGGCATTGCCCTGCACCTTGAACGGCACCCTCTAATTCTTCAATCCATCGACGTGCAAGTGGATTTTAATGCGTTATGGTTACCACAGCGACCAACCACTCCAAGCGCTGCTAACAATGAACACCCGAAGAAGCAGCGGGCACTGATGATGATCAAGGCTAACGTTCCGATTAAGACCATCGCCAACGAGCTTGACATATCTAAGAATACGGTCAAGCAATGGAAGAAAGCACTCATAGCAGGTGATGGAGAGGGGTCAGTCGAGGACAATTAGCGACAGATATATATAAGGGTTATCTCCCGCATGTCCTAACTAGATCTTGATACTGGGCCTCTCTCCCCATTAGTGGCGTAACGCCACATCAGGAACTCATGTGCCTGGAGCACGATTAAAAACTCTATTAAGCAGAGGAAGAGAGGGGCAAGCAAGCCCCCCCGCTCTTGATCTTGCTCTCAACCTTGCTGAGAACTGTAGAGATTACTACGACGTGACGGAACGTCACCATGTATCGGTACAGTTCGAATCAAAAGCGCCGGGGGGCTTTTCTGCCCTGCCCCCTGATTAGAAGTGCCGTGAGGCAACATCACAACTCTAGATAACAGGGGCAGAGTGGGGCTGCATCGCCCTCCCCGCTCTTAATCTTGCTTCTATCGTGCACCAGTTAATCTAGTAAAGGTACGTTACATCGAACCCTACAGTTGAACCAGGTTGATCGGGGGCTTTCACCTCTGCCCCCGCCTCTGTAACTATTATGCCGCAGGCATTCGAGGAATCTCTAACCATGCGGGACGGTGTGGTGCGTCACCACCCACCTCTATTCTGATAAGACAACGACCAGCAGCCTAATGTGTCAGCTCTGCTCAGTTCCTACGGCACACTCAGACCCGTTCTTTTAGGGCCTGATCGTCTGAAGAACAAGAGGGCTAATGACGCACTCAAGCGGACCGCCCGGCTCGATGCTCACGCTTACCAAGTCGATCCAGCCCCCATCCACAAGGTGGCCGAGTTCCTTGGTGAGCTTACGGAGGGTAACGTCGCACTCATGGGCGATAGCAGCCTGTGACACCCGCACTACTCCGCCCTCTCCCACGTTCGACCAAAGGGCAAGAAGGATTGCACCACATGAACGATGTGAAAGCACCAGCTTAAGGACGCACCTCATGGCTTCAGGCGTGAAGCACACGGAGTCCTGGGATGCAGGGGAATTTGAGGCTAACTCGGTCATCGACTCGATCCTTAGGCACTCGCGAGGGCTGCGCCTCAAACGAATGTCACGATTAGTGTGTGTCCGATTAGAGCACATCCGCTGAACATGAGGGAATGCCTGCACCACCTCCATCCCCAGCGCTTCAGCACCAGTTCGGCACCCGCATCAGGGAGCTGCGCGTGGCTCTGGGCATGAGCCAGGAGGCATTCGCTGATCGGTGTGGCTTCGCTAGGACGTACATGTCCCGCATCGAGACGGGAGGAGCGAATCCATCCATCAATGCCATCAAGGTCTTGGCTGACGCCCTGGACGTGAGCATCGCGACTCTATTCGAAGGGATGTGACGCTACGCCCGAAAATACCCGTGTTGCGCAGTGCACAAACGCACCAAACAAGATTAAGGAGTGACCACTGCCGACCTCACATAGACGTGTATACGGCCAGAAATGATCTCTGGAAGAGAGTTAGAAATCTGGGCTGGCAGCGATTGAAAGGGAGCTCATAGCGCAGCAGCGTTCTCCTCATAAAAACTGTAGAGTACGGCTAGGCTGCGATCTAGCGGCGTTGTGGCAGATCGTGCCCCACACATTTATTCGACAAGCTCTAGGGAAGTGGCATGCGCGTTCGGCTGGATAAGATAATCATCAATAACTTCAAGAGGATAGGTTCGCTTGAAATTGATTTACAACCGGTAACCGCGCTGGTCGGTGGTAACACGAGCGGTAAAAGCAGCGCATTACAGGCGGCACAACTCGGCGTGTCCATCTTGCAGGCTGCTCTTCGCAGCCTTCGTTCCAATGGCGTACCAGACTTCGCTGGTACTGTCGCAAACGATGCGGTGCTATTTCGACCAACCGAGCGACTACTGGACCTTAGACGCGGGGAAAGCGCAACCCAGAAACTCGGCTACTCAGTCACCTACCGCGGCAAAGATATCGACACAAACGCGGACAAGGAAATCACCATCGATATTCGCCGCGGGAAGAACGCGAATATTGCCATTACCCGCAGCGGAGATGACGACTTCGCGGCAGTTCTCGCTAACAGCGATCGCCCTTTCTCGATATTCACTCCCGGTTTATCGGGCATTCCGATCCGCGAAGAATGGCGAACGAAAGGAGCGATGGACGCCGCAGTCATGCATGGCGACGCCAACCTCTATCTACGCACTGTGCTTGATCATCTCTTCACACGCGATCTGGATGAGATGGCGAGGGCTGCCTGGCTCCAAGAGCGTGAGATTGATCGCCTGCCTGACAGTGGATGGAAGACTTTTTCTAAGCTTCTTGAGCGCTGCTACCCAAGCACACGCGTCATTGTAAGACATGATCAACAGCGTGATCGCCATGTACAAGTTGAAGTCGAAACCTCCGATGCTACGGTCACCCTCGACATGGCATCGACGGGCATGCTCCAAGTCATTCAGATCATTGCCTACGCCTGCTTCTATGCACCTCCACTGATTCTGCTAGACGAGCCAGATGCGCACCTACATGCTGACAGCCAGGCTCGTCTTTACGATGCTCTCAGAAACGTCGCGGCCGAAACGAAAACCCGTATCCTGTTTGCCAGTCACTCTCCTCAGCTGATCCAGCGCCTTATGTACGACCAGGACGCTGCCGTTACATGGATGAGCGCAGGTGCGAAGGTTCCTGTAGACGATGCTCAACGTCCTGCGATCCCCATCCTGATGACGCTTGGTGCGCTATCAGCCGGTGCCGACGCGTTCGATCCTGCCCGGCCATTGATCCTGATGACTGAGGACAAACTACCGCGTCCGGTTACCGTCTTGGCAAAGGCTAACGGCGCGCCCGATAACCTGGCCGTTCTCTCCTACAACGGGTGTGGAAACCTCCCTGCAGCAAGGCTCCTCGCAAGTATGATTACCGACATGCGCCCTGACGCCAAGGTCATTTTGCATAGGGATCGAGACTTCCGTACCGAACAGGAAATGCAGTTCGAACTGTCAATTACGGCAGCGGAGCGTCTGCGCAACGGTGTGACACGTGTAACAGAGGTTTTCACTCCATTTAATGACGTCGAGCATTCGTTTGCCCAAGCTGAACATCTGAAAGCAGTTTTCAACGAACTTTCGCCCGAGCTAATCGACGCCGCTATTACCGATGTAACATCGTTTAAGCGAGACGACCTCGTGAATGCAGCACGCGTCGCTCGTGGGCAAATCTCTACATCGCTCTACGAAGCTCCGCGTAAACGAGGGAAGCCAGAGTGGGCCGCCTCAGGCATGCCTGAAAGAACTCCGTCGATTAACGATTTCGTACCCGCGAACGGGCTGGTCCCAGTTTCATTTCAGCATTCTCATGGAAAAATGCTGATGGACGGTCTTCGCCCGAAAATCCACAATCACCTTGGAGGTGCCTCCCAAGCAGTGACCAGCAGGGTATACACCGTGACGGACCATCTCCTGGCGCCAGCCTGGAGAGATGTGTTTGTCCTCTAGTGGTTTGAAGTAGTACCTTGCCATCAAGAGGAAAATTTGAATCGGTAACAACCCTCGCAAATCTCACATGCTGACTCTGGCGAGGGTTTGCCTTTGAATCGCAACTTTGAATCGATGAAAGCAGTTCGCCACAACCGAATCGAGATATCTTTTGATGATCTATTAATAGCTCTGCGTGGCACGGCCTCAGATAACAGAAAACTGCTCACTTGCTCCCGGAAATGCTGGGTTTGAGCTGACCAGAACTAAGCTGAAGCCCCTTGAGGCATTAACCATTCAAAAGTTGTGGATTTGTACTGGAGTCATTATGACCTGGCAGCAGCCAGTGATGGCCCGAGTGACTTATCTGTTTAACCCACACAGCAACATCGACCTATAACCGACTGAAATTCTCGCCAGATCAGACCAGTCAGTACGATCAGCAGGCTGAGGATGATGGCTTCCCGCCTATCAGAGAAGTAGACAAGTCTGGTAGCACTGCGAACCTCTCAAAGCCACTCTCATAAGCCTATTGCAGATAGCTATATGATCGATTTATCATAACTCTATCGAATCAATGAGCAAAGGATAGTCGCCAATGAAAGCCCATCTTTACCTGCGAGCGAGCACGAAGGACCAAGATGCCAATCGAGCAAAGGCAACCCTGGAGCGGTTCGCTACCGACAAGGGATTGGAGATCGTTGGCGTGTATGGTGAGAACATAAGCGGGACCAAGCTGAATCGCCCAGAGTTAATGCGATTGCTGGAGATTGCACTACCAGGAGAGGTTCTGCTGTGCGAGTCCGTGGACCGACTATCTCGTCTATCCCAAGCAGACTGGGAAACCCTCAGAGGTATCATCAGAGACAAAGGATTGCGGCTGATGATTGCTGACCTGCCAACGAGCTGGGAGATGGCTCAATCAGGAATCACAGGCGAAGTGATGCGCGTGATCAATGAGATGCTGATCGACCTCATGCAGACAATGGCGCGACTGGACCAGCAGAAGCGGGTAGAACGAATTAAGCAGGGTCTGGATAACAAGCGAGCCGCTGAGCCTGATTGGAAGCCAACAGGAAAGGGGCGGAACCAAGTAAAGTGGGATAAGGTTGCAAGCCTACTCAAGCGGAACGGCAATACGGCCGAGGAGATCGCTAAGATCGCAGACGTGGGTGTAGCGACTGTGTATCGCATAAAGCGAGAACTGACCCAGTAAGTATAGCTTGCTGGTCGATCGCCACATCAGAGGAAACGGCATGGACGAACAATCAATGAGTACCGCTGACGCTCTAGAGATGCTGCATCTCAACCAGATCGCTCTCAGGGCTGCCGTGGAAGAGGTTAGTACAAGGATACGCCAGCGAGGCAGTGTAAGTGTTCATGCCAACGTTATGACGACGCTAGAGACATTGGATGTCAACGCTGATTGCATCGCCTCCGCGATCGAGCGACTACGGAAATAGCCCCGACTATAGCGGGGCTTCACCAGGACGCATATTTTAGAATTCTGGCCGCCGGTAGCGAACTGGTATAGGAATGGCTCTTAACACCGACCCAGACTACTAGAACAAGGCAAACCATCAGATCAAGCGGTATGCCTTGAGAGCGGTGTGCGTGCCCCACAAACCAGATTAGGGGTACTAGAGCAGCTAGAGATTATTTCTCAGCCAGTCTGAGCCGGCCTGATTGAAGCCATTCCACGCACTTTCACCAGTCAACTTCACCACCAGAAGCTCATCATTACTGTCCACATAAGGCAGTAGGTAGTCCCGAATGGCAACGCAACTGCTATCAGACTTCACAATCCAAGTCGAATCTAGGTGGTGCCACCACGCCCCCACCCTTTTGATGGCCTCGATGAGATCACTATAATTCTGGACGGGCTTGTTCAAGTCATAGCCAATGAGGAATGTAGCCAAGTCTCAACTCTCCAATGTGGTATGGCAAACAGGCAATTGAACCGCCCATCAGCTGAGCGGTTCAACGGTACTACGTCAGTGAGGTAGCGATCTCAGGTGCTGACATACGTCCTCCCACCGTCCGAAGCGGAAGCGGCGGTACCGATGCACAAGAACACATTTGGAGCTGGCACTAATGGTCATGATGGTCTTACCTTTGGGTTGCGAGAGTGGTTTCGCATGCATCCAGAGGCGACCACCAATCAGTTAGCTGTTGACGGCTAGGTCAGCAGTTGGCTAAATGGCGTCCTTCTCTTGATGTACGCGTCTACAAACGTATGCGTCGGAGGGTGCGGGTAGTCACGTTTCTGTCGCCAAACGTAGCGCGGCTACCTGCAAGCATTCTTCAGCAGAACCCCCTTAATTGGGGGTTTTTGCGTTTGTGCTGCCACCATAGCGGCATCTTTTTCCACAATCAATAGCCCTGAGCCACCACCACCTGTTATTAACCTGTGGATAACGTGTGCCTTAACTGGGTGCAAAGCCCCGTAGCCCTTGGCTTACGCGGCGTTCCGCTTACGGAAGCCGTTCGTCCATCTGGTAGAAAAAAAATCGAAGCCGACCTCCTACAGCTCGATTTAAGCACGAGAGAAGACAATTACCCCATCACCAAGGGCCTTCCCTTGTTATCGTTTTGAGGGCCTATTGAGGGCCTCTGAATGACCAAGGCAGACCACTCTGTGTATTTATCCAGGTCTATAGCGAAGGAGAACGAGTGCCCCCGGATTGACTTATCCACAACCTCTCATATGATGAGATGATCTCACCCGACACGATCGTTTACTGGATAGGCGCCACATTTCCGTGATTCCTACCACCTCTAATATGACCCCTATCGCTCAATGAGCATTGAAAAGCTTCCTGAGCAGCTTTGCGATGGTCACGGTCGGTACCCCGGAGCCATATGTGTCAAACGTGATCGTGCCAGAAGCGTGTCCCATCACCGCCTGAGCGTGAGTTGTAGGAACGCCCTTGGCCTGCATCAACGAAGCTAGAGAATGTCGCAGTGAGTGGAAGACCAAGCCACGCTCGTAGGAATCTCCTAAGGCAGCAGGGATAGCGTGTTGGTTGACCCACTCACCCGAGGGCCTGTAAACAATCTGAGCTAGTGATCCGCTACCACTTTGACGGATTACTTCAACGAACCTCAAGAACGCTCCTAGATCGAAACCATAGGCACCATCAGTGAGGGGCACCAATCGCTCGCTCTGCTTGTTCTTGATCGACTTTCCCTCCCCAGCCTCATTGATGTGAATTGCAACAATGCCAGGTTCCATGGTTACGACATCCTCTGTAGTCAACTGGCATATTTCCTTCAGCCGCCCGCCAGTGATGATTCCCAGACTGAGCAGCCATCGTTTCCATGAGTTCTCTGGGAGACCATTTGCGTAGTCCATCAGCTTTCTCACCTGGTGCTGGGTGAAAGCCTTACGGGTCGATTCAACCCCCTTTGTGAGCTTCAGCTTCTTGTCGTAAGTCTTGCTCAGATGCCCGTTCTCGACCGCCCAGGCAAAGACGGCTGAAAGCTTCACGATCAGTTTGTTCACTGTCGAAGGCATCCGCCCCTCTGATAAACGCTCTCGCAATTTCACAAGGTCTGCCCTGGAATGCCTCCGCAAATCCAACCCATCCAGATTCTCAGAAATCACCTTGTGGCACAGAGTCGTTTCCTTCAGGGTCGTGGGCTTTTGATCTCCGCCACGATCATCCATGTAAAGCTGCGAGAGCACATCGAAGGTCATCGGGGTTGCCGCTGGTTTTGTTGCCGCATTAACCGCCTCCCTTTGCGGTGCGAACACCGGGGACAGGGTAACCCCAACGTTTCGGTAAAAGTCTCCCCACTGACGTAATGGATGGCCGTCGCTAGCAGACATCAGCGTACTGCTCACCAACATCAGAAGATGCTCCCGCAGATCGTTCCATGAAGCGTCAGGGTGTTCGACGTGGAATATCTGAAGCGATGATGTGAGTTGACCAGATGACTGCATTGCCATTCTGCGATCAGTGGTCTTCAAAGAGATAGAGACTGACCTATTCACACTGCCAGCCACACGAAGACGTAGGTAGTAGGTACCGTGGCGTCGGTAATGGTAAGGACTCGCCAACCGGCACTTTGGCCTCGAGGGCAGCGTGCGATTTGTAACAGCACTTGTGACAGGATGGCTCTGTGGTTGGGTATTCATAGTGGTTAAGCCCTTGTAATCGCTGGGTTAACCCTTTCCCTCTTTATCGTTCTGGATGTACTGCCGGGAGGATTTGCGCAAGTTGAAACGCATTACCTTGCTGTGGGATTACATCCGTGGGGTGACCGAGGCGAATGCGCCGTTGTTGATGGGGGAAACCCGCGAGATGCGCTTTGCCCCGGTGTAAAGGGGCTGCTCTGCAGCCCATCGCCGGCAAGCCGGCTCCCACAAGGGAATCACAGGCCGTAAAGGCAGGGCCATACCGGGACTGCCCAAGGGTTGGATTGGTGTCCAACTTCTTGCAGTACAACCTGTGGGAGCCGGCTTGCCGGCGATGAATGCAACGCGGACCTCAGTAAGACGCCACCACAATCGACACCCGTCGATTTTCGGTGCGGCCGGAGCTTGTGCGGTTATCCGCCACCGGCTCGGTACTGCCCAGACCGCGTGTGCGGATGTTCTGCGCAGGCATGCCGATGCCGATCAGTGCCTGGGCCACGCTCTGCGCCCGGCGCTCGGACAGCTGTTGGTTGTAGGTCGCCTTGCCTGAGGCATCGGCATGGCCATCGACCCGTACCCCCTCGATGCCCACGCCCAGCAACGCCTTGCCGATACGCTCGACAATCGCCTGGCTCGGGCCGTTGAGGCTGTCCAGGTCACTGCCGAAAAGCACTTTACCCGACAGATCGAACGCCCAGCCCTCATCCGTGGGTGCAAAGCCTTCGCGCTTGAGCACGGCGATCTGTTCAGGCGTCAGGCCTGCCTGGGGCGTACTCTGGCAGCCGGTCAGCGCCAGCAAAGCCAACACCACGGCGACGAAGGGGAAACGCAAACGCTGTATCACGGTTCAGCTCCTGTTCTTGATTTCGGCGGCGGACCGTTCCGTCTGCGCCGCTTGCCACTGGCCACGGCGCGTGCGCTTGGCCTGGTACATCGCCGCGTCAGCGGCATTGAGGAGGCTGGCGGAATCGTCGCCATCATCCGGGTAATAGGCAATGCCGACACTCAGCGAGGTGTTGATGCTGCCACCACTGTCCAGTTGCATCGGCAGTTGCATGCTGGCGATGATCTTCTCGGCGATGCGCTGGGCATCTTCGCGCGACTGCAGCGGGGTCAGCAGGATGGCGAATTCATCGCCGCCCAGGCGCGCCACCAGGTCATGCTCGCGCAGCTGCGCGCGCACACGGTCGGCAACGTTGATCAGTACTTCATCACCCACGGCGTGGCCGAGGCTGTCGTTGATCTGCTTGAAGTGGTCGCTGTCGAGGAACAGCAAGGCCATGTGGTCCTGCTGGCGCGCAGCGTTGCGCAGGCAGCGGTTGAGGCGGCCTTCGAAGAAGGCGCGGTTGGGCAGGCCGGTCAGGCTGTCGTGGCTGGCCTGGTGGGCCAAGGTGGCATTCTCGTTCTGCAGGTGGCTGTGCCAGACCTCAAGTTCATCGAGCAAGGCATTGAAGTCGTTGCCCAGCTCGTTGAGCTCTGCGATCGGCGCTTCCGGCACACGCCGGTCGAAGCTGCGCTCGCGCCGTGCCGCGTGGGCGACGCTGGCCAGTGCGCGCAGCGGGCGGACGATGTCGCCCAGCAGGCGCCGCGACAGGTGCAGG
>Ga0213826_1000945_pt1 | contig 13339 bp, 11 predicted proteins | sample MC6MC0899MG_FD_180668 | JGI IMG/M metagenome (GOLD analysis project Ga0213826, IMG submission 180668) | Enriched soil aggregate microbial communities from Iowa State University, Ames, United States - MC6-MC0899-MG | ecosystem: Environmental > Terrestrial > Soil > Unclassified | place: USA: Iowa...
TCTGGCCACTGCCAAGGTCAATGTGCCGGTTATTCATGCCGAGGACCTTGAGCGCGGCTTCCTGCTGCTCAGCGACCTGGGCACCCAGACCTACCTCGATGTGATCAACGCCGAGAATGCCGATGGCCTGTTCAACGACGCCATCGAAGCGCTGCTGGCCTTCCAGCAGTTGCCGATGGACGCGCCGTTGCCAAGCTACGACGTGGCGTTGCTGCGTCGCGAGCTTGAGCTGTTCCCCGAGTGGTACGTGGGCCGTGAGCTGGGCCTTGGCTTTAACGACGCGCAACTGGCCGCCTGGCAGCGTATCAGCAGCCTGCTGATCGACAGCGCGCTGGCCCAGCCGAAAGTGCTGGTGCACCGCGACTTCATGCCGCGCAACCTGATGCACAGCGAGCCGAACCCCGGCGTGCTGGACTTTCAGGATGCGGTATACGGACCGACCACCTATGACATCACCTGCCTGTTCAAGGATGCTTTCTTGAGCTGGCCGCAGGCACGCGTGCAGGGCTGGCTGAAGGATTACTGGCAGCGCGCCCAGGCCAAAGGCATCCCGGTGCAGGCCGATTTCGAAGACTTCCACCGTGCCAGTGACCTGATGGGCGTACAGCGCCACCTCAAGGTCATCGGTATTTTCGCTCGTATCTGCCACCGCGACGGCAAGCCGCGCTACCTGGCCGATGTGCCGCGCTTCTTTGCCTATATAGATGATGTGATCGCCCGTCGACCGGAACTGGCCGAGCTGGACGAGTTGATCGAGAGCCTTCAGGCCGCTGCCGGAGTGCGTCCATGAAAGCGATGATTCTCGCCGCGGGCAAGGGTGAGCGGATGCGCCCGCTGACCCTGCACACGCCAAAACCGCTGGTGCCGGTGGCCGACATGCCGCTGATCGAGTATCACCTGCGTGCCCTGGCGGCGGCCGGCTTCAAGGACGTGGTGATCAACCACGCCTGGCTTGGGCAGCAGATCGAAGATCACTTGGGCGATGGTTCACGCTGGGGCTTGAGTATCAGTTACTCGCCGGAAGGCGAGCCGCTGGAAACCGGCGGTGGCATCTTCAAGGCCCTGCCATTGCTGGGTGATGAGCCATTTGTGCTGGTCAACGGCGATATCTGGACCGAATACGACTTTGCCCGCCTGCCCAAAAACCTGAACGGGCTGGCCCACCTGGTGCTGGTGGATAACCCTGGTCATCATGGCAAGGGCGATTTTTGCCTGGATCAGGACCAGGTCCGTGACGGTAATGCCGATGTCGACACACTGACCTACAGCGGCATCGCCGTGCTGGCCCCGCAACTGTTCGCCGACTGCCAGGCGGGTGCTTTCAAGCTGGCGCCGCTACTGCGTCAGGCGATGGCGGCCGGGCAAGTCAGTGGTGAGCATTTCAGTGGGCACTGGGTGGATGTCGGCACCCTGGAACGTCTGGCTGAAGTCGAGCAACTGCTCGCCGAGCGCCGCTGACATGTTGTGGCCGAGCACAGTGATAGGTGCCGGGGCAGGCTTTGCCATCGCCAGTATTCCAGGGGCTTTGCTGGGGGCGTTGCTGGGTCAGGCGATGGACCGCCGTTTGCAGTTGCACAGTTGGGCGCATGTGCGCGAACGCCTGGGAGGGCGGCCGGTGTTGCGCGACGACGAAGTACTGTTCGTGCTGCTCGGGCGCCTGGCCAAGAGCGACGGGCGCGTGGTCGATGGCCATATCCAGCAGGCGCGGGTGGAGATGCAGCGGCTGGAGATGAACGAGCCGGCCAGGCGCCGCGCCATTGCTGCCTTCAATCGCGGCAAGCGCGGCAAAGAGCGCCTGGGTGCGCACTTGCGGCGTCTGAAGCAACAGCCTCATGCCGCCGAAGGCATGTTGCGTGCTTGCTGGCGCATGGTCTGGGCCGATGGCCAGGCCGGCCGGCACGAGCGTGAGCTGTTACTGGCGTGGGGCCAGGCCCTGGGCTGGTCGTCGGCCAAGGTCCAGGCCCTGGCGCTGGACTACGAACCGCAGAAGGCGGCGCTGGCCGACGGTATCCTGGGCTATCCGCAGGCCTTGCGGATGCTCGGGGTCAGTGCAGAAACCGACGCCGGGCAGATCAAGCAAGCCTATCGGCGGCTGCTCAGCCGCCACCATCCGGACAAGCTGGTGGGCAATGGCGCCAGCCCTTTGCAGATTCGCGAGGCAACCGAACGTACCCGCGAGCTGCATCAGGCCTACGCCGTCATTCGCAAGCGCCGCGGCTTCTAGTCGAGCTTTTCCGGGCTCAGCCAGCCACGGATGCGGCGGAACAGTTGTTCCTGTTCCGCTGCGCTGTTGCCCGGCACGGCGGTCAGGCTGACCTGGCGGTAGTTGGCGTCCTTCAAGCGTTTACTGGCTTGCAGGCGCTGTTCGGCCGCGCGCTTGGCCTGAGGCAGGGTGGCATTGAAAAAGTCTGCAGTCGGCACTTTCAACGTCGGCGCCAGGCTGTCCAGGCCGTGTTCGGCCTGAGTCGGCGTCTGTGCGGCGACCATCACCAGCTTCTGTACCTGCGCCGGTTGCCGCTCGCTCAGGTAGCGGGCTGCCCAATAAGCACCGCTGCCGTTGCCGAGCAGGACGATACTGCGAGCATTTTGCTGCTGGGCGTAGGCAACGGCGGCATCGAGGCGATTGAAGATACGTTCGGCATCGGCCTTGTCATTCTCGACCGGCGCCTTTGCCTGCTCGACGCTTTCGCTGTTGTCGCTTTCGGCGGCCGTGGCCTGTTCGATACTGGCGTTGGCATTGGCCGGGGTGTCCTTGGCCGGCGCGCTTTCGCCTTGCTCGGCCTTTTGCGCTGGTGCCAGCGCTGCTTCGACGCGCGCTTGCGGGCTGTTGGTCAGCAGGTCTGGCAGGGCCAGGCTCAGGCTGTGCCAACCGGCATCGGGAAACTTGCGCCGCAACGGGCCGACGGCCTTTGGCCAATCGGCATTTTCGCCGGCACCGGCGAGAATAATCAGGGCGCCTTCGGGCTCGGCGGTGTTGGCTGGCTTCCACAGGGCCAGGAAGCTGTCGCTGCCGGCCTGCAGGGTTTGCTGTTCAGCCTGAGGAACCTGGCGCTCCAGGGCCAGGGCATCTTCCTGGCTGCGTTCGGCCAGCGGTTGGCGTTCGACAGCGGCAGGTTTGCTGTCGGCAGCAGCTTCTGGCGTTTCGCCAGCTGCCGCTTGTGCGGTACAAGGTAGTATCAGTGACAGGCATAACGCCGGCAGCGTCGTGCGATAAAGTGCGAACATGGATCGATCCAGACCAGATTAATACCGGCAGCCTAATAGTATTTGCTCGGGACGGCCATGCTCGGTGGCCGTCCTACCCTTGATGAGAGTGCAGATGAAACTTTTGCGCTGCCTTTTGCTTATCGGCTGTTTTTGCCTGCCCTTGATCACGGGGACAGCTTCGGCTGCCGCGCCTGCGCAGGTTGTGCTGGAGCCTGCCCAGCAACAGTGGCTTGAGCGGCATCGCAGCCTGCGGGTCGGGCTGGTGCTGCAAGCACCCTTTGCCCAGTTCGATCGGCGTTTGCAGCAGCTCTACGGGGTCAACGTCGAGCTGATGAACTGGCTCGGCCGCTCGCTGGGGCTGGACCTCACCTGGCGCAACTTTCCCGACCAGGCGGCACTGGAACATGCGCTGCTGGCCGGTGAAGTCGATCTTGCCCCGGGCTTGACCCAGACACCGGCCAGCTTGCGCCTGTGGTTGTTCAGCGACCCTTACATGCGGGTGCCGCAACTGATCGTCGGGCCGCGTACCGGCGCAGTGGCGGTGGATCTGGAGAAACTGGCCAGTACCGATCGGGTCGCCGTGCGCATGCCCAGCACCGTTGCCGACTATCTGCGTGCCACCTATACGAACCTGAATTTGCAAGGGGTGCCTCAAGAGCGCCAGGCCTTGCAGTTGGTGCTCAGCGAGCAAGCAAGATTTGCCGTGGTGGATGAGGCGCAATTGAGCCGCCTGTCACGGGAAAGCGAGTTCAGCGAACTGGTGGTGGTCGGTGATATCGGCCTGCCGCAATTGTTACGGGTGGGCTCGCGGCGGGACTGGCCCGAGCTTGCCGGGATTGTTGAACGCGGCCTGCAGGCTGTTCCGGCCAAGGACTTGGAACAACTGCACCAGCGCTGGCTGGAGCCAAAATACCCGCGCCTGAGCGAATCCCCGGGATTCTGGCAGAACCTCGGCCTGCTGCTGGCGGCACTGCTGCTCAGTTGTGTGGCCATCGTCATCTGGCAGCGTCGGCAACTGCATCAGCTCGAACACAGCCTGCTGGCCACCCGCGACACCCTGGCCCAGCGTCAGGCCCGCGAAGAAGCCCTGCGCCTGAGCCAGTTCTCCATCGACCAGAGCACCGTGGGTATTCTCTGGGTCAACTGGGACAGCCATGTACGCTACGCCAACCGGGCCGCTGAAAGCATGCTTGGTTACGCTTCGGGGGCTCTGATCGATCGGCCGCTGATCGATTTCGAGCCGACCCTGCACATGGACCGCTGGCTCGACCTGTGGAAGCGCGCCCGAACCAGCGATGAAGCCCCTCAGCACTTTGAAACCCGGTGCCTGCGCGCCGATGGCAGCCTGTTGCCGGTGGATGTGTCGCTGAGCTTCCTGCGTTTTCGCGATGCCGAGTACCTGGTGGTGTTTCTCGCCGACGTCACCGAGCGCCGACGGGCATTGGCGGCATTGCGCGAGAGCGAGGCGCGGCTCAAGGGCATCGCCGGCAACGTGCCGGGCCTGGTGTTTCGCCTCGAACGCAACCCGGCCGAAGGCGAGCTGGAATTCCCCTATATCAGTGAAGGCAGCGAAGCCCTGGTGGGCTATCCGCCTGCGGCGTTGCAACACCCGGACATGGGCCTGCGCAACCTCGTGCACCCGGACGACCGCGCCGACTATCACCGGGTCCAGGACCTGGCCCTGGCCAGCGACAGCGACTGGTCCTGGCAGGGGCGGATCCTGACCCGCCAGGGCGAACAGCGCTGGGCCGATATCAAGGCCAGCACCCGGACGTTGGTGGATGGCCGGGTGGTCTGGGATGGGGTGGTCTGGGATATCAGCCAGAGCAAGCGCGTCGAGCTCGAACTGGCCCGCTCCCAGGAACAGCTGCGTGAATTGTCGGCGCACCTGGAAAGCGTTCGTGAGGAAGAAAAAGCCCGTATAGCGCGGGAAGTGCACGATGAACTGGGGCAGATGCTCACAGTACTGAAGCTGGAAACCTCCATGTGCGAACTGGCCTACGCCGAGCTGGATCCCGGCCTCAACGAGCGCCTGGGCAGCATGAAACGCCTGATCGCCCAGCTGTTCCAGCTGGTGCGCGATGTGGCCACCGCCCTGCGTCCGCCGATCCTCGATGCCGGCATCGCTTCGGCCATTGAGTGGCAGGCCCGGCGCTTCGAAGCGCGCACGCAGATCCCTTGCCTGGTGCAAGTGCTGGAAAACCCGCCACCTTTGAGTGATGCCAAGGCCATTGGCCTGTTCCGCATCCTGCAAGAGGCGCTGACCAATGTCATGCGCCATGCCCAGGCGCATACTGTGCAGATCAGTTTGAGCCTCGACGGCCAGACCCTGCGGCTGACGGTGATCGACGATGGCGCAGGATTTGTCCTGGAACAAAGTAGGCCAAGCTCATTTGGCCTGGTAGGCATGCGTGAGCGGGTGCTCATGCTGGGCGGCAGCATGACCCTGGAAAGCGAGCCGGGCGAGGGCACCAGCCTGAGCGTGGCCATCCCCCTGGATTAGGAGCATTGCGTGATTCGAGTACTGGTTGCCGAAGACCACACCATTGTCCGTGAAGGCATCAAGCAGTTGATCGGCCTGGCCAAGGACATGCAGGTAGCGGGGGAGGCCGGCAATGGCGAGCAACTGCTGGAAACCCTGCGCCATACCGAGTGCGAGGTGGTCCTGCTGGATATTTCCATGCCTGGGGTCAACGGCCTGGAGGCGATTCCGCGGATTCGCGCGTTGAACAACCCGCCGGCGATCCTGGTGCTGTCGATGCACGACGAAGCGCAGATGGCGGCGCGGGCGCTGAAGGTCGGCGCTGCCGGTTACGCTACCAAGGACAGCGATCCGGCCTTGTTGCTGACCGCCATTCGTCGGGTGGCCGGTGGCGGGCGTTATATCGACCCGGACCTGGCCGATCGCATGGTCTTCGAGGTCGGCCTGACCGATGCACGGCCGTTGCATTCGTTGCTGTCGGAGCGCGAGTTTTCGGTGTTCGAGCGTCTGGCCCAGGGCGCCAATGTCAATGACATAGCCCAGCAACTGGCCCTGAGCAACAAGACCATCAGCACCCACAAGGCGCGGCTGATGCAGAAGCTCAACGTGAACTCGCTGGCGGAATTGGTGAAGTATGCGATGGAGCACAAACTGTTGTGAGTGTTCCAGAAGCGACATCGTGCTTACCTTCATCGCTGGCAAGCCAGCTCCCACAGAAAACCAACAGGCATGGCTCTTGTGGGAGCTGGCTTGCCAGCGATAGCGATGGTTGTGGCGATGAAGTTTTCAGCTCTTATCCAAAAACGCCACCCTTGTAGGGAAATCCCTACCCCAAGCCTTCCATCGCGCTGATATCAATCTCTCTCCACCCCCGATTTGCGCCGCTTGCCGCCTTCACTAGGCTTTGGATACAGCAGTCATCCAATAAAAAGGTGCGGGTATGAGTGAGGTGAATTCGAGCGCTGCAACCGGCGAAGTGCTGGTCAGCTTCCGTGGTGTGCAGAAGAGCTACGACGGCGAGTCGCTGATCGTCAAAGACCTCAACCTGGATATCCGCAAGGGTGAGTTCCTCACCTTGCTCGGCCCGTCCGGTTCTGGCAAGACCACCAGCCTGATGATGCTGGCCGGCTTCGAAACGCCGACCGCAGGCGAGATTCAGCTGGCCGGCCGTTCGATCAACAACGTGCCGCCGCACAAGCGCGACATCGGCATGGTGTTCCAGAACTATGCGCTGTTCCCGCACATGACCGTGGCCGAGAACCTGGCTTTTCCCCTGAGCGTGCGCAACCTGAGCAAGACCGACATCAGCGAGCGGGTCAAACGTGTGCTCAACATGGTCCAGCTCGACGCCTTCGCCCAGCGTTACCCCGGCCAGCTTTCCGGTGGCCAGCAGCAGCGGGTGGCCTTGGCCCGCGCGCTGGTGTTCGAGCCGCAACTGGTACTGATGGACGAACCGCTGGGGGCCCTCGACAAGCAGTTGCGCGAACACATGCAGATGGAGATCAAGCACCTGCACCAGCGCCTGGGCGTCACCGTGGTCTACGTCACCCACGACCAGGGCGAAGCGCTGACCATGTCCGACCGCGTCGCGGTGTTCCACCAGGGCGAGATCCAGCAGATCGCCGACCCGCGCACCCTCTATGAAGAGCCGAAGAACACCTTCGTCGCCAACTTCATCGGCGAAAACAACCGCATCAATGGTCGTCTGCTCAGCCACGACGGCGAGCGCTGCCAGGTGCTGCTGCCGCGCGGCGAAAAGGTCGAGGCACTGGCGGTCAATGTCGGTCAGGCCGGCGAACCGGTAACCCTGTCGATCCGCCCCGAGCGCGTGCGCCTCAATGGCCACAGCGAAAGCTGCGTCAACCGTTTCTCCGGGCGGGTAGCCGAATTCATCTACCTGGGCGACCACGTGCGGGTTCGCCTGGAAGTCTGCGGCAAGGCCGATTTCTTCGTGAAGCAGCCGATTGCCGAACTCGACCCGGCCCTGGCCGTGGGCGATGTGGTACCGCTTGGCTGGCAGGTGGAGCACGCCCGCGCGCTCGATCCTTTGCTGGAAGCCAATTGAAGGTTTGCTTCACCAACCCTGTACTGTGGAGAGAATAATAATGCGCAAACACTTGAAGTTGACCGCCCTGACCCTGGGCCTGTTCGCGGCAACCCAGGCCATGGCGGCGGCCGACCTGACCGTGATTTCCTTCGGCGGCGCCAACAAGGCGGCCCAGGTCAAGGCGTTCTACGAGCCATGGGAAAAGGCGGGCAACGGCAAGATCGTCGCTGGCGAGTACAACGGTGAAATGGCCAAGGTCAAAGCCATGGTCGACACCAAGAGCGTGTCGTGGAACCTGGTGGAGGTCGAATCGCCAGAGCTTGCCCGTGGTTGCGACGAAGGCATGTTCGAGGAGCTTGATCCTGCACTTTTCGGTAACGAATCCGACTACGTTCCCGGCGCTATCCAGCCTTGCGGTGTTGGCTTCTTCGTCTGGTCCACGGTCATGGCCTACAACGCCGACAAGCTGAAGACTGCGCCGACCAGTTGGGCGGATTTCTGGGACACCAAGCAGTTCCCGGGTAAGCGCGGCCTGCGCAAAGGCGCCAAGTACACCCTCGAATTCGCCCTGATGGCCGACGGTGTTGCGCCCAAGGACGTTTACAAGGTACTCGCCACCAAGGAAGGCCAGGACCGTGCCTTCAAGAAACTCGACGAACTCAAGCCGAGCATCCAGTGGTGGGAAGCCGGTGCGCAACCACCGCAATACCTGGCCTCGGGTGACGTGGTCATGAGCTCGGCCTACAACGGCCGCATTGCCGCCGTGCAAAAAGAGAGCAACCTGAAAGTCGTCTGGAACGGCGGTATCTACGACTTCGACGCCTGGGCCATCCCGAAAGGCGCCAAAGATGTCGAGCAGGCTAAGAAGTTCATCGCCTATTCGGTCCAGCCTGATCAGCAGAAGACCTACTCGCAAAACATCGCCTACGGCCCGGCCAACTCCAAGGCTGTTGCACTGCTGTCCGACGAGATCAAGAAAGACATGCCGACCACCCCGGAAAACATCGCCAACCAGGTTCAGATCGACGTGGCGTTCTGGGCGGACAACAGCGAGCAACTCGAGCAACGCTTCAACGCCTGGGCTGCCAAGTAAGGGCCGCTGATGGGGCGTCGGCTTGCCGCCGGCGCTCCTTGTTCTCAAGATTTCGGAGTTCGCTATGGCCATCGCAGTGCCCCTGAATGAAGGCGCCGGTTCCAACCTCAAGCAGCGCCTCAAGCGTGCCGAGCGGGTCAACCGCTGGAAGGCGCAAGCGCTGATCGCGCCACTGGCGCTGTTTCTGCTGTTGGTGTTCCTCGTGCCGATTGCCGCGCTGTTGTACAAGAGCGTGGGTAACCCGGAAGTGGTGGGCGGCTTGCCGCAGACCGTGACCGCCGTGGCCGAGTGGGATGGCAAGGGCCTGCCAGGGGAGGCGGTGTACAAGGCGCTGAGCGAAGACCTTGCCCAGGCGCGCAAGAACCAGACCCTGGGCGATACCTCCAAGCGCCTGAACATGGAGCTGGCCGGCTATCGCAGCCTGCTGGCCAAGACCGCCCGGGCGCTGCCGTTCAAGACCGAGCCGGCTTCCTATAAAGAAGCCCTGCAGGAACTGGACGAGCGCTGGGGCGATCCGGCCTACTGGCAGGCGATTCGCCGTAACACCAGTAGCGTCACCCCGTTTTACCTGCTGGCGGCCCTCGACCATCGTATCGATGATCTCGGCGAGCTGGCCAAGGCCACCCCGGACCAGGCCATCTACCTGGATATCTTCACCCGTACCCTGTGGATGGGCTTCGTCATCACCGCTATCTGCCTGGTGCTGGCTTATCCCCTGGCCTACCTGCTGGCCAACCTGCCGACCCGGCAGAGCAACCTGCTGATGATTCTGGTGCTGCTGCCGTTCTGGACTTCGATCCTGGTTCGGGTTGCGGCCTGGATCGTGCTGCTGCAATCGGGCGGGCTGATCAACAGCGCGCTGATGGCCATGGGCATCATCGACAAGCCGCTGGAACTGGTGTTCAACCGCGCCGGGGTGTACATCTCCATGGTGCATATCCTGCTGCCGTTCATGATCCTGCCGATCTACAGCGTGATGAAGGGCATATCGCCGACCTACATGCGTGCGGCGATTTCCCTCGGCTGTCATCCGTTCGCCAGCTTCTGGCGGGTGTACTTCCCGCAAACCTACGCTGGTGTAGGCGCGGGCTGTCTGTTGGTGTTTATCCTTGCCATCGGCTACTACATCACCCCGGCGCTGCTTGGCAGCCCCAACGATCAGATGGTCAGCTACTTCGTGGCCTTCTACACCAACACCAGCATCAACTGGGGCATGGCGACCGCGCTGGGCGGCTTGCTGTTGCTGGCCACCGTGCTGCTTTACCTGATCTATAGCTGGCTGGTCGGCGCCAGCCGCCTGCGCCTGAGCTGAGGAGCGTTGTCATGCTGAGCCCCTACATGTCGCCCGTCGAACGGGTCTGGTTCTACAGTTTGCGCATCCTTTGCGGGCTGATCCTGCTGTTCCTGGTGTTGCCGGTGCTGGTGATCATTCCGCTGTCGTTCAACTCCGGCAGCTTCCTGGTCTACCCGCTGCAGGGCTTCTCGCTGCAGTGGTACCACGATTTCTTCGCCTCGGCCGAGTGGATGCGGGCGCTGAAGAACAGCATCATCGTGGCGCCAGCCGCCACGGTGCTGGCGATGGTCTTCGGGACCCTGGCCTCGATCGGCCTGACCCGGGGTGATTTCCCGGGCAAGTCGCTGATCATGGCCCTGGTGATTTCACCCATGGTGGTGCCGGTGGTGATCATCGGTGTGGCCAGCTACCTGTTCTTTGCCCCGCTGGGCATGGGCAACAGCTTCATCTCGCTGATCCTGGTGCATGCGGTGCTCGGCGTGCCGTTCGTCATCATCACCGTCTCGGCGACCCTGCAGGGCTTCAACCATAACCTGGTGCGCGCCGCCGCCAGCCTGGGTGCTTCGCCGCTGACCACGTTCCGTCGGGTGACCTTGCCGCTGATTGCGCCGGGGGTGATTTCCGGGGCGCTGTTCGCCTTCGCCACGTCTTTCGATGAGGTGGTGGTCACCCTGTTCCTCGCCGGTCCCGAGCAGGCGACCCTGCCCCGGCAGATGTTCAGCGGCATCCGCGAGAACCTCAGCCCGACCATCGCCGCAGCGGCAACCTTGTTGATTGCCTTCTCGGTGGTGCTGTTGCTGACCCTGGAGTGGTTGCGTGGGCGTAGCGAGAAGTTGCGTACCCAGCAGCCGGGTTGAGGCCTTTTCGCAGGGCAAGCCCGCTCCCACAGGAGCGGGCTTGCCCTGCGATGAACATCCGTCGACCGCCTTGATACCGGTCAGCCCTAGACTGTTTCCCTGAGGTACAATGCGCGCCACTGTGATTCTGCCTACAGGTGCGCCATGCAGCCCTACGCTATTGCCCCCTCGATTCTTTCTGCCGACTTCGCCCGCCTGGGCGAGGAAGTCGACAACGTCCTGGCCGCGGGTGCCGACATCGTTCACTTCGATGTGATGGACAACCACTACGTGCCCAACCTGACCATCGGCCCGATGGTCTGCACCGCCCTGCGCAAATACGGCATCACCGCGCCGATCGATGTGCACCTGATGGTCAGTCCGGTCGACCGCATCATCGGCGACTTCATCGAAGCGGGCGCCAGCTACATTACCTTCCATCCGGAAGCCAGCCTGCACATCGATCGTTCGCTACAGTTGATTCGCGACGGCGGTTGCAAGGCCGGCCTGGTGTTCAACCCGGCGACCCCGCTCGACACCCTCAAGTACGTGATGGACAAGGTCGACATGATCCTGTTGATGAGCGTCAACCCGGGCTTCGGTGGCCAGAAGTTCATCCCCGGCACCCTCGACAAGCTGCGCGAAGCCCGTGCGCTGATCGATGCCAGTGGCCGTGACATCCGTCTGGAAATCGACGGTGGTGTGAACGTCAACAACATCCGTGAAATCGCCGCCGCGGGCGCCGACACCTTCGTCGCCGGTTCCGCGATCTTCAACACCCCGGACTACCGTGAGGTGATTGCCAAGATGCACGCCGAACTGGCCCTGGCCCGCCCATGAGTGGCTTCGAGCAGCTGTTCCCCGGCGCCCTGCCCAAACTGGTGATGTTTGATCTGGACGGTACCCTGATCGATTCGGTACCGGACCTGGCAGCGGCGGTGGACAACATGCTGCTCGCAATGGGGCGTCAGCCCGCCGGCCTTGAGGCGGTGCGCCACTGGGTCGGCAATGGTGCGCCGGTGCTGGTGCGTCGCGCCCTGGCTGGCGGCATCGACCACGAAGCGGTCGATGACGACGAAGCCGAGCGGGGCCTGGAGTTGTTCATGCAGGCCTACGCCGAAAGTCATGAGCTGACGGTGGTCTACCCCGGCGTGCGCGACACCCTCAAGTGGTTGCACAAGCAGGGCGTGGAAATGGCCCTGATCACCAACAAGCCCGAGCGCTTCGTTGCACCCTTGCTCGATCAGATGAAGATCGGCCGCTATTTCCGCTGGATCATCGGCGGCGATACCCTGCCGCAGAAAAAGCCCGACCCTGCCGCCTTGCTGTTTGTCATGAAAATGGCCAGCGTTGCGCCTGAGCAGGCCCTGTTCGTCGGCGACTCGCGCAGCGATGTGCTGGCGGCCAAAGCGGCTGGAGTCAAGTGCGTCGGCCTGACCTATGGCTACAACCATGGCCGGCCGATCAGCGAAGAGGCGCCGTGCCTGGTCATCGACGACCTGCGCGCGCTGTTGCCTGGTTGCTTAGATCCGGCCACTGGGATAACGTTGGCGGACGTTCAATCCCCCTCAGATCGAGATTCCATCGTGGCGGTTACCGGCAAACTCTGGATGAAAGTCATCAAGGCCCTGGCCCGCTGGCGTTGGCGCGCCTGACTGCCATCTGCCGGCACATGCCGGCCTGCTTGCCTGCCTGACCCATCTGCTGCTTGCCACGAGGCTATCATGACCCGCGAAGAATTCCTGCGCCTGGCCGCTGCCGGCTACAACCGCATTCCCCTGGCCTGCGAAACCCTGGCCGACTTCGACACGCCACTGTCGATCTACCTGAAACTGGCTGATCAACCCAACTCCTACCTGCTCGAATCGGTGCAGGGCGGCGAGAAGTGGGGGCGTTACTCGATCATCGGCCTGCCGTGCCGTACGGTGTTGCGGGTGCATGATCACCAGGTCCGGATCACCCACGACGGTGAACTGATCGAACAGCATGAAGTAGAAGATCCGCTGGCCTTCGTCGAAGCCTTCAAGGAGCGCTACCAGGTGCCGACCATCGCCGGCCTGCCGCGCTTCAATGGTGGCCTGGTCGGATACTTCGGTTATGACTGCGTGCGCTATGTCGAGCGGCGCCTGGGCAAGTGCCCGAACCCTGATCCGCTGGGCGTACCGGACATCCTGCTGATGGTGTCCGACGCGGTGGTGGTGTTCGACAACCTGGCCGGCAAGATGCACGCTATCGTGCTCGCCGATCCGGCTCAGGAACAGGCCTATGAAAACGGCCTGGCCCGTCTCGAAGGCCTGCTCGAACAGCTGCGCCAGCCCATCGCCCCGCGTCGCGGGCTGGACCTGGGCGGCCCGTTGCCGGCAGAGCCGGCGTTCCGCTC
>Ga0213826_1000959_pt1 | contig 13098 bp, 15 predicted proteins | sample MC6MC0899MG_FD_180668 | JGI IMG/M metagenome (GOLD analysis project Ga0213826, IMG submission 180668) | Enriched soil aggregate microbial communities from Iowa State University, Ames, United States - MC6-MC0899-MG | ecosystem: Environmental > Terrestrial > Soil > Unclassified | place: USA: Iowa...
TAAACCATCTGTCTCATCGATATGAATATTCCCTGGATGTGGATCTGCATGGAAGATACCCGAAAAAAGCATCTGCTCAAAGAAGGAATATAAAACCGTACGCGCAAACTGTCTACGATCAATTTTTAAGCGTTTAAACTCAGATGCTCCACTCGCAACACTTTTTCCCCGTACAAACTCCATAACAATGATATTTTCAGTACAATAATCTATATAGATTTTAGGAATCCGTACCTTGTAATCACTTTTAGAAAGAGCATTTGTCACCTGTAATGTATTTCGTACCTCAATATCTAAATGAATTTCCTCACGCAATCCATCTGCAAAACCACCAGCTAATTCTCGAAAACCTAGAGATTCAGCCCATGTAGACTTATTTGTCAGCCAATTTGCAAATTCCTCTAGAATATCAAGGTCATCACGCATAATCCCCTTCACTTCTGGACGCAGTAACTTTACCACGACTTCATCATAATTCTTTAATCGTGCTTTATGTACCTGTCCAATAGATGCTGCTGCGATTGGTTCCATTTGAAAGCTCGCAAATACCTCATTCACGGGCCTTGGAAGAGAACTTTCTAAAATTTGAGTCACCTGCTCTGGTGGTAAAGGTTTTACATTATGCTGTAGCCTTTCCAGCTCATCAATAAAAATTGGAGAGAACAATTCCTTACGTGTAGAAAGGACCTGACCAAATTTAATGAAAATCCCACCACATTGCTCCAATGTAGCCCTTAAAGCAATAGCAAGTTCCTTTTCATTTTCCCGTTGTCGTGCATATTTGATGGTTTGGACAACACCATTTGTGACAGCAATTTTTAACACCTGTCGTAAACGTTTTTGCTGTCGCCAATAACTTCGAAGACGTAACACTAAGGTTTTTTGACCATTACGCCGATCTCCAGCTGTAATACCACTTGAATCAAAAAGCTCAAAGACAAGATATAACAGCATAGAAATGAGCAGCATGCTTCCAATCCAAATAAGTGTACTAACCTCCGTTACTGTTTGCATCATCGTCTCGGATAAAAAATCCGTATGGCGCAAATAAGAATACCAGTAAACAAAGGATGTTAGCGTTACACTAATGAGTACTGAAAGAAACCTACGCACAAAGTTAATATTTGAACCAATTAAGCGCCCGCTAACAAAATAAATAAGCCCAGATACAACAATAATTTGGATTAATAACTTTAAAAAAATCAATAATGCCACCCCCGATGCTACTTCCTAATACTGCTAGTATAACAAATATAGCCACTTATTTTCTTTTACTAGGTTTACCTCAAAGTAGGGAAAAATCGAAGTGCTTCCCTTTTCTCTTTATTACCCTATTTCAAGGATTTTATTTTATTATTACCGTTGATAAAATACCTATTAGGGTATATTATGTATTTATATCAATGTTTTTTAAAGTTTTAATACTAATTCTTTGTTATAAATCCTTATTTTCAGACCTAAATACCCTTATATGTATAAAAAGAAAAGGATGTGACTGTAAATGCGTAAAAAATTTTTAGTAGTCGGTGGTGTAGCAGGAGGAGCCTCTGCGGCAGCACGAATTCGCCGACTTGATGAGCACGCTGAAATTATTATGTTTGAAAAAGGACCAAACGTTTCATTTTCCAACTGCTCTTTACCCTTTCACTTAAGTGGTATTGTTGATAAAAGTGACAAATTGATTTTAATGTCACCGCAAGCCTTTCAAACAAAATACAATATTGAAGCACGTGTTCATCATGAAGTGACACGTATTTCTCGAGAGAAAAAAATGATTACTGTAAAGGATTTACACACAGGTAATGAATATGAGGAAAGCTACGATACGTTAGTGTTATCCCCTGGAGCCAGTCCAATCGTTCCTAATTTGGATGGCATTCATTCTTCTCACGTTTTTACTGTTCGTAATGTCTCGGATATAGATCGTTTAAATCGTTATATACAGAGCGATGATATACAAGATATTGCTGTCATTGGTGGTGGATTTATCGGCGTAGAGGTTGCAGAAAATTTGCAACTTGCTGGCTTTAATGTCTCACTCGTAGAATTTAGTCAGCAAATTATGATGCCATTTGATTATGATATGGCTCAAATTTTACAAAAAGAAATGATGGATAGAGGAGTTAATGTCATTGTCAATGATGGCTTAGCTAAGGTTGCAGATGAGTATGTAGAACTAAATTCCGGCAAACAAGTAAAGGCACAAGCTGTCGTTTTAGCAATTGGTGTCCGACCTGAAATCTCTTTAGCGAAAGAGGCTGGACTGGCAATAGGTGAACTTGGTGGTATTAAGGTAGATGCTAATTATGTCACATCTGACCCCTCTATTTATGCTGTCGGTGATGCCATAGAAGTATTTCACCAATTAACTCGTAAACAAACACGTCTGGCACTAGCTGGTCCTGCACTTAGACAGGCACGGACAGCAGCAAATCATATGTTCAATATGCCTCAGCAAAATAAAGGTGTTATTGGTTCTTCAAGTGTGCAGATTTTTGATCTTGCATGCGCTTCTACTGGCTTAAATGAAAAAACTGCACTAGCACACGGCTTTCAAGCTAAGAGTGTATATTTAATTGCACCAGACAAAGTTGGTTTAATGCCGACTAGTCATCCACTTCATTTCAAGCTTGTTTTTGAACAACCTACTGGAAGAATTCTTGGGGCACAAGCGATTGGAAAAGGTAGTGCCGATAAACGTATTGATATTATAGCAACTATGATTACAATGGGTGGCACTATAGAGGACTTAAAGGAGCTAGAACTTACTTATTCTCCAATGTTTAGCACTGCACGGGATATTGTCAATTTAGCAGCGCTCGTCGCTCAAAATCAATTATACGGCACCTACAAGCAGATAAAAGTTGATGAGGTTAGAGATCTTGTCGAAAATAACGCCTATTTTTTAGATGTGCGTGAAAAAAGTGAATATGAGGCTGGTCATCTCCACCATGCACATAATATTCCATTAAGCGAGCTACGTAACAGGATGAATGAGATTCCACAAGATATTCCTGTTTACGTTCATTGTCGTTCTGGACAACGAAGCTACAATGCAGTAATGGCCCTACAGAATAACGGATTCACGAATGTTTTTAATGTAGCAGGCTCCTTCTTAGGGATTTGCCTATATGAATACTTTACAGATATCACTACAAACAGAAAAAAGATTGTCACAGCCTATAACTTTAATTAAGCTTTAAGGGATGCCGCAAAATTGCAGCATCCCCCTTTTTTTAATTAGTGGAAAGCACTTGCTCCCAATTGATTGTGCCATTTTTTACTTGATCACGTTTTTCTTTATCCATGATATCATTCGGACGTCCACCCTTAGGCCAGTCTTTATCATGATTTGTCCATTCAGGTCGGTCCTGGGATAAAATGAAGGCAGCTAAATCAGCAGCATCTTGATCATTAAGTGTTCCAACTGCACCAACTGGCATATTGTTTTTTATGTAGCCCGCCATTTTTGACATACGTGCAATACCAGCACCATCATTAAATGAATTTTCACCCCATAATGCAGGTCCTGTATTAGCTCCGGTACCGGCACCATCTGCTGCGTGACAGGCGATACAAGATTTTCCATATAATGCTTCACCATTTGTAACATCTGGTATAGGAACATCTTTCATATTACTTGTGCCTGCCCATTCACGTTCAGCTCCAATTGGAACCCCTTCTGAAATATAGGCGAAATAAGATACCATTGCCTCTAATTCCTTGCTATTCATGTCAAACTTTTTACCATTCATACTACGAACCATACAACCATTAATACGCTCTTCTATTGTCACAATATCACCAGACCGCGCAATATATTGTGGATAGTTTGCCATAACGCCAACTAATGACGATGCTTGCTCATCATACCCTGCTCCTGCATGGCAGCTTGTACAAGACAATTGGTTCCCAACATATTCTTCCGCAGCAACATGTGTATTATTAACAAGCTCATAGCCGTACAAGATGGCTTCCTTCATAGGTCCCTCTGGTACTTCCTCGATACTTGGTGGTGCATAGACAACTGACTGCGCAGCTGCTGATGTTGGTATTTTTGATTGTGTTGCTGCTTCTTCAGTTTCTCCATTAGCATCACCTAAAATTTTGTCACTTATGACAGCTCCTATAAAGAGTGTGCCTGCTAACAGCACTGTTCCCGCTACTCCTGCTACGATAGGTTTCATCTATAATACCCCCCTTTGTATAATCACCTATATTTTAGCAAAATAATGTATTTATAGATGTGATTTTTCTCACACCTAATCAAAATAGAACCATTCAGATGATAAAAATGGATAAATTATGAAATAAATATTGTTCTATAACACAATAAACACGACTTAATACCTCTTGTAGTATATAGATTTTTCTGAAATAAAAATGCCGAGTACTAATTGTACCCGACACCTTATACTTTTTTATATTTTACATTCACCAGTAGCACAAGAAGCTACTCCGTCACCTGCCATCTTTAAATCAGGTTGAATACCCGCTATCTCCGCCGCTTGATGCAACGTTCGAACGAAAACCTCGTTCGGCTCTGCTCCTTTAATACCGTAGCGATTTTCAAAAACAAAGAAGGGTACACTTTGTACACCAAGTTGCTGTGCATCATAGCGATCTTTATCTAAATCTTCACTAAAGGCAGTGGATGCGATAATTTCATTAGCGAGGTTGACATCTAAGTCTAAGGATTCAATGACTGTTAATAAATATTTAGAATCATTTACATCTTCACCCTCTAAAAAGTATCCACTCATTAGCGCTTCCGTATAGACTGATTCTTTATCGAATTGCCTTACCCACTTTGCTAATCGATGTGCTTTTTCAGTATGTGCTGTTTTCATTTCTTCAAAATTGTAATGAAGCCCCACCTCTACCGCTCGCTCGGCAATGTTCCTCGTCATTTCCTTTACTTCTTCTAGCGTTGAGTCAAATTTCCCCATCATTCCCTCATATAACAACGGAGCATTCTTCTGAGGTGTATCGGGCGCTATTTGAAATGCTTTATACTCAATCTCCACTTGCCCAGTGTATCCAGCTAAATCGATGGCACGTTCCAATTCACGTTTGCCAATATAACAGAATGGACAAGTAAAATCTGAGAAAATTTCAATTTTCATTTTCTACAACCCTCCCTATCAATTAAGCCCCAGCGTAATTGCGTCCGGATTTTTTTATGAGTTCGAAAAGCTCCTCTTCAAAATCCTTGACATCCAATCGCATTCATCTCGCCACCTATAGAGGTGGGAATATCCTATACCTGACGCTTCGCTTTCGGTACAAAACCATTTGTTGAATCAAGATAAAATATCTATCCAAATTTTAATAGCAGTTGCTAAGATTAGCACTGCTAAAATTGCTTGTAATACTTTCGTATTTAATTTTTTCCCTGCTCGTGCACCGAGAGGAGCTGCTATAAGACTTGCCACAATCATAATGATTGCAGGATAATAATTAACCTGTCCCGTCATCAGCTTTCCAATAGTTCCACCGATTGAGGATATAAAGGTAATGGCAAGGCTAGAGGCAATCGTCATACGAGTTGGTATTCCTAGTATCACTAACATAATTGGAACTAATAAAAAGCCACCAGCTGCTCCAACAATCCCTGAGCCAATACCAACAATAAATGCTAATATGGCAGCTACCAGTTTATTAAATGTCACCTCATGCATTGGCTTGTCATCAATCTGCTTCTTCGGAATAAACATCATCACTGCAGCAATCAATGCCAAAATGCCATAAACAATGTTAACACCTGCCTCTGATAAAAACTTGGAGCCAAAGCTGCCAACGAAACTACCAACTAATATAGCACCACCCATATAAATAATCAGTGATTTATTTAAAAAACCACCCTTACGATAAGCCCATACCCCGGCTATAGAGGCGAAAAACACTTGCACCGCACTTATTCCCGAAACCTCATGTGCTGAAAATGCTGCGAATCCAAATAAAGGCGGAATATATAGTAACATTGGATATTTAATAATTGAACCGCCAATACCTAACATCCCTGATATATATGAACCGATAAAGCCAATCAAAAATATTGTTATGATCCATGCAATATCCATTTAGTTTCCTTCTTTCTGTTAAATCCACAGAAGATAAAGTCTAGCTTTCAACTGTGAGTTTTCCACTTCCATACAGAATGTACATGCCATCTGATAACAGAAGGGCTGCTCTACTCTTCTAGATAGACAGCCCTCACAAACCTTAAATTTTCTGAATTAGAAATGTGATGATACCAGCTTCTTCAGATTGATCTAGTATCGTATGACCACCAGCTTTAGCCCAAGCAGGGATATCAGCAAGAGCTCCTTTATCTGTAACTTGAACCTCTAAAACTTCACCTGAAGCTAAAGTATCCATAGCCCTTTTTGTCTTCACGATTGGCATAGGGCAGGATAAGCCCTTTGCATCTAGTTGTAAATTTGATTTCATATTTTTCTCCTCCAAATCAGCAAAGATTGTAAGCGATTTAACCGATTGTCCTTGTTTTTTCATGACTGTACGAAGGATGAGCGCCTTCGCTTCACGATATTTACATGCTACAAACATACATGCATACTCATTGCATTTCACCATGGTTTATCGAACCGCACAGCGATTAGGCCCTATCTCCATCTCAGTTTGCTCGTCTAGCTCCGGCGTGATTTTCCCCATGTTTACCTGACGGATTTCTTGATAGGCATTAGGCTGCGGCGGCAATTGCTCTGTAACTATGCTTCGGAACTCTGCTTCATCCTCAATATTTAATCCATGGTTTTCAGCGAATAACTGCCCTAAACGCTTAGCAACTGTCCCATCTTCATTTAACTCATCAATGATCATAAAATGCGCTGGCAGGACTAGAAGATCATCAGAAAGCTCACGAAAGCGCTTGTAAAGTGTGTTGCGCAAATCTCCTACCCAATCAGCAGCAAGCCCAGCTAAATCGGGACGACCAATTGAATCGATAAATAAAATATCACCTGTTAATAAATACTTGCTGTCAATTACAAAAGATGTTGAGCCAATTGTATGTCCTGGCGAATAAATGGCTCCTACTTCTATATTAGACGCACCAATTTGAACGGTCGTGCCCTCGACTAAAGGTGTATAGTCAAAGACAACCTCCTCTGCATCTTTTGGTGGCAAATAGTACAAAGCACCTGTTGCTGCCGCGATATGTCGCCCTCCTGAAATATGGTCAGCATGTAAATGTGTATCTAGAACATATTTGATTTTCACGTTTTTCTCTTCCGCAAAGTTTATAAATACATCTGTAAAGCGAACAGCATCTATAATAGCAGCCTCTCCCTCAGAGATTACCATATAAGAAAGACAGCCCTTCCCTAAACGTACAAATTGATAAAGCTCTCCTCCACCTGTTAAATCTCCTACTTTAATGGGCTCCAAATATTCGCTCCACGTTTTCATGCCCCCATCTAAATAAGCAACATCACGTCCTGCTTCTGATAGCATTTCAGCAACCATCACAGATGACCCCTCTTTGGCACAAACGACTAAAACATCCTTATCAGTCGGTATTTTTGGTAGAGTATCCTCCACACCATCTAACAGTTCAAAATAAGGGATATTCAGAAACTCAAATCTATGTCCATCAATTTTCCAATCTTCAAATGCATCTACATTACGAACATCTAAAATAAATAATTCTTCATTATCAATTACTTTTTTAGCCACTTGTGCTGCGTTCCATTTTAGAACTGACATCCTTTTTACCCCCCAAGGTATTATTTTATTGAATTTTTTAGCGGAAAGGATGTCCCTCTCCGCTTTTTCTTTGTTTTTAAACAATCAGAATGACAATGACGGTGCTGCATCCTTTGCAAACTCTAAGAATGTTACAGCTCCACCAACCTCTATGCCATCAATAAAATCATCTGTTGTTAAACCCATTACATCCATTGTCATTTGACATGCAATAAATTTCACACCTAGCTCCTGTGCCATTTCCACTAATTGAGGAATGGCCGGCACATTAGCTTTTGCAAAGCCCTGTGCAAAATGCTCTGCTCCAGCAGGCATTGGTAATGCATGCATACCTTGCTTATGAATAAAATTTAGCCCTTCAAATGTGAAGAAGATGGCTACCTCTTTCTCTGAGGCCGCCGCTGCTGTTGCAATATTAAACACCTTGTAAGCATCGAAAAGCCCACCATTACTCGCAATAATTGCTACTTTGTTTGACATCATAAATTCCTCCTAAATTGTTTTTATTAATTCGCCTTTCCAAGAAGTCATCCCTGGCAAGACGTTAAATACCTTTAAAAACCCATATGCAGAAAGTTTTTGTGCAGCAAAATCACTGCGCTTCCCTGTGCGGCAAATAACATAAATCTCCTGTTCTTTATCAAGCTCTGATAGACGTGACTCTAGCTCACCCATTGGTATAGATTTAGCTCCTTCAATATGTCCAAAAGCAAATTCTGCTTCTTCACGTACATCAAGAATTAAACCCTCTCTACCTGTAATCTGTTCTAAATCCATTGTTTGCGGAAACGTTTTTTCCTCCATAATTTCATTTGAACATTTCCGGATATAATGCTTAAGCACATCATCTTCTTCCAAAGTCCCAATATATTGGTGCCCGACAGCTTCAGCCCAAGCCGCAATATCCGCCTTTGACCCCTTATCTGTTGCTGATATTTCTAGAATTTGTCCTTCTACGAGATCAGCTATTGCTTTTTTTGCCCTTACAATTGGCATGGGACAAGAAAGTCCTTTAGCATCTAGCTGAAAATCCACCTTAATACTCATAATTCTCCTCCTTATACCTACAAGGGTATTATTTTATTCAAAAAAATATAATACTTTTAATTATTCCACTTCACCATGCCAAGCAAGCATACCACCAACCATATTCATAACATTAAAGCCATGACTTTCTAAAAATAAAGCAGCTTGCCCACTGCGACCACCTGAACGGCAAATAACAACATACGATTCATTTTTATTTAGCTCATGCATTCGAAATTCAAGTAAACCAAGTGGAATATGAATAATACCTTGAATATGCCCAGCCTCTACCTCATCTACTTCACGTACATCAATTAAATGGATTGGCTGACCTTGCTCTAATGCCTGTTGCACTTCTTTTGCTAGAATCTCCTTCATACTTTGTCTCCTCCTAATATGCACTCATGCCACCACGGACATTGGTAACACGTTCAAACCCTTGTTTTTTTAATTGTTTACATGCCTGACTACTGCGCATGCCACTCTGACAAATTACAACTATTTCTTTATCCTTTGGCAATTGATTAAAATTAGAACCTAGCGGAATATTTTTAAACTGAGGAATATTTCGTCCCTTATATTCAGCCGGTGTTCGTACATCGATAAAAACTTTGTCTTTATCATGTAAAATATTTTTCAGTTGCGCTGCTGAGATTGATTGCACTCCTTTTGCAGGCATCATTCTCCATACTAAAAATGCAACAACAATTGCAACGATTAGCCACGTCTCCAAATCTAACTGCCTCCTTTTATACTATAAAGGGTATATCAATTACGCCCCAACGTAAAAAACTTACCTACTTTTCACCACTAAATCCATTGCCTCTTGGATAGCCATATCCAACTTTTCAGCATCTCCTTCAGCAGTCGTTACACAGTCTAATAAATTTTCACTTACGATTACACCAATTGTTCGATCAACCGCAGAGCGTACGGCAGTTAGCTGTGTAATCACATCTTTACAGTGCTGCTCTTCCTCCATCATGCGTAATATCCCGCGCAATTGACCCTCTATTCGTTTCACACGATTTGCTGTTTTTGGACCATAAGCCACTCCGTTCATACCCCCTTTTATTTGATTGATGGAACCTGCTTACGAGATTCATAATATACCCCATAAGGTATATTGTCAACACAAAAGTTTTACGATACTTCCTCAAGGATCTTTCCGTCACTTCAGGATTTCAATCCATCCGTTTTAGAATTCTATCCGTCACTTATTGGTTCCTATCCATCAATTCCAATAAAAAATCCCTGCTATGAGCCGTTACTCATAACAGGGATTTCCAAAAATTTTATTTTGCTAATTGCATGGCTGGACCAAAGAATTCATAGTGAATCTTTTCATCTTTCACGCCAATTCCATGTAAATGTTTAATAACAGCTTCCATAAAGCCAACAGGTCCACATACATACACATCTGTGTTATCCGTTACTTTTTCTGCTAATATTTCTTTTGTAATCTGCTTATTTTCATCTGAGTATAATGCTGTATAGGACGCATTAGGAAGTGCATTCACTTTCCCTTGAATGTCATCGCTAAATGCCACAACTTTTTCATTACGTGCACATTGGATAAAGTTTATTTCATTTGCAGCATCATTTTTCAGTGATTGCAGCATACTGTTTAATGGCGTTACACCAATACCACCGCTAACAAATGTAATTGGGGTAGTAGTTTCTTCTAAAACAAATAACCCAGCTGGAGCACTTACATCCACTAAATCTCCAACTTGTAAGTTATCGTGAATAAAGTTCGAAACTTTACCATTTGGCGTTTGGTCACTTTCACGTTTCACTGAAATGCGATAGCCATCCTCAGCACTCGCCTGTGAGAGCGTGTATTGACGATTCATTAAATACTCTTCACCTGGTACTTTCACACGAATGCTAATGTATTGACCTGGCTCATATGCAGGTAGTGGTGAACCATCTTCATTTTCAAAGTAAATAGAAGTAACAAGATCACTTTCTACTACTTTTTTCGCTACTTTCAATGGTTTAAATAAACGCCAGCCACCATTATTTTCAGCCTTTTGGTATAACTCTTCTTCTACTTGAATGAACACATCTGCGATTACACCATAAGCCTCAGCCCATGCATTAATAATATCATCTGTTGCTGCATCACCAAGTACTTCTTTAATAGCCTTTAATAAATTTTCTCCAACAATTGGATAATGCTCAGGTAAGATACCTAAACTACGATGCTTATGTGCAATTAACATCACTGCTGGCAAAATTGCCCCTAAATTTTCAATATGAACAGCAGCAGCATAGACTGTGTTTGCTAAAGCTGTTTGCTGACGACCTTTTTCTTGGTTTGTGTGATTAAAAATATTTAATAATTCCGGATGAGCTTGAAACATATTTTTGTAAAACGTCTTTGTGATCTCAACACCATGAACTTCTAATACAGGAACCGTTGCTTTGATAATTTGAACTGTTTCTTGTTTTAACATATCGCATACCATCCTTTCGTGATTACAATATAACGCTTTCATTTTCTAAAAGCAATATTTAAAATACATCTTTAACAAAATAGACATAATTAATGTATTTTAAATACATCTTTAAAAAAGTATTGAATTTAATATACTTCAAAGTAAAAATGCTATAATTATTGTGAATTATAGAAAGTAGGGTGTTCTTATGCGTCTAACTTTATATACAGATTACTCTCTTCGAACACTTATTTACCTGGGTGCGAAGGAAGACGGTGAATTATCAACCATTCAGGAAATTTCGGATGCTTATAATATATCAAAAAACCATTTAATGAAAGTTACCCATCAGCTTGGATTACTTGGCTACATTGAAACTATTCGTGGACGAGGTGGAGGTATACGGCTAGCAATTGATCCTAAAACCATCACAATTGGTGCAATAGTGCGACAAACAGAAGAGGATTTTCATCTAGTGGAATGCTTTGATAAGGAAAATAATCTATGTAAAATTGCACCAGAATGTCAGCTAAAGGGTGTCTTAAATGAAGCATTACAAGCCTATTTAGCCGTTTTAGATCGCTATACTCTTGATGATTTTTTACATTCGAAAGAAAAGTTGATGGCACTGTTGCTTGGTAAATAAAATACCCGCTCAACATAAGTTGGACGGGTATTTCTTTATATCTATAATTTTTTGGAAAAGAAAATCATATCTAGTGCACGTATGCCATTTTCATAGATAGGCTCTGGATAAGAACTAAAAAAATCCTTTTCAATTGCTTCCATACGAAAGCCTGCCTTCTGATAAAAAGCAATATTATCAATACTTGAATTGGCAGTACCCACTAAAATTGTTTGATATCCTTGAGAGTGACAAATGCTTGTTATTTGTCGTAATGCCTCCTTGCCAAGACCCTTTCCCTGATAATTTGGTACAATCGCAATATTTTTCAACTCCACTGCCTTATCAGGTTGCGCAAGAAGTAATGCTACGCCAGCTAATTGTTCACCACATTTAATTTCATATAAGTCGCCGTCATTTAAGTATTTTCTTACAGCTTCTTCACTTTCATCTGCTAATAATAATTGCGGTAAATAGCTCTCACGTGAGCCTTCCACTTTTACTAAAGCTGTTCGATAACGGACAAAATCTGTACGCTCAAAAACATTTAAAACACATGGTTGCTTTTCCTTTACCTCTAACCATTTGTGCTCCTCTGGAAAATCCTTTTCAACGCCTATTCGAATAAATGGCAATTTCTCCTGTGCTTTTTGAGAGCGAATATTGACCTGTCTCGCACCTGCGAAAACCCGTTCAAGTCCTAATTCAAAAAATGCAATATCTAAAATCGCTATTTTCGCTTCTATATTATAGCCCTTTCCCCAAAACTCATAGCCAAGCCACGAACCAATGTGACAGCTTTTTTTCGTGTGGTCGATAAACATTAATGCTGTCACACCAATGAACTGACCTTCTTCATTTAGGACAACTCGAGGAACAGTCTTTCCAGCCTCTTCATCCACACATTCCCGTTTAATAAAATTTATTGTGTCCTCTACTTTACCAGCAGGTAACCCTAGTGCATCTCGCACCTGTGGCATCGAAGACAATGCATGCATTGCTTCAGCATATTTAATATCATGTTTCACTAAAGTTACTGCCATTCTCTTTCTCCTTTTAGTTCATTTATCTTTACATTTATACCAGACTTGCATCGGATTTTTTTCATTATCCAGTACTGGCATATGAATCATTCTAAACGAACGTTCATTTTCTAATTTTAATAAATCTGCATATACCTCGCTAGATCGACTTAAACCAATCGAAATAGCCTCTTCTAAAGAATTCGCATAATATGCCTTATCTACTCCTGCCATTGCCATTGCACCAAAACAC
>Ga0213826_1000961_pt1 | contig 13096 bp, 11 predicted proteins | sample MC6MC0899MG_FD_180668 | JGI IMG/M metagenome (GOLD analysis project Ga0213826, IMG submission 180668) | Enriched soil aggregate microbial communities from Iowa State University, Ames, United States - MC6-MC0899-MG | ecosystem: Environmental > Terrestrial > Soil > Unclassified | place: USA: Iowa...
TCAAATTTCTTCGTAAACTCCCTTAACGCCTCGTCACCGCGATAACGAATTTCTTTAATAATTTTTTTTACAACTGCCTGCTGCTCGGAGGTGCCCGCTTCAATCGAGCGTTTAATTGAAACAAGCTCACTTACTTTTAGTATTTTCATCTTAAAAAACCTCCATTAAACTACTTCACTAAGTCGTGTCACCATTTCATCGATCTGTTTGTCTTTTATACGGTAGCTGACAGGATTCACAATGAATCGCGATGTTACGCCAATAATCCTTTCATATTCGACAAGCCCATTTTCCTTCAAGGTTCTGCCGGTTGACACAATATCAACAATCCGGTCCGATAAGCCGATTATCGGAGCCAGCTCAATCGAACCGTTTAATTTGATTATTTCAACCTGCTCGCCTTGTTCGCGAAAATAAGCTTCGGCAACGTTCGGGTATTTCGTCGCAACTCTTGGAGCGACTTCGTTCATGTTTGAATCCGGAAGGCCGGCAACTGCCAAATAGCAGTAGCTGATTTTGAGATCAAGGAGTTCGTACACATCACGCTCCTCCTCAAGTAAAACGTCCTTTCCGGCAATTCCGACATCGGCCACACCATGCTCCACATATGTAGCCACATCCATTGGCTTGGCTAAAATAAACCGCAAGCCCTCTTCTGTAACGTTGAGAATTAGTTTTCGCGAATCATCAAATTCAGGGGGCAGCTTGTATCCTGCTTTTCGGAGTAATTCCACCGCTTCTTCAAAAATTCGTCCCTTTGGCATCGCAATGGTTAGGATGTTACTCATCAGCGCGTCCTCCGATTAAATAAGTAGTCTCGGCAAACCTTTTTGTAAAAGCATCAAGATTTTTCACACCGGTAATATCCTGAAGCACGATCCTTTTTCCCTGCTCGTGCATTTCATCTGCCAACTGAAAAGCTTCCTTTCGCCGCTCCTGACTAAAAAAAATGCAGTGAGTTGTATTTGCTAGCTGTAAGTCCCCCAGCGCCTCAAGCAGCATGTCAATCCGAACGGCAAATCCCGTTGCGCTAGCGGTTTTTCCAAATTTCTCAATTAAACTATAACGGCCGCCATTTCCAATCGGAAAACCAACATTCCCAGCATAGGCTTCGAATAAAATGCCGGAATAATAGCTCATATGGCTGACGATGGTAAAATCAAATTTCACAAACACTTCTACACCGTAATCCTTAATGACATCCCATAGCTCTTTCAGCTCCATAATCGCTTGCTTGCCTTTGTCATTTTCGATAATGTCGAGGGCACTACCGATGACTTCTTCACCACCCCTTAATTGCAGGAGTTGTAATAGTCGTTGCTTATCAATTGATGAAAGCTGCAATGAGTTTACATGCTCATGGTAACCGACATAATTTTTTTCATATAAAAATTTACGCAAGGCATCGGCCCGGCCATTGGTTCCAAGGATTTGCATGAACAGTTCCTGGGCAAAGCCAACATGACCAATCGATACTTGAAATTCAGTGAGCCCTGCTTTTTTTAAAGAAGAGATTAGTAAGGCAATGACCTCACCATCGCATGAAACGGTAGCTTCATTCAGGCATTCGACGCCGATTTGCTCAAACTCTGCCGGCCGGCCGCCCTCGCGCTGCTGGGCCCGGAAAACATTGGCGGAATAAGCTAATCTCACGGGAAGATCCTCGTCTAATAGCTTTGATGCGGCCACCCGGGCGATGGGTGCGGTCATGTCAGGCCTAAGCACCAATGTATGGCCTTCTTTATCAAGCAATTTAAAAAGCTGCTGATCAGCAATCGCTGATGCCGCTCCAACGGTTTCGTAGTATTCAAGTGCCGGGGTTTCGATAAATTGGTAGCCCCAAAGTTTCATCGTTTCGGCCATTGTCGTCCGGACGCGGTATTTTTTTTCATATAACTCCGGTAATGTATCACGCATTCCTAATGGCTTTTCAAACATAAACAAGCGACTCAAATTGTTCACCCATTTCTCTTTGCTTTAGTCTGCTAAATTGGTAGTGAATTAAAGTTATTAATTAGTAGTTTACCCCTTGGTTTTCGTTTCGTCAATGAAAAAATCTTTGGGTTCTAAGGGCGAGGGTTGTTGCTGAAGATGATGATTTCAGCGGACTTTTAGAATAATTCCGCGGGAATTCGAATCTATTCCGCGGATTTTGCGAATAATTTCCGACAACTTTGGAAATTATTCCGCCAATCTGGGCTTCCACCAACTGAACGAAAATAAAAAACACCCCTGAAAAAATTTTTCAGGGGTGAAGAGTTACTTTTTACCAGAACTTCGGATTGCTTTTAACAAGTGTTACCGAAGCTGCTTTGCTTCTATTACCAGCAGCATCTGTAGCTGTGAAGGTTAACACTGTTCCGTGTGTTTGTGCTGATTTAAATGGAATCGTGAAGACTCCGTCTTGATTAGCAACAGTGGTGCCTAAGAGTGTTTTCCCATCAAATACAGTTACGGTTGAACCCGCTTCGGCTTTTCCGGTAACGCTCTTAGCTGGGGCAATGATTTGACCAACTTCTGGAGCAGTTGGAGCCGTAACATCTTTTACAACTACTTTTGTTTCTGCACTCTTATTACCAGCAAGGTCAGTAGCTGTTACTGATACTTCTGTTCCTGCTTTCAATGGAGAGATACTTAGCGCAAACGTGCCATCGGCATTAGCTTTAACAAAACCGAGAACTTGACCATTTGCTTTGACCTCAACCTTTGCTCCGTCTTCTGTTTTACCAGTCACTTTTGTTGATTGATCCGTTACTTCGTTCACAGCTGGAGCTGCAGGTGAAACCGTGTCTATTAAAATTCTGTTTTCAATCTGAGCCGAAATTGGTCCAGTAAAGGATTTTACATAATTAACAAATGCATCTAAATCTGACATCCAAGTAGCTCGATTCGTTCCTTGTTTCAGAACCACGAACCCATCTCCGCCGTCAGCCATGAAGTTATTGACCGTAATAGAGTACACGCCTTTAGGATCAATTTTTGAACCGTTCGGAAGGTAAATATCTAAAACCTTTTGCCCGATAGGTAAATTATTTGTCCAGGTATACTTCAAACCGGAAATTTGCATGATCCGATCTCTGTCAGCCTGGAACTGCTGATTTAATAATGTTCTTACTTGATCACCAGTGATATTCATTGTCACGATATCATTACCGAATGGCTGAATCGCGAACAAATCTCCCCACGTAATCTGGCCTGCTTTTTTAATCTCATCACGGACACCGCCTGCATTCATAAAGGCAAACTGTGTTCCTGTTGCTGCACGCATCCCATCAGCAATCAGGTTACCAAGAGGCATTTCCCCTGCTGCATTTGCTGTGCGGGAAATTGGTGCTGCCGCTTCGCCTACTATCGCACTAGTAATTGGAGCAACATCTACTTGATACTGATCAAGTTCTGCTTTAATTTTTGCATCAAGATGGGCATCATCTTGGAAGGTCGTCACGATTTCAGCTTTTTTAGTGATGATTTCTTTTGTAACAGGGTCAATGGTTAAATCCACATCTGAGAAGGCCGTTCCATAGGAATAAGACTGGACAAGCAATTTTCCGTCTACAGTAGAATTCAAATATCTATGGTCGTGAGCACCAAAGATTACATCTACTTCATCATCCACTGCTTTTGCAATATCGACAATATTTCCTGTTGGATTTGAACCGTCTGCTGCTGAAGTTCCGGGGTTATGAGCAAGAACAACGATAGATTTAATGCCTTTCTTTTTTAATTCTGCCGCATACTTGTTAATTGCTTCCGTTTCATCCGTGAATTTAACTCCTGCCACACCGCTTGCCGTAACAATATTTGGTGTTTCCGTTGTCACCACACCGATAAAGCCGATTTTGACTCCGTCAACTTCTTTAACCACGTATGGAGGTAAAATTAATTCACCCGTTGATTCTTTTACAACATTTGCGGCCACATATGGGAAGGCCGCACCTTCAAACTCACCATACTTGTCTACTGTTTTCGGATGAGCGCCGCCATTGATTAAGCGCATCATTTCATCTACGCCTTCATCAAATTCGTGGTTTCCGATTGTACCCACATCAAAACCAAGTTCATTTAAGAAACGAATGGTGGGCTCATCCTGTAATAACGCGGATACCGGACGGCTCGCACCCACTGCATCGCCAGCTTGAACCATTAAGGTGTTGGAAGTATTTGTTGCTTCCCTTTCCTTTAAATAACCTGCTAAATATTCAATGCCTCCGGCAGGTTTGCCAGAAACAGTAGTTTTATAGTCTAATTGGCCGTGCAAGTCATTAATCCCTAGTAATTGAACATGGACGGTTTGATCAAGTTGATAGGTTTCATAGCCTGCTTTTGTTGTCGATGCCCCTAAATCCTTTACATTTGGCGTTTGACCAAGGTAGACTTTAGCAGCAGGTGAAGAGTTAAAGGTTAAGATTGCTTTGCCGCCAACAGGAGCAATTTTCCAGTTATTATCCGCCACCGGACTAACTGTACCTTGAGCACTGATATAATCCATTAAAATTTGTCGGTTTTCAAATGGTGAATCAATGACAACCTTTGCTTTGCCGCCGACTAATGGCGGGAAGCCGCCGCCGCCGCTAGCACGGTAGTTATTGGTGGCTACAATAAATTCCTGATTGTCAGCAATAGGCGTACCGTCCATCATTGTAAAATTAATAATCCGATGGGAATCCGGGTTTAAAAGTGCGCCATTTACCCAGTTGTATCTGGCATCTTTTGTCACATCAATTTGGTATTTAATCCCGTCAATGACGTCATAATTGTATGGGCGGAAATCGTAATCCAGTAATTCTTGGTTGCCCTCAATATTTGAATCAATTTTCTTGAATTGTGCTGCAGACATTTCTAACCATTCTCTTACTTGTGCACCGGTTAGTTTAACAGCTTTTAACGTATTATTGAATAAGTACAAATCATTGGCACTCTTAATCGAAAGCTCACCCTTCGTTATATTCGTGAAGTCGCCGACACCTCCACGGCCGCCTTTGAAAGGAGCTGCAGCAGAGATGACCGGCAGATCCTTTAGTTCTGGAGCTTTAGTGTCAATCCATTTATTCACATAATCAATTTGGGCATTGTTCACGATTTGAACGGATGGATCGTCCATAACCCGTGAGAAGAAACTATGCATAGGAATAGTCGTTTCGCCTATTTTCCCACGAACATAGGCAAGGGTTCCTTCATGCTCCGCTTTTACATCTTCAACGATGGTGGTGTCCAAAGCCGTATTAGCTGTTACTGGGCGGTTAACTGATTTAGATTTTGACTTATCAACCGTCCATTTTCCGTTTGCGTCTTGAACTAGGGCTAAGTCAAGAACGCCTAAATTATTTCCCCAATATCCAGCTTCAACTGCTTGCGTGCCGTTGATTTTTCCATTGGTATTATCAATACCAGTTTTGTCATTAAAGGAACCATCACCAGGGAAGTTTAAGTGAGCATGTCCAAAAAGCATTGCGTCGATGCCAGAAACCTTTGTTAAATCATATACAGCATTTTCTGCTTCTTCTTTCCCTTCTTCAGCAATGTCACAGCCAGAGTGGGCAATCGCGACAATCACTTCAGCACCTTTTGCTTTCATTTCCGGAATGAATTTATTTGCTTGTTTTACAATATCCTTCGTAATAACTTTGCCGGTCAAATTATCCTTGTCCCATTGCATAATCTGCGGTGGAGCAAAACCAATCACCCCAACCTTAATGGTCGACTCGTTACCACTAGCATCTTTAATTGTTTTGTTGATAATTTTATAAGGAGTAAAGTAATTTACATCATTATCAGGATTGCCGTCTTTATCATCTTTGTATATATTAGCGTTGACAATTGGGAACTTTGCTTCTTCAAGAACATTGTCTAAGTAGTCCAAACCGTAGTTAAACTCATGGTTGCCGACAATTCCTCCATCATATTCTAAGTAATTCATCGCTCTCAAAATAGGATGGGTATCATCCTTTCCTAACGGTTTAATTCTATTGACATAATCCGCAAGCGGATTCCCCTGAATCAAATCTCCAGCATCAAACAGCATCGAGTTGTTAACTTCCGATCTTGCCTGCTGTATTAAAGTGGCGGTTTTTGCTAGTCCATAATTAATTCCCGTAGCAGTATCCTGGTAATAATCATATGGCATGATATTCGAATGAAGATCAGTAGTTTCTAAGATACGGAGAGTAGCGGTGTTTCCTGTTTCCTCCGCTTTCACATTATAAGGAATGGCTGGTGCTAAAATAGTACTAAGTATTAAAGCTGAAGCAGTTAATTTACTAAACTTTACAAAACTCTTCTTTTTCTTCATGCGTCTTTCACCTATCCCCTCGAATTATTCTTTCTACTTAGAACAAATCTCATGAAAATATGTAGAAATCATCTCCCCTTTACGTAAGATTCAGCAAAAAACGGCAAATTTTTAATAGCTTTTTTTTCTATTAAAAATTTGCCGCTAGCTACTCTATGAATAAGGACTGAATCTTTTAGTATAGATGCTCTACTATTATACTGTTCTAATTTAAGAACGAAAATGTGCTATATTTACTATTTTTGTGCCTGTTTTTTACAAAAATAAAAAAAGGCCTAGTCAAAATTGACCAGCCTACTTTTTCACTTGATATATCGGGTCATCATCCCAGCGCTTCTTTAGTTCTTCCTTCGAATAGATGACCCTCATCGGGTTACCCCCTACGAAGCAACCGGGCGGAACGTCCTTATGGACTAGAGTGCCAGCCGATACAATCGCCCCATCGCCAATAGTGATGCCTGGAAGGATCGTGGAATTAGCACCAATCATCACTTCACTGCCAATTTCGACAATACCAAGGCGGTATTCTTTAATCAAATACTCGTGGGCAAGGATAGTCGTGTTGTAACCAATGACCGTATTACGGCCAACGCTGATTTTTTCAGGAAACATGACATCAAGCATGACCATCAAGGCGAAGGATGTTTGTTCTCCGACCTTCATCTTAAGGAAAGTACGATAAAGCCAATTCTTCATCCCTAAAAAAGGCGTGTAACGCGCCAACTGAATCACAACAAAATTTTTAACAACCTTCCAAAAAGGCACGGTCTTGTAGACGTGCCATAAGGAGTTGGCTCCTTCGACCGGATAACGGGTCGTATTCCTCATATTTCTCACTCTCCGAGGATTTTTAATAAGTCATGCATGTGATCAAGGATGTAATCTGGTTCGTATTTTGCAATGTAGTCTCTGCCTTTGATAGACCATGAGACACCCGCCGTTTTTGTGCCGGCATTTTTTCCGGCTAAAATATCATGGAAATTGTCACCGACCATGAGTGTTTCCGCCGGTACAGCATCAATCTGCTCTAGCGCAGTAAAAATAGGTTCAGGATCAGGCTTTACTTTTGTCACATGATCTAGTGCAACAACCACCTCAAAAAAGTGATCAAGGTTCGTCAATCGCAGCCCCTTCAAGGCGACGTCGTGACGTTTCGTGGTGACAATTCCGAGTTTGTAGCCTTTTTCGAATAATGTTTGAATTGTCTCAAACACACCTTCAAATTCTTTCACGAGTGCATCATGGTTGGCAAGATTAAATGTACGATATTCCACTATCATCTCCTCAACACGATCCGGATCAACCGTACTAAATGCTTCATGAAGGGTCGGTCCCATAAATGGCAATACATCCTCGCGGCTATACTTGCTTGGATAATATTTTTCAAGCGTATGCAAATAAGTAGAAATAATCAATTCATTCGTATCGATTAACGTTCCATCTAAATCAAAGAGAATTGTCGTAATTTTGTTTTTCATAGGATGCATCCTTTCCTTTTACTAGCCCCGAGCGTTTCCAAATCGTACCGACCACTAAGGTTAACATAACCGCCATACCCAGCCGGATTAAAAACAGCGGCAGCACCGGGATGCCGAGCGGAACAAAGATTAAGGTATCTTCGACAACCGCATGGCAGGCCATTAGAAAAATAAATGCCAGCGTAATATCCTTCTTGCTGACCCCATCTTCTTTCACGGCCTGGATCATCACCCCTGCACCATATGCCAGACCGAATAATAAACCGGCGGCCATCGTCGTTGAGGTATTTTCCTTCATCCCAAGCGTTTTCGTGATCGGTGCCATCGTTTTGGAAAATTTATTTAACCATTGTAAGTCTTTTAATATTTGAATGACCACCATAAGCGGGATGACAATCATCGCCAGCTGTAAAATACCAAGGCCCGCTTTTTGAATCGCCTCAACCAAAATCCCAGCAACACCATCGGCCGGTGACGTGCTTGGCTGAATTAAACCGTACTTTGCAGTCTCACCGCCCCCACGCCAAACAAGATTAATGACTATGGCTGAAAGGAGGGCAAGTCCCGGCCTTGTGACCAGAACAACCCAGAGTTTCAGACCGGCTTTCATCGCCACGCTTGATTCGATGAATAAATTATGTGAAAAGGACAGCATCACGGCCAAGATAAACACTTCTTTTACCGAAAAATCAAGCGTGAGAATCGCACCAATCGCCGCATATAGGTTAAGGAAATTCCCAAGTACAAGGGGAATCGCGGCATCCCCGGACAATCCCAGCAGCTTCATCAACGGGGAAATCATTTTTATGACCCATGGCAAAACGGGTGTATACTGCAGCACTGCCACAATCAAGGTAACTGGAAAAATAATTTTCCCTAATGTCCAAGTCGTCTTAAATCCAACCAGCAGCCCCTTTTTTAATGAGTTAATTAGCATTTCCCCTAAGTTCCCCTTTTTCGTTTTAAAAGTTCATTTCTATAATCCAGCACGAGTTATGTCGTTAACTATATGATTTGTGACACTTATTACAAATTCCATCTTTTACATAAAAATATTAATTAGCTTTATCTAAATAACGCGCTTCTGACTGCTGTTTTGTCCGGCGATAAAGAATAATCGCCACCGCCACAACAATTAGGGCAATCGAAATCGTTTGCGCCATCCGCAGGCTGCCAAGCATTAAGCTATCTGTCCGGAGACCTTCCACGAAAAACCGGCCGACTGAATACCAAATGACATAGGAAAGGAATAACTCGCCGCGGCGAAAATTCACTCGGCGGAGCAATAATAATAGGAAAAAGCCAATAAAATCCCAGACGGATTCATATAAAAATGTTGGATGATAGTACGTTCCATTAATATACATTTGATTGATAATAAAGTCCGGTAAATGCAAGTTTTCAAGGAATGACCTTGTCACTTCACCACCGTGGGCTTCCTGATTCATGAAATTTCCCCAGCGGCCGATTGCCTGCCCGAGAATAATACTTGGTGCGGCAATGTCCGTAATTTTCCAAAAAGAAATGCCTCGTTTCTTAGCAAAAATAATCGTCGTAATAACCGAACCGATCAGGGCTCCGTGAATCGCAATCCCGCCGTTCCATATTTTCGGGATGTCTGCCGGATGATTCACATAATATTGCCATTCAAAAATCACATAATAAATCCGCGCCGAAATAATTGCAATTGGAATCGCCCACAGCATCAAATCAGCAAACGTATCCTTCGGAAGCCCGCGGCGATTTCCTTCTCTAATGGCCAGAAACAGCGCAAGTGCCAGACCTGAGCCAATAATAATCCCATACCAGTGCACGTCAATCGGACCAATTGAAAAGGCAATTGGGTTCAATGGCTGAATTGTTTCATTCATTTTCTATCTCCCCTTACATGTCTTCATGTTCTCCATCTTCAATCACATCTGAAAGACGTTCCGTAAATTGCTGCGCCGCATTCACGCCCATTCGTTTTAAGCGGAAATTCATCGCTGCAACTTCAATAATGACAGCAAGGTTCCGTCCAGGGCGAACAGGAACGGTCAGCTTCGTGACCTCTGTGTCAATAATTTTCATCTTCTCTTCATCCAAACCAAGGCGATCGTATTGCTTTTTGGAATCCCAAATTTCTAAATCCATGACCAGCGTGATGCGCTTATTGCTGCGGACTGCACCGGCGCCGAATAGTGTCATGACGTTGATAATCCCAAGTCCGCGGATTTCTAATAAATGTTCGATTAAATCCGGTGACGTGCCGACTAACGTATCCTGGTCTTCCTGACGGATTTCCACACAATCATCGGCAACTAGGCGATGGCCGCGCTTGACGAGTTCCAGAGCCGTTTCACTTTTACCAACACCACTTTTTCCGGTAATTAACACACCAATTCCATAAACGTCCACTAATACGCCGTGGACTGCCGTTGTCGGTGCCAGCTTGCTCTCTAAATAGTTTGTCAATCGACTGGAAAAACGGGTCGTTTTCATGCTTGTCCGTAAAACAGGCACTGATTCACGTTCTGATGCTTCCATTAGCTCGACTGGGACTTCAATGTCCCTTGTGACAATAATTGCCGGAGTAATGTCGGTACATAACCGTTCCATTCGGGAAATGCGTTCTCCTTCAGGCAGTTCCTCAAAAAAGGACAGTTCTGTTTTTCCTAATAGTTGAATGCGTTCCGCAGGATAAAATTCAAAGTAACCGGCCATTTCAATTCCCGGCCGGGAGATATCACTTGTGGTGATGGGGCGGTTAATTCCTTCTTCACCGCTGACCAATTCAAGCTTAAATTTCTCCAATATTTCTTTGGTGCGTACTTTTGGCAAGAAGCATCCTCCTTAATCGAAAAGCGTAAGGTGCCTGCTTATCGGCGATCAGCATAAGACGAGCCGGCAGGAAGGTTGCTCTTTAACCTTCATGACGATTGGCATATGATCGAGCCGATGGCGCCTGGAGCTAGACCGAAATCATATTTTAAAACCAATAAGAAAATTCATTACCTCTTATTTTAGCATTTTTTGAAAAAGAACCAAACGGAAGTTGTTCAAAAAAATTGAAAAGGTGCAGACCAGTTGTAAATGGTTTGCACCCTCCGTCAATCAATTCTTCGCTTTTCTTGATGGATCCAGAATAGTTTTATGAATGATTAGGTTAACCAGAGACATCAGTACCGCAATAAACAATGCCATGCCAAAGCCGTGAATTTCAAAGGCATCTCCCATTAAATAATCGGTCAGCTCGAGTGTAATCGCATTAATGACAAATAGAAAAAGCCCCATCGTTAAAACGGTCACCGGTAAGGTAAACAAAATCAAAAGCGGACGCACTAACACATTTAAGATGGATAATAAAATGCTTGCCTGAAGTGCGGCCCAAAATCCTGTAAGTTGAAAGCTTTCGTGAAAATAGCCGGCAAGTGCCATAAATAAAACCGCATTAATCAAACATCCAATCAGCCATCTCATTTCTAACGTCCCCTACTTATTCTTCTTGTGATTTGTGAATCGTAATCGAGCCTGTTTTTGTATCAGCATAGATTCTCATCATTTTATCAGGATGGTCGACAGATTGGAAGCGCAGCGATTTTTGAATCATTTCGCTTTTCTCTTCCAGCACCTGAATGCCGGTAAGGTTCACATTAAAACCACCGAGATTTGTCTTGATTTCGCCATTAACTGGCACTCCGTCTGGGACAAATAGATCAATGCCGCCAGTGGTTGCTTTTGCTTGAATCAATTCAGAACGATTCCCACGCATGTTTACACTGATATTTCCGTTAAACGACTGCGACTCTACCTTTCTAAAATCGCCCTCCAGTTGAATCGTACCGTTAATCGTCTCTGTTTCCACCTCATCAAACTGACTGCCGATAACCCTGATTTTCCCATTAGCCGTTTCCACCTCGACCTTTTTCCCAGTTAAACGATTGAGGTCTATTTTTCCATTAGCGGTTTTCACACGAAGGTCGTGGACATTCATTTCTTCACCTGTAACGCCGCCATTAAACATTCTCATGCGTATCCGCTCATATTGTGCTTTCGGTACATAGATGACAGCTTCTACCTTCATCCATTTTTGCTGTGTGCTAAACCGCAATTTTTGGTGCTCAACGGTAAAAAGCACATCGCGTAAAAAGTTTTGCCGTGCCTGATCCTGATTATCTACCCGGTATACCTTTGCCTGGCACTCAATTCTTACATCCGGCTGATCCCAAGCGGCAAGTTTAACAGAACCGTTGGCAACATCGATGTCCATATCTTTTACGTCAACGTTAGCTTGATGGAAAATATGAGAGATATCAATGGATTGGCCAAAGTTTAAATCAAAATCAAAATCTTTAATCTTTTTTAAGGCTGAATCGACAAATTCAAAAATCTTATCTTTTGTTGATTGGTATTTCGCTTGGAATGGGTCTTCCTTTTTAGCTTCTTCAAACTGAACAGCAGTTGAAAGCTCGTTCACTATTTGCTCCTGCTTCTGCTCCATCGTTTGCTGTGCTTTTTCCAGTTCATCGAGAAGCGCTAGCGCTTCGTCCACCTTCAGCTTGCCTTCTTCGACCATTTGGAGAATTCGTTTTCTTTCCTCTTTCATCTTTTCCACCTCAGATATAAATTTTATTCTCTCTTAAAGCTTATTCAGCTAATAGAACCTTTACGCCTTTGACAATGTTCCAAATCACCACAATGATCCAAATGATACCAAACACAACGATGCTAATTATGGTAAAAACAGGAATTGTTGTAGCTTGAATACTAGTAAAATCATAAAACACAGCAAATATAATGAGCGGTGTCGGAATAAGCGGAATTAAATGCGATAATAACGACTTCTTAGCGTGCCGCTTTGTCTCTTCATCTCCAGTAGCAATATAGACAGCAAGCGGAAAAATAAACCCTGCGAAAAAAATACTGAAATAACACAAACTTGAAAGTACTTTTCTTGTTTCCAATTCGTTCATCACCTCTACCTTCTATTTACGCACAGAAATGAAAAAAGTTTCTATAAATCGGTGCGAAATGTCCGGTATTTTTTTTCAAAAAACTTTTGCAGGCCATCGGCGAACATATTAAAAGTGTAAATGGTCACGGCAATCGCCCCGATGACGGAAAACGGAATCCATTCATAGGAAAAGATATCTGCCGTGATGGTGCGAAACATCGTCGGCCAAGCGAGAGAGGTATTGACCACTTCGTAGGCCCCGCTCTCCGTCGTCACAAACTTATGCGTGACATATATATGGACAATGCCGAGCTGTGCAAGTAAGAAAAGCACCCGTCCCATATCATTGATGATGAGGATGATAATATGCGGCATGACAACGGGCAGATAATATTT
>Ga0213826_1000965_pt1 | contig 13028 bp, 14 predicted proteins | sample MC6MC0899MG_FD_180668 | JGI IMG/M metagenome (GOLD analysis project Ga0213826, IMG submission 180668) | Enriched soil aggregate microbial communities from Iowa State University, Ames, United States - MC6-MC0899-MG | ecosystem: Environmental > Terrestrial > Soil > Unclassified | place: USA: Iowa...
GTCCCGGCGGATGGTGCCCTGTCGCTGAGCGCGGCCGAGCAGCATGCCCAGGGCGTCGATGATGTTGCCGCTGATGGTGGTCAGGACGCCACGGCGTCCCACGAGCGCGTCCAGCAGCGTCGACTCTTCCGCGGCCACTTGCACGATCGCCTCGATGACCCGCATGAGGGCGTCGCCGGCATTCGGCTCCACCAGGGCCTCGACCACCACGGGATCCACATGTGCCCTCAGCTGCCGCGATATCACCGCGAGCACCAGCGCCTCCTTGTCCGCGAAGTTGCGGAACAGCGTCGCCGGACCCACCTTGGCGGTCTCCGCGATGAGCTGCAGAGGGACCTCTGGGCCGCGCTCATGGAAACACTCGCGGGCGGCCGCGATGATCTTCTCAACGTTCCGTGCCGCGTCTGCACGCAGCGGTTTGCCCCCCTGGCGGTATTCCATCTGCTCAGCATAGCCAGCCGTGGCACACTAGGGGCGGAAGTGGTCCCACCCTCCGCTTTCATGACACGATCCCGACGAAAGGCCGCCCCATGATCGTCGCATTCTCCGTCGCCCCGTCCGGTGCCGCTCCGGGTTCCGAAGCCCCCAGCGACGCCTCCGTCCATGACGCCGTGGCCGCCGCGGTCAAGGTGGTCCGCGAATCCGGTCTCCCGAATCACACCAGTTCCATGTTCACCGAGATCGAAGGCGAATGGGACGAAGTCATGGACGTGGTCAAGCGCGCGACCTTCGCTGTCGCCGAGTACGGTTCGCGCGTCTCGCTGGTGCTCAAGGCCGACATCCGTCCGGGTTACACGGGCGAGCTGAGCGGCAAGGTGGAGCGGCTGGAAAAGGCCCTCGACGACCTCGCCTGAGCGCCGCGCCACCCCTACCGGCCGGCCGGGCGACGCGCCTAGCATGTCCTCATGAGCGCATTCGAGCACCGATCCCAGCCCGAGTGGGTGGCCATGGAGGAATGGATCTCCAGCACCGTGGTTCACCCGGATGAAGCCCTTGACCAGGCCGTCCGCACGGCGAAGGACGCGGGCATGCCGCCCATCGAGGTCGCCCCGAACTCCGGCAAGCTCCTGGAGCTTCTGGTCCGCATCCGGGGTGCCCGCCGGGTCCTGGAGATCGGGACTCTGGCCGGGTTCAGCACGCTCTTCATGGCCCGCGCCCTCCCGGAGGACGGGCGGCTGGTGACCATCGAATATGAAGCCGCGCATGCCGCCGTCGCACGCAAGAACCTCGACGACGCCGGCGTCGGCTCCCGCGTCGACATCCGAGTGGGTGCCGCGCTGGACGTCCTGCCCACGCTGGAGGGCGGGGAACCGTTCGATCTGGTGTTCATCGACGCGGACAAGCAGAACAACTCCCACTACCTGGACTGGGCGGCGCGGCTGGGCCGTCCCGGCACCGTGGTGGTCCTCGACAACACGGTCTGGGAAGGCGCCCCGCTGCACCCTGAGATGGATCCGGTGAACGCCCCCGGGATCCGGGATTCGCTCGAACTCCTGGGTGAGGATCCGCGCTTCGACGCCACGGTCATCCAGACGGTCGGCTCCAAGGGCTGGGACGGCTTCGCGCTGGCCGTTCTCCGGTGAGGCGGATCCTTTAAACCAATACGATGGAGTAATTGAATAGCGTCACCCCTCGCGGCTAGGCTTGCGCCATGACTCAGAAGGCCGGCCAGGGGATGCCGCTGCGGGACTATCGCATCCATCGTTATGTGAACGCGTTCTGCCCGAAGTGCCATGAGGAGAAGCCGGACCAGCCGCTGTCCGAGGTGCAACGGCTTTCCGGCTGGCTGGCCGTCCGCGACGGCGAGGTCTGGCTGGAGCGGGGCTGCCAGGAGCACGGTCTGGTGAGCACCCTCTACGACGAATCCGCCGAGCTTCTGAGCTACCTGGAACAGTGGACCGCGCCCACCAAGGTCCATGCCCCGGACCGTACCGGGAACTTCAAACCCGTGCCCTCCGCCTACGAGGACGGCCTCCCGGAGATGCAGACCCAGCACACCTGCATCCTGCTGGAGGACATCACGGACCACTGCAATCTCCGCTGCCCCACCTGCTTCGCCGAATCCGGACCGGCCGCGTCCGCCGTCGCGCCCCTCGCCGAAGTGCTGGCGTCCGTGGACGCACGGCTGGAACGCGAGAACGGGCGGATCGACGTCCTCATGCTCAGCGGCGGCGAACCGACGCTCTACCCCTGGCTGGAGCAGCTCCTGGAGCACCTGGTCGCCCGCCCGATCGTCCGTATCCTGATCAACTCCAACGGTCTGCGGATCGCACAGGACGACGAGTTCGTGGAAACCCTGCGCAAGCATCGCCAGCGGGTGGAGATCTATCTCCAGTACGACGGCGAAAGCGCCGAGGCCTCCGCGTTCCACCGCGGCGCGGACATCCGGCGCTTCAAGCAGCGCGCCGTCGAGCGCCTCTCCGCGGCGGGCGTGTTCACCACGCTGACCATGACGGCCGCGCTCGGCGTGAACGACGGCGAGATCGGCGCCGTGATCGAACGGGCCATGGCGACCCCGTACGTCGGCGGGGTCACCATCCAGCCGGTGTTCGGCTCCGGGCGCTCGGCGGGGATCGACCCGAATCGCCGCCTGACTCACACGGGCGTGCTGGCCCGGCTGGAAGGCCAGACCGGCGGCAAGATCAGCTGGAAGGACCTCACCGCCTTGCCCTGCAGCCACCCGCACTGCTGCTCGGTGGGGTACTTCCTCAAGGACGACGCCGGTGAGTGGAAGTCGCTCGCGGCTCTGATCGGGCACGACCGCCTCAAGGAGTTCCTGGATCTGAACCCGGATCTGCTCGCCAACCGCATCGCCGATTCCAACGTCAACAAGGCCATCCGGGACGTGGTCAAGAATTCGCTCCTGGATCTGCTGAGCGAGCAGTCGTCCCTGTCCCACCCCTCGATGTCGGATATCTGGCGGGACATCTGCGTCAACTGCGATCTGGGCGTCGGCACGCTGGCCACCCTCGCGGCGTCCCGCCTGCCCGGTCAGCACGAGCGGATGCGACGCATGCTCGCGGACCGGGTTCTGCGGGTCACGATCAAGCCGTTCATGGACATCAACACCATGATCGAGGAGCGCCTGACCCAGTGCTGCGTGCATGTCGCCACCGTAAATCAAGAGAGCGGGGGTCATCAGTGCGCGCCGTTCTGCGCCGTGCAGGCGTGGGCGCCGCTGGCGAAGTCCCGGATCTCGACGGCCACGGGACGCCGCGAACTGCCCGTCACGGTGAAGGGCTGAGGACCCCGTGGACGGCAGCCGCGAGGGGGACGGCCGGGCAGGGGCTTTCGATCATCTGAACCGTTTCGACGATTCGGTGGGCCGTCCCGCGCCGCCGTTCGACCCGCTGCGCCTCTGCGTCTTCACCACGATCGCCCTGCTCGCCTGGGTCCTCGGCCCCGTGGTGGTGCTGGTGTTCGCGCTGGTTGGGATCGCCGGGTACGTCAAGGCACGCCGTGGCGGCCTGCTGCGGTCCAAGTGCAAGCTGGGGGACACCCGCGTGGTGATCGGATATCTGTCCCTGGTGGCGCTGGCCGCGCTCGCGGCACTGGTTCTCTGGGTGCTCCGGCTGATCCCGGGCTTCGACGCGGGAGGCTGAGCCGTGTTCCCCACTCTGCACGACCTTCTGGGATTCGGGCCCGCGCTGGACACCCATTCGGTGTTCGTGGCGCTGGGGGTCTTCGCCGCGCTGGCCGTGTTCTTCTCCGAAGCCAAACGGCGGGGATTCGACGAGGACCGGATCATCTACGTGGTTCTCGGCGCCCTGGCCGGTGGGGCCGTGTTCATGCGCCTGGGCACCTGGGCGCAGCACCTGGACCCGAACAGGAATCTGAGCCTGGTGGAGCAGCTGGCGCATGGCAATGCCTCCATTCTGAGCGGCCTGGTGGGCGCCTGGCTCGGCGCCCATGTGGCCAAGAGGATCATGAGGTACAGGATCCGCACGGGTGACCTGTTCGCCCCGGCGCTGGCGCTCGGCATGGCGGTGGGCCGCTTCGGCTGTCTGTTCACCGAGGACCCCGGCAGCCCCACGGGTGGCCCGTGGGGGATCGTCCTCGCCCCGGACGCCGCTGCACGCCTCAACGCCCCGGCAGGCGTCCCGCTGCACCCGAGCTTCGTCTACGAGATCCTGTTCCACGCGACGGCCTTCGTGATCCTCTGGTGCTGGCTCCGCCATCGGGACATGGCGCCGGGCTCCACCTTCACGCTGTACCTGGGCGCGTATGCGATCTTCCGCTTCTTCGTGGAGTTCGTCCGCGCCAACGACGTCGCGTGGCTGGGCCTGAGCCGGCCGCAGCTCTTCCTTGCGATCACCATCCCTCTGCTGCTGGCCCGCGTGGCCTGGGAGGCGCGCAAGGGCAATTACTCCGAACACCGGATCAAGGAGGCCGTATGAGCGAGGATCAGGGAACCCCGGGAGGTCACGGGCCGGAGGGCCAGAGGACGGAAGGCAAGGGGCCGGAAAGGCCGGAACCGGAAAGGCAGGAACCGGAAAGGCGGGCCCCGAGCGGGGGTGTTCCGGGCGGGCAGCCCCCGCAGGGCGGGGGTTCGCCGAGTGACGGGAGACTGCCGAGCCCCGGCGGCCCGGCAGGGCCTCCTCCGGGTTACGTTCCGGGCCAGGGCGGCGGCCCGGCAGGTCAGCCTCCGGCGGGCCCACCTCAGTATCCTGGCCCATCGCAGTACCCCGGTCAGCCGCAGTATCCAGGGCCACAGCATTCGGGGGCTCAGTATCCGGGCCAGGCCCCTCCCGGCCCCGCCCAGCCCTACCCGGGTGGGCAGCCTTATCCGCCCGGCCCGCAGCCGTACGGGCCCGGTCCAGGGCAGCCGCCGTCGGGCATTCATCCGCCCGTCTATTCAGGCGGCATGCCTCAACTCCTGCCGGAGAAGCCGGCCGGCGGAGGGATTCCGGGCGGTCTGGGGGTGGGCTGTGCCGCGATCTTCGCCGCGTTCGTGCTGGCGCTGGTCCTCTCGGGGGTGAGCAACAACTTCCTGGTCCTCAACATCCCTTCGGTCCTCGCGCTGGTGCTCGGGGTGGTTCTGATGTTCCAGGATCGCTGGCGGCGCTTCGGCGCGGGGATCCTGATCATGGTGTGCATCTTCTGGATCGTCGTGGTGGGACCCTGCACGGCCTTGGTCAGCGGCTCGGTCGGCTGAACGGCAAGCTGATCAGCCGGGCACCCCTCGCGTACTAGCGCCCAGTACGCTCCCCAACCTCGCTTCGCTCGGCCGGGGACCCCTCGCGTACTAGGCTGGGGGCCATGAAACAGGGGCAGAAGGCACAGCCGACGGGGCCCGTGGAGGGCGTCCATCCGGTGGACCAGGGGGAAGCCGAACTGATCCGCGACCTCGACCTGGCGAACGGCTGGCTCCTCCGGCTCAACGGTGTGCAGAGCTCCCACATCGATCTCGACGATCCCGGCCATCTCAGCTTCGAGTACATGCGCTGGATCGCGGCGCTGGTCGAGGACCGCTGGCCTGCCGGGACCACCGATCGCGTCCGTCTGCTGCACCTCGGCGGGGCGGCGTGCTCGCTGGCCCGCTACTTCCACCACGTGTTCCCGGAATCCCGCCAAGTGGTAGTGGAGCTCGACGCCGCGCTCGCCAACGCGGTGCGCGACTGGTTCGACCTCCCGCGGGCCCCGTTCCTCCGCATCCGGGTCGGGGAGGCCCGTGCCGTCACCGAAACCCTCAGCCCCGCCAGCCGGGATGTGATGATCCGCGACGTGTTCGCGCAGGGAGTCACCCCGCCCACGCTGACCAGCCGGGAGTTCACCGAGCACGCCGCGAGGGTGCTCGGTCCGGACGGCGTGTACCTGGTGAACTGCGGTTCCGCCCCGGACCTGAAATCGGCCCGCGAAGAGGCCGCGACCATCGCCTCGGTCTTCCCGCACCTGGCGATCGTCGCGGATGCCCCCATGCTGAAGGGCCGCCGCTTCGGCAACGTGATCATCGCGGGCAGCTTCACGGCCTTCCCCGGCTCGGCGTCCATGGTCCGGACCCTGCTGGGAGGTGGCGTGCCCGCTCAGTATCTGGACGACGCGCGGGTCCGCGAGTTCGCGCGCGACGCCGCCGTCCGGCACGACCCGCCGTCGTCGTAGTCCGGTTGCCGGGCGGGCGTCGCCGCGCTGCCGCTCAGAGGGCGGGGGAGCGGACGCTTGGGCTGGTCCAGACCCCGAACCACTGCTCGGCGCCGTACTCCTCGAACACCTCGTGGAGCCGGAATCCGAGCTTCTCGGCCACCCGGACCGAGGCCCCGTTCGCGGTCTGTGCGGCCAGGACCACCGGTTCGTCCGGGAACGCCGCAGCGAACCACGCGAGCGCGGCCGTGCAGGCCTCCGTGGCGATCCCCTGTCCCCAGGCGCCCGGCAGGAGCATGTAGCCGAGCTGCGCCTCGTTCCCCTCGGTGCGCACATGGCCCGGATGGTCCGCGTCACGCCGGTCGAAGGTCACCATCCCGAGGAATTCGCCGTCACGCTCGACCACGAAGAAGCCCTCGCGCCGCCCGGGCACCTCGGGGACCGACTCTTCAAGTTCCTCCCGCGGTCGCGCCCCGCCGATGTGGACCCCGACCTCGGGCGAGGCGAACAAGTCGATGAGGCCGGCACGGTCGCGGGCCTCGGAGGTGCGCAGGGTCAGGCGGTCGGTGGAGATCGCTGGCGGTGGCCAGGGCGCGGGTCCCAGGGGCTGCATGGGACTCATCGTAGGTCCGGGGCCACACGGTTTGTCGAGGCCCCGCCGCGCCGCCGCCGGCTCTCAGACCCGACCGGAACGGACGGCGTCGTGGACCGCAGGCAGCGCGGTGACGCCGTCGTCGGCCAGGAAATGGCCGGCCCCTTCGACGATCCGCGCCCGAGTGCCGAGCAGGGCCGCCAAGCGGTCGGTGTGCGCGGTCGGCACGAAGTCATCCCGGTCCGAGCGGAGCACCACCAGACGATCGATGTGCTCCGCCAGCCCGGCCACCTCGGAGCCCCCGGCGATGAAGCCGTCGAGTCCGGGCAGCGCCGGCAGGGGATCGAGGAACCCCGCCACCAGGACGAGCACCCCCAGGCGCCAGGGGCCTTCCAGCGACCCCAGTGCGCGAAGCACCGCCAGGCAGCCGAGACTGTGCGCCACCACGATCGTCCCCTCGGCCGGTGCTCCGAGGGCCGCCCGCACGGCGTCCTCCCACGCCGCGCGATCCGGGGCCAGGGGACCGGGGAGGGCCGGAACCGTCACCGGAATTCCGTCCGCCTCCAGCCGTCCGGCCAGCCAGCCGAACCAGTGGTCCTCCGGGGTGGCGCCGTAACCATGGAAGATCAGGGCGCGTCGGCCCGTTGTCGTCAGTGCCGTCGTAGATGCCATGCCAGGGACGCTATGCCCTCACGCCGGTGTCAAGGTCAAGCCTCAAGGTCAAGACGGCAACGGAACGGAACGGAAAGGGCGGCACGGATGCGGATCGGCGAACTGGCGGAGGCCAGCGGGGTGAGCACGCGGGCACTGCGGCATTACGAGGATCAGGGCGTCCTGGCGCCGGAACGTACCCGGGCGGGATATCGCGAGTACTCCGCGTCCGACGTCGTGCGCGTCCAGCAGATCAGGGCGATGATCGCAGCAGGCGTCGGCACGGCGATCATCCGCCGTTATCTGGACTGCCTGCGCGACGGCGGTGACGGCGTCGCGCTGGAGCTGTGCCCGGACCTGCGGGCGGAACTCGACGGCCTCGCCGAGCGGCTGGAAGCGCAGGAACGGGAGATCCGGGGCAAGCGGCAGCGACTGAGCGGGCTGCTGGTGGACGGTGAAGCGCGCAGCCAGGCCGCCGTCGTCGGCATCAAGTCCAGGGGCGAAGCCTGACCCGCTCAGGTCACGTCCGTGGCCCTACCGCCGGGCACGCCACCTCGCCGGGACACCTGAACTCCGGCGAGGGGCCGTCATGGGCTTCCCGTCGGCAGAAGTGCCGGCACACGTGCGGAGGAACTGGACGAGGAGGCCGGCTGCCAGGGCCCAGCATGCTGAGCTGAAGCCCCAGGCCGAGAATCCTGAAGCGGCGACGATGAAGGTCACGCTGGAGGAGTCCCAGTGGGCCCGGTCTGCGACCGCGCCGGCGATCGCGGACGCCAGGGTCCCGATGAGGGCGACGCCGGAAAGCGCTGCGAGGATGCCCGCTGGGGCGGCGAGCATGATGACGGAGAGGCTCGCCGCGCCCAGCCCGAGCAGGACGTAGGTGGCGCCGGCGGAGACTCCGGCGATCCATCGGCGGTTCAGTGGTCCTGCTTCGGGGCCTGCGGCCAGGGCCGCACTGATGGCCGCGAGGTTGACGGCATGCCCGCCGAAGGGCGCCGCGATCAGGCTTCCGACGCCGGTGGTCACGATCCCGGCGCGCCAGGGCACCTGGTAGCCGAAACTTCCGAGGACCGCCGCTCCGGGGATGTTCTGGGATGCCATGGTGATGAAATACAGCGGCAGGGCGATCCCGGCGATCGCTTGAAGGTCGAAGACCGGAGCGATGAATTCGAGGTGCGGAATGAACATCGAACCGCTGAAGCTCGGCGGTGAACCTGCGGCGCTGATCGCGACGACGACGACGGCGACACCGAGCGCGCCCGGGACGGCCCACCGTGGGCGCCACCATCCGATCAGGAGCCACGCCGCGAGCACGGGAAGGATGGAGAGGGGGCTGGTTTCCAGTTCTTTGATGGGGGCGACGCACAGTGGCAGGAGAACCCCGGCGAGCACCGCCTGGGCGATATGGGACGGGATTCTGCCGACGAGGGAAGCGAGCAGCGGCCAGAGTCCGGTGAGCGTGAGCAGGAGTCCGCAGACCAGAAAAGCGCCCACCGCTCCAGGCCATCCGCCGGGGACCGGGGGCGCGTTCATCAGCAGCGCCGCTCCCGGCGTCGACCACGCCGCCACCAGTGGGATCCTGTGATGCCAGGAGAGAAGCAACGACGCGGCACCCACCATGAGGGTCACCATGATGAGGCCTGAGGTCGCCTGCTCAGGGGTGGCGCCGACTGCTTGGAGTCCTCCGAGCACGACAGCGAAGGTGGCGGCGAATCCCACGACGGCGCACACCACGCCCGCGGTCAGTGGAGTGGATACGCCGGTCTCTTGCGTTCCATCTACAGAACGTTCCATATGTGGAACGTATCATGGGGAGATGACATCGCTCACGATCGGTCGCAACATCCTCGCTTTGAGGGAGGCGCGGGGGATGACGCTCAGCCACCTCGCCCGGGAGGCGGGAGTCGGCAAGGGCACGCTCTCCGAGATCGAATCGGGCAAGCGCAACCCCACCGTCGAGACGCTGTATTCCCTGTGCGCACCCTTGAACGTTCCGCTCACGGCGCTCGTGGGGGATGCTCCCGGAGCGGTCTCCGAGTCGAGTGGCGGGATGCGGACCACGCTGCTGTCCGTTCGGCGGAATGCGAAGCAGACGGTCGAGGTGTTCATCATCGAGATCCCGGAAGGCGTGGAGCACACCTCTCCCGGCCACGGGCCGGGCGTCACCGAGCACCTGGTGGTCACCGAAGGCTCCCTGCAGGTCGGTCCGCTCGGCGGGACCGTCACCGTGGATGCGGGAAACTCCTTCACCTGGACCAGCGACGGCCGTCATCACTACGCCAGCCCGGAGGGTGCCGGGGAAGGTGTGCTGACCATCATCACGCCAGGCGCGTAACCGACTCTTTACGCGAACGTGATCTCCCGGAATCCAAGCGCCGTCCCGGGGGCCCTACGCTCACTTCAGCGGATGCGGCACATCGCACATGAGGTGCCGCGCTTCATCGCTCCCCTGTCGCCAAGCGGTGGACAGGGGGTCCGATGGTCAGGCTCGACGGCGGCCACGCACCTCACGCACCGGGACGCTCGCGCGCCTTCGAGCGGGCCCCGACAGGGTTTCGGCTGGTGAGGCGACGTATTCGTTATCAGATCCTGACGCCAAAAGTGTGGCCTATGTCACATTGCTGGGAGTACGCTCTTGGAAGTGCTCGCGGATACACCACTGCGAGTGCATGAATCAGACCCTGATCTGGCGCGGAGGCCATTTATGTACAGGAAGAAAGCTCTTTCAGTCACGGCAGTTGCAGCGGTGGCGCTCGGCATGCTGATGTCCGGCTGCGCCAACCAGAGCGGCCCGGGCACCACGGCCACGTCAGGCGCCGACGGAGGCAAGGTGAACATCCCCGCGATCTCCAAGGTGGACGTCCCCTCGGCCGCGGTGCTCCCCGCAGGGGATGGCAAGGGCAAGTGTCCCGCCACCACCACGATCGCCTACGCCGGTGCGGAAACCGGTCCCAACGCCCAGCTGGGCATCAACATCTTCAACGGCATCCAGCTGGCCATCAACCAGCACAACGCCGCCAACCCCGGCTGCCAGGTGCAGTTCAAGAAATTCGACACGGAAGGCGATCCCAACAAGGCCACCGGTCCTGTCACGCAGATCGTGTCGGAAGCCGACATCATCGGCGTGGTCGGCCTGCCGTTCTCCGGGGAGTCCAAGGCCACGGGCAACATCTTCGAGCAGAAGGGCCTGGTGCACATCACCCCCTCTGCCACCAACCCCAATCTGACCAAGAACGGCTGGACCACCTTCTTCCGTGCTCTGGGCAACGACGCCGTCCAGGGACCGGCCGCCGCCAAGTTCCTGACGGACAAGCTGATGGCCAAGAAGGTCTACGTGGTGCAGGACGACTCTGACTACGGCATCGGCCTGGGAACCCAGACCTCGCAGGCTCTCGGTTCGGCCATGGTCGGATCCGACAAGGTCGTCACCGGTCAGAAGGACTTCTCCGCGGTGATCTCCAAGATCATGAACTCCAAGGCCGACACGGTCTACTACGCCGGTTACTACGCCGAGGCCGCACCGTTCGACCAGCAGCTGGTGGCCAAGGGCTTCACCGGATCCTTCGTGGGCCCGGACGGCGTGAAGGATGACCAGTTCATCAAGCAGGCCGGCGACGCGTCCTCCAACTCGTTCTTCACCTGCCCGTGCATCCCGGGCGAGCTGATCCCGAGCTTCGAATCCGAATACAAGAAGGTGGCCAACGCCGAACCCGGCACCTACTCCATTGAAGGCTACGACGCCGCCACCGTGCTGCTGTCCGGCATCGACCACGGTAAGCAGACCCGCGCGGATCTCCTCGCGTGGGTCAAGGCCTACGACGCCGATGGCCTGTCCAAGCACTACAAGTGGGACTCCACCGGCGAACTGGCGACTCCCGATGTTTACGGCTACAAGGTCGAAAACGGCAAGATCGCCCCGATCGGCGTGATCGGCAAGTAAGGTCGGCAGTTTCAACAGAATGCTGGGGGTACGCAAGCGTGTGCACCCCCAGCATTTCTCTTGATCACCTCAGGAAGCTCCTATGATCAGTGAAGCAATTCCCAGCCTCATCCACGCCGTGCCACTGGCAGTGCCCACGGACGACACCTGGATCACTTTCGACGTCGACTCCCTGGCCCAGAACTTCTGGAGCTCCACTTTCGACGGACTGACCTTCGGCGCCATCTACGCTCTGGTGGCCCTCGGCTACACCCTCGTGTACGGCGTCCTCAACCTCATCAACTTCGCCCACTCGGAAGTCTTCATCGTCGGCTGTTACGGCGTGTTCTTCACCCTCAGCGCGCTGAACTTCGGACCGTCCGCACCTCATCTGCCGTTCTGGGCGATCGTGGGCAATCTCCTCCTGGCCCTCGTGGTGGCCATCATCGCCTCCGCCCTCACCGCCGTCGTCGTCGAGCGTGTGGCGTACAAGCCGCTGCGCAAACGCAAGGCGCCCCGGCTGGCGTTCCTCATCACCGCGATCGGTGTCTCCTTCGCGATCCAGTACCTCATCTACTGGTGGCGCGGCCCGAGCCCCGAAGCGGCACTCACCATGTTCCGCCCGCTGCCCATCTTCGACGTGTTCGGCACCATCATCGACTCCCAGCAATTGGTGATCATCATCGCCGCCGTCATCCTGATGGTGGCCACGGACCAGTTCATCCGGAAGTCCAAGACCGGCCGCGGCATCCGTGCCGTGGCCCAGGACCCGGACACGGCGACGCTCATGGGCGTCAACAAGGAGAAGATCATCCTCACCACCTTCGCGATCGGCGGGGTGCTGGCCGGTGCCGCGGCCCTGTTCTACGTCATGAAGATCCCGTCCGGTGTGCAGTACAACGGCGGTTTCATCCTGGGCGTCAAGGCGTTCGCCGCGGCGGTCCTGGGCGGGATCGGCAATGTGCGCGGCGCCCTTCTGGGTGGCCTGCTGATCGGTCTGATCGGCAACTACGGGCAGGTGCTGCTGGGCAGTTCCCAGTGGACCGACGTCGTGGCGTTCGTGGTGCTGGTCCTGGTATTGGTCGTGCGTCCCGAAGGCATCCTGGGAAGCTCGCTTGGAAAGAGTAAGGCATGAGCACCACAGACGGACCCACCCTCATCCCGGACTCCGCCGCCGAGCAGGCGATGGCCGACCGCGAAGCCAAGGGCCGCCGTCGTCGCGGCTGGTTCCCCGGCCTCGGCGACAAGTGGAACGCGCTCCCACGCCACGTCCAGTGGCTCTGGCTCATGGTGGTCGTGGTCATCGCGTACCTGCTGCCCATCCTGAACCCTCCGTTCATCACCACGGAACCCGGTAACAACTGGCAGATCGCCCTGGCGCAGATGTCCGTGTACGCTCTCGTCGCCGTGGGCCTGAACGTGGTGGTGGGCTACGCCGGTCTTCTGGACCTCGGCTATGTGGCCTTCTTCGCCGTGGGTTCCTACACGGCGGCCATGTTCACCAGCCCGGACTCGCCGTACCTTCACATCCCGTATCTGTGGACCCTCCCGCTGGCCATGGCGATCACCATGTTCTTCGGCGTGCTGCTGGGCGTGCCCACGCTGCGCCTCCGCGGTGACTACCTGGCCATCGTGACGCTCGGCTTCGGCGAGATCGTGCGCATTCTGGCCACCATCATCCCGGCCATGAAAGGCCAGGTGGGCTTCCAGAACGTGGGTCGTCCTCCGGGGACGGACGCCGACGGGCAGCCGATCTTCCTGAACTCGAACGGCACCCCCTGGTACTGG
>Ga0213826_1000970_pt1 | contig 12950 bp, 11 predicted proteins | sample MC6MC0899MG_FD_180668 | JGI IMG/M metagenome (GOLD analysis project Ga0213826, IMG submission 180668) | Enriched soil aggregate microbial communities from Iowa State University, Ames, United States - MC6-MC0899-MG | ecosystem: Environmental > Terrestrial > Soil > Unclassified | place: USA: Iowa...
CCGGATCATGAAAAGTGGCGAACACCCCCCTGCATGACCGATATGCATGGGGGGTGCCCGCCGCAGCCGCGTACGTTAGGCAACGACATGATCCATACATGATGCGACACACTGTCGCAGCCGCTCTGTCCGGCGCGGGTACCATGCGCGCATGGAATGGAGCCCCCTGATCGCCGACGGCCACGGGCCGGTGTACCTGCGCATCGTGCAGGCCCTGGAGCGGGCGGTCTGGTCGGGTGCGCTCCGCCCCGGCCAACGCCTGCCCGCACAGCGCGCGCTGGCCACGGAGCTCGGCGTGGACCTGACCACGATCACCCGTGCCTTCACCGAGGCCCGCAAGCGCGGGCTGATCGATGCGCGCGGCCCGCTGGGTTCGTTCGTTGCGCCGCCGCAGGTGGAGCTCACCCAGCTGGTGGACCTGAGCATGAACCTGCCGCCCAGCCCCGGCGGCGGCCAGGTGGCGGACATGCTGCAGCGTGGCCTGTCATCGGTGCTCAGCCGCAGCGACGTCGGCAACCTGATGACCTATCACGTGGGTGGCGGAAGCCGGGCGGATCATCGAGCCGCGCAACAATGGCTCAAGCCGATCCTTGGCAAGGTCGATGCCGACACATTGATCGTCACGGAAGGCGCGCAGGCCGCGCTGTCGGCCCTGCTGCTGGCCTTGACCGATGCCGGTGACACGATTCTGTGCGAGCCGCTGGTCTACCCCGGCCTGCTGCACGCGGCGCGGGTGCTGCAGCGGCGCCTTCAGGTGGTCGAGTGCGACGAACACGGGATGCGCCCGGATGCGCTGGCGCGCGCCGCGAAAAAACAGGGCGCGCGCGTGGTCTATCTCAACCCGACCGCACAGAACCCCACCGCTCACACGGTGCTGGCGGCACGCCGCGAGGCACTGGCCGAGGTGATCCGCGCGCAGGATCTGCAGTTGATCGAAGACGATCCCTACTGGCTGCTGCTGGACGATGCCCCTGCCCCGCTCGCCCTGCTGGCGCCACGGCACACCTGTTACATCTCCACGCTGTCCAAATGCCTGAGCCCCGGGCTGCACACCGGGTTCGTGCGCCTGCCCGAGGGCATGGACCGGCAGCCGGTGCTGGACGCGCTGCGGGCGGTCAACCTGATGGCGCCGCCGCTGATGAATGCCCTGGTGACGCAGCTGATCCTGGACGGCTCGGCGCAGGCGATGCTGAAACTGGTGCAGGAAGAGGCCGCCGAGCGCCGCTATCTGGCGCGGTCGGCGTTGTCGCCCCGGTTCCTGCAGCACTGCGCGGGTGTGCATGCCTGGTGCCGTCTTCCCGCACACTGGACCGATGCCAGCCTGACCCACGCCGCGCGCCTGCAGGGCCTGGGCATCGCACCGTCTTCAGCGTTCACGCCTGAAGGTGTGGCGATCAACGATGCGGTGCGGATTTCATTGGGCGCGGCCGCCCATCGGCAGGAACTCCATCGGGCGCTGCGCCAGCTGGATCAGCTCATGCATGTGGCGGCGACCGAACACCCCGGCTGGACGGTCTGACCCCAGCCTTGCGGCCCGCTCAGCCGGAAACGGCTTTGGCCTGCTTCCAGACCGCTTCAAACTGGCTGGCGGTGATGGCGTCATCCGAATCCAGATCCAGCCAGGACAGCGGCTGATCGGACAGCGGGAAGCGCTCGTCGGCCTGCCCCGACTTGTCGGCCCAGACCAGCACGCTGCGGTAGCTCTCGACCTGCCGGACAATCACATCGCCCTGCGCCTCGAGGTAAATGGTGCCGTTGCCGATCTCGGATTCCGCGGGGTGCTTGTAGTGTTTCCGGGTCGTGCTCATGGCGGTTCGGGATCTGGCGGTAAAAGGGGCCGGGGAATATACCCTGATCCTGCGCCGTTGGCCGACAGCCTGCGCCTGGAACCGATAGTGCCGGGCTGCTGGGCGGCTGCCGATGAAGCCAACGCACACCCGAGTAGACGACCGGTCTAATTCGGCGTAGAGTGCGTCGCATGAACACGGCCACCACCTCTCCGAGCACCGACGTCCGCGACAGGATCCTGGCCACGGGCCAGCGGATCATGGGCGCGAAGGGCTTTTCAGCGGTGGGCCTGAATGAGGTGCTGACCGCAGCGGGCGTGCCCAAGGGCTCGTTCTACCACTACTTCGCCTCCAAAGAAGCTTTCGGCGAGGCACTGCTGGCGGACTACTTCACCGCCTATCTCGCCGACATGGACCGCCTCTTCCGCCAGCCTGGCCAGACCAAAGCGCAGCAGTTGGACGCCTACTTCAGCGCCTGGCAGGAGAGCCAGTCGTTCGAGGACTGTCAGGGCAAGTGCCTGGCGGTGAAGCTGGGCGCGGAGGTGGCGGACCTGTCGGCCAGCATGCGCGCCGCGTTGAAGCACGGCACCGCCGGGATCATCGATCGCCTTGCGCGGGCGTTGCAGGCCGGCGCCGAGGATGGCTCGCTCTCGTTCACCGGCACGCCGGAAGCACTCGCGCAGAGCCTGTATCAGCTTTGGCTGGGCGCCAGCATCATGGTCAAGATCGTGCGCAACGCCCAACCCTTCAACACCGCGCTGCATACCACCCAGCAGTTGCTCCACCCTTCGCGCTGACGCGCGGAAGACCACCGGCACGCCAGCCCGGCGTGCCTTTTTCACGGCCGGTTACTAGACGACCGGTCTACTGTTAATGCCCACCCTCTGGAGTCTCCCATGAAAGTCCTCATCGTTCTGACCTCCCACGACCAGCTCGGCAGCACTGGCAAGAAGACCGGCTTCTGGCTGGAAGAGCTGGCCGCGCCCTACTACACCTTCAAGGATGCGGGCGCCGCGATCGTACTGGCCTCGCCCAAGGGCGGGCAGCCGCCACTGGATCCCAAGAGCAACGAACCCGACTTCAAGACCGACGCCACCCGCCGCTTCGAAGCGGACGCGGAGGCCAACGCGCAGCTGGCCAACACCGTGCGGCTGGACAGCGTTTCGCAGGCCGACTTCGATACCGTGTTCTATCCCGGCGGCCACGGCCCGCTGTGGGACCTGGCCGAAGACACGCATTCCATCGCGCTGATCGAAGCCTTCATCACCGCCGGCAAGCCGGTGGCCCTGGTCTGCCACGCGCCGGGCGTGCTGCGTGACGTCAAGACGGCCGAGGGCGCCCCGCTGGTGCAGGGCAGGAAGGTCACCGGCTTCACCAATACCGAAGAAGACGCCGTCGGCCTGACCGAGGTAGTGCCCTTTCTGGTGGAGGACATGCTCAAGGCCGCGGGCGGCCACTACGCCAAGGGACCGGACTGGGGCTCGTACGTGGTCAGCGATGGCTTGCTGATCACGGGCCAGAATCCGGCGTCCTCGGCCGAAGCGGCCGAGGTGCTGATGCAGCGGCTTGCCGCTGATGTCAAGGCCTGATCAGTCGCGAGGCCATCCCGTTCCGCGATGCCGCACGCCGCCCGCGACGGTCGCGCGGGCACGGCTCACTCAGGCCGAGGCGGGATATCCCGCCTCGGCCAGCACCGCAATGAATGCCTCGCGCGGGTGATCGCTCTCCACCCGCACGTCGCGTGCGGGCGGATCGGTCTCGATGCGCGCGTCTGGATCGACGCTCTGCAGGGCTTTTGTGACCGAGCGCGCGCAGCCGCCGCAGGTCATGGTGGGGAGGGTGAAACGGTGCATCAGGCAACCTCGCCGTCGTGTGTGTCAGTCCACTGTCAGGGATGACAACGTGGGAAGGTCAAGCCACTGTCGCGGAGGCACGCACGGTATTCATGCCCGGGTTATCCGCCGCGCGGAACCAGACGCGTCCATGCCCCGTGCGGGCATGGACGCCGCCAGGTCGATCAGGACCGTGGCTTGCCGGGCGCGCGCCCGCGCGAGGACACCGGCGTATCGGCCCCGAACAGCGGCGTCTTGCGGGGCTTCGTGGCCGATGCGGTCTCCGCCGGCACGGCCACGGGCTGGGCCAGGTCGGCGATGATCGGGCAATCCGGCCGGTCGTTGCCGTGGCAGTGCGCGGCCAGATGCTCCAGCGTCTGCACCATCGCCTGCAGCTCGGCAATCTTCGCCTTCAGCCCACCCACGTGCGACAGCGCCACCGCCTTGACGTCGGCACTGGCACGCTCGCGGTCCTGCCACAACACCAGCAGTTCGCCGATCTGTTCGACGGAAAAGCCGAGATCACGCGCGCGGCGGATGAAGCGCAGGCTGTGCGCGTCCTGCGGGCCGTAATGCCGGTAGCCGGCCTCCGAGCGCGCGGCCGGGGGGATCAGGCCGATCTGTTCGTAGTAGCGGATCATCTTCGCCGACACACCCGAGAACGTCGCGGCTTCACCAATGTTCATCGTACGGTCCTCATCGCGCCTTCCTCCACGCCAGCGCCCAGCGTATCGGCCTGCATCGGTGCATGGAAGCGCTTGAGCCGCAGCGCGTTGCCGAGCACGAACACACTGGACAATGCCATCGCCGCGGCGGCGAAGATCGGCGAGAGCAGCGTGCCGTTCACCGGGTACAGCAGGCCCGCCGCGACCGGAATCAGCACCGCGTTGTAGGCGAAGGCCCAGAACAGGTTCTGTTTGATGTTGCGGATCGTCGCCTGGCTCAGCGCGATCGCGTTGGGCACGCCGCGCAGATCGCCGGACATCAGCACCACATCGGCGGCTTCGATCGCCACGTCCGTGCCGGTGCCGATCGCCAGCCCCACATCGGCCTCGGCCAGCGCCGGTGCGTCGTTGATGCCGTCCCCAACGAACGCCACCTTCGCGCCGCCCGCGCGGAAACGCTTGAGCGCGGCGACCTTGCCATCGGGCAGCACCTCGGCGGCCACTTCATCGATGCCCAGCTGGCGCGCGATCGCGGCCGCCGTGGCCGCGTTGTCACCGGTGATCATCGCCACCTTCAGGCCCAGCGCGTGCAGGGCCTGGATCGCCGCGGGGGTGCTTTCCTTGATCGGGTCGGCCACGGCGATCACCGCCGCCAGGCGACCATCGATGGCGGCATACAGCGGGCTCCTGCCCTGCTCGCCCAGCCGCTGCGCGGTGGGCCGGAAGGCGCTCACATCCAGACCCAGCCGGGTCATGTAGCGGTCCGCGCCCACGGCCACGGTGCGGCCACCGACCTGCGCGGACACACCGAAGCCGGGCACCGCCTCGAAGCGCTCGAGGGTCGCCAGTGCAAGCCCACGCGTTTTGGCGGCAGCCACGATGGCCTCGGCGATGGGATGCTCCGAGCGGGTTTCCACCGCAGCGACCAGCGCCAGCACTTCATCGGCCTGGAAACCGTCGGCCGGCTCCAGGTCGGTCAGTTCGGGGCGGCCCTTGGTCAGCGTGCCGGTCTTGTCCAGCGCGATCACACCCACATCGCGCAGGGCCTGCAGCGCTTCACCCTTGCGGAACAGCACGCCCAGCTCGGCCGCGCGGCCGGTGCCGACCATGATCGAGGTCGGCGTGGCCAGGCCCATCGCGCAGGGGCAGGCAATGATCAGCACTGCCACGGCGTTGACCAGCGCAAAGGTCAGCGCCGGCGCCGGGCCGAACACCAGCCAGACCAGGAAGGTCAGCGCAGCGGCGGCCATCACCGCCGGCACGAACCACATGGTGACCTTGTCGACCAGCGCCTGGATCGGCAGCTTGGAGCCCTGGGCCTGCTCGACCAGACGGATGATCTGCGCCAGCACCGTGTCCCCGCCCACCTTGGTGACGCGGAAACTGAAGGCACCGGTGGTGTTGAGCGTACCGCCCACAACTTCCGCGCCCACGGCCTTGGCCACCGGCACCGGCTCACCGGTGATCATGCTTTCGTCGACATAGGAGGAACCCTCCACCACCGCGCCATCGACCGGCACCTTCTCGCCGGGGCGGACCAGCACGATGTCGCCCAAGGTGACCTGCTCAAGGGGCACTTCGACGGTCTCACCACCGCGCTGCACGCGCGCGGTCCGCGCCTGCAGCCCCACCAGCCGCTTGATCGCCTGCGAGGTGCGGCCCTTGGCCCGCGCCTCGAGCGTGCGCCCAAGCAGGATCAGGGTCACGATGACGACCGCCGCTTCGAAGTAGACATTCGCCGTGCCCGGCGGCAATGCGCCTGGCGCGAAGGTCGCGACCACGGAATAGCCATAGGCTGCCGCGGTACCGAGCGAGACCAGCGAGTTCATGTCGGGGGCGCCGCGCAGCAGTGCCGGCACGCCCTTGCGGAAGAAGCGCAGGCCCGGCCCGAACAGCACCAGCGTGGCCAGCGCGAACTGCAGGTACCAGCTGGTCTGCAACCCGACGGTATGCATCACCCAGTGGTGCATGGCCGGAACGAGGTGCGAGCCCATTTCCAGAATGAAGACCGGCAGGGTCAGCAGCGCCGCCAGCAGCAGGGAGCGGCGCAGCGCGCGTGCTTCGCCTTCGCGGCGTTCCTCCTCCTGGTCACCGGCCGCGGCCGTGCTCACGCTGACCGGGCGCGCGGTGTAGCCGGCGTTCTCCACGGCGGCCTGCAGATCGGCGACGGACACCGTGCCGGCCAGATGGCGCACCTGCGCCCGCTCGGTGGCCAGGTTGACGTTGGCGGCGATCACGCCCGGCAGCTGCGCAAGACTCTTTTCCACGCGACCGACGCAGGACGCACACGTCATCCCCTCGATGCTCAGCTCGGTGGTCTCTTCGCGGACGTTGTAGCCCGCGCTTTCGATGGCGCGCACCGCAGCCTGCGGGTCGGGCGCGCCGATGAAGCTGAGATCGGCCCGCTCGGTGGCAAGGTTGACCGAGGCGCTCTGCACGCCGGGGACGGCGGTCAGCGCACGCTCCACCCGGCCTACGCAGGAGGCACAGGTCATGCCCTCGATGGGCAGACTCAGGCGGCTGATCGGCGCGCCGGACCGGGAAGCAACAGAAGACATGGGGCAGTCCTTGGGGTGAGGTTACCTGCCACCCTAAAGATTCCCATCATGGGAAGGTCAAGCCCCTCTTAACGGGGACGGAGGGGATTATTAATCCCCTCCGTCCCCGTTAAATAGCCTTACGGCTGGGCCGCGGTGCCGTCGCGGGTCACCCGCCAGATCGTGTTGGAGAGGTCGTCGGCGACGATCAGCGCGCCGCGCGGATCGACGGTGACGCCCACCGGGCGGCCGCGGGTCTTGCCGTCTTCGCCGAAGAAGCCGCTCACGAAATCGATCGGCTCACCGGCCGGACGGCCGTTGCTGAAGGGCACGAAGACGACCTTGTAGCCCACCGGCGGATTGCGGTTCCAGCTGCCGTGCTCGCCGACGAAGACGCCCTCGGCGAACTGCGTGCCCATCACCGGGGACGAGAAGGCCACGCCCAGTGCCGCCACATGCGAACCCAGCGCATAGTCCGGTGCGATCGCCGAGGCGACCTTCTCCGGGTTCTGCGGCATCACCCGGCGATCCACGTTCTTGCCCCAGTAGCTGTAGGGCCAGCCATAGAAGCCGCCCTCCTTCACCGAGGTGAGGTAATCGGGCACCAGGTTGGGGCCGATCTCATCGCGCTCGTTGACCACCGCCCACAGCGTGCCGGTGCTCGGCTGGATCGCCAGCGCGGTGGGATTGCGGATGCCGGTGGCGTAATCCTTGTGCGCGCCGGTGACCGCATCGATCTGCCAGATCCGCGCGCGGTCGATCTCCACCGCCATGCCACGTTCGGTGATGTTGCTGTTGGAGCCGATGCCCACATAGAGATAGCGGCCATCGGCGCTGGCGGTCATCGCCTTGGTCCAGTGATGGTTGATCGCCGCAGGCAGGTCGGTCAGCTTCACCGGTGCCCCGCTCGCCTTGGTCTGGCCTTCCTGGTAATCAAAGCGCACCACCGCGTCCTGGTTGGCCACGAAGATCGCATTGCCGATCATCGCCAGGCCGTACGGCGCGTTGAGCTTGTCGGCGAACACCGTCTTCAGTTCGTAGACGCCGTCGCCATCGGCGTCACGCAGCAGGGTCAGGCGGTTGCCGCTCTTGACCGCGGTATTGCCCTTGGCCTTGATCTTGCCGGCGATGACATCTTTCGGCTTGAGATTCGGCGCACTGCCGCCGCGGCCTTCGGCCACGAGAATGTCGCCGTTGGGTAGTACCAGGGTCTGCCGCGGAATGCCCAGATCGGTGGCGATCGCCGAGATGCGGTAGCCCTTGGGCACGGTGGGAAGCGTGTCGCCCCACTGCGCCGGCTTGGCGATGGTCATGTCTGGCATCAACCCGCGATGCGGCTTGGGCATCTCCGGGTTGCCGCCATACTGCTCCAGCTCGGGCGCCTTGCCGCTGCAGGCAGCGAGTGCGACCGCAAGCGCGGACACCGAAAGAATGCGGAACGTCGTCTGGCGGCTCATCGCACACCTCCCACGCGCAGGCTGGACAGGCCCACCCAGGTGGCGATCAGCGCCAGCACGGTCAGGATCACCGAGAGCACCAGGCCCGCCGGCATCACCGCCCACGCGTCGCGCGCATGGTGCAGGCAATTGATGAAGCCCACGCCCCAGGTCACCGCCAGAATCACCACGTAAGCGAGGTTGCGACTGCCACGAACCAGACCAACGATCCCGCACAGCAGCGCCAGCGTGGTCATCACCATCGCCCCGATCAGCAGCCAGGACGCGAAGTTGGCCCACTGGATCTCGTACGAACGCCAATACGCGTAGTCCGCCAGCAGTGCGCCGAGGAACAACGGCAGCACGCCGCCCAATACAGCGGCGTGGAACGGATGGATGACCCACGATCGGGTCAGGACAACGGTCGAAGCCATGGTGGTCTCCTGGTGAGGGGGCGAATCTCTCCCGATCCTGCCATCCCCGGCGTGACGGGGGTGCCGATGGTCCGATGGACTCAGGGATCGGCCAGGTCCCAATACGGCGGCGACCCGATCGCATCGGTCAGGAACGCCGAGACCTCGCGGACCTTGCGCGAGCGCAGCTTGTTTTCCGGTGAGAGCAGCTGCAGGTGCACGCGCTCGGACTGCGGGGAAAACTCCCACTCGCCGAGCAGCTTGACCATGCCGCCGCCCTGGAGGGTTTCCGCGTTGAACAGCCAGGTCGGGAACAGCACCACACCGCGCCCGGCGATGGCCGCGGCCAGCAGCGCTTCGGCATTGTTGCTGCGCAGCGGTCCGGTCACGTTCAAGGCCTTGAACGGTGCCTCCGGCGTAGCGCGGAAGTACCACTTCTGGATGCCCAGCTGTCCCTTGTAGACCAGGCACTGATGCTGCAGCAGATCCTCGGGGCGCTGCGGCCTGCCATGCGTGGCCAGATAGGCCGGGCTGGCGGCGAGGATGTTCCGGTGCGGGGCGATGACTTTGCCGATCAGCCCGGAGTCCACCAGCGGCCCGACCCGGATGGTGATGTCCACGCCCTCCTGCACCGGGTCGATCAGCGTGTCGGTGAGCGTGAGTTCCACGATCAGCTCGGGGTATCTGGCCTGCAGCGTGTTGACGATATGCGCGATGTGCAGCCGCCCCAGCGATTCGGGCGCGTTGATGCGGATCAGGCCGCGCAGTTCCGCGTCGCGGCCTTCCAGCTGTTCGACCGCTTCATCCAGCAGATCCACGGCATCGCGCACCTGCAGGTGGAACTGCTCGCCGGCTTCGGTCAGCCGCACCGCGCGCGTGCTGCGGTAGAACAACTGCTGCCCCACATCCTGCTCCAGCGCGGCGATGAAGCGCGACACCGACGAGGCCGGAACGCGGTAGTGCCGCGCCGTGGCCAGGAAGCTGCCGGTGGCGGCGACGGTAAGGAAATAGCGGAGCGCTTTGAGCTGCATGGGAAAGGCCTCGGCATCTGAATTGCGATTCCAGCAATAGTTATTTGCCGGATGGCCCGATTGTGACGGATATCGCACGCCCATAGGATGAGGTCAGGCGTCTGGCGTTCCCGCCATGCCCTCCCCCTTCCCCTCTCCCGGACCCACCATGAGCTCTCTGTTCGACACCTTCGACCTCGCCGGCGTGCCGCTGCGCAACCGCGTGGTCATGGCCCCGCTGACACGCGCCCGTGCCCCGCATGACGCCGCCGACGAGCGCACCGCGCTGTATTACGCCCAGCGCGCCACCGCCGGCCTGATCGTCAGCGAAGGCACGCCCATTTCCCGCGAGGGCCAGGGCTACCTGTTCAACCCGGGCATTTTCACCGCCGAGCAGATCGCCGGCTGGCGCCTGACCACCGATTCGGTCCACGCCCTGGGCAGCCGCATGTTCGCGCAGCTCTGGCATGTGGGCCGCGTCTCCCACCCGACCATCCAGGCCGACGCTGCGCGTCCGGTCAGCGCCAGTTCGAAGCTGCCGGTCGGCGCGCAGGCGTTCGGCTATGACGACACCGGCACACCCGCGCTGGTCGCCTCACCGGCGCCACGCCAGCTTCAGACCGATGAGATCCCGCGCATCGTGGCCGACTTCGCACAGGCAGCCGCCAATGCCATCGAGGCCGGCTTCGACGGCGTGGAGATCCACGGCGCCAACGGCTACCTGCATGAGCAGTTCATCAACCCGCGGGTGAATGATCGGACCGACACGTATGGTCCGCAGACGCTCGACAACCGCCTGCGCTTCACGCTGGAGGTGATCGACGCGGTGGTCGCCCGCATCGGCGCGTCGCGCACCGCGATCCGTCTGTCGCCCTATGGCCAGCTGTTCGACATGCCGCTGTACCCGGAGATCGACGCGACCTACACCGCCCTGATCCAGGCCATCGGGCAGCGCGGCCTGGCGTATGTGCACCTGATGGACCAGTCCGGTTTCAAGGTCGGCCAGAAGTCGGTCGATGGCGCGGGCGATACGGGCTTCAGTGGCCTGCTGCGCACGCTCAAGCCGCATCTGCCTGGGACCGCACTCATCCTCGCCGGCGGCATGACCCGCGAGCGCGCCGAGCAGTTGATCGCGGCCGGCATGATCGACCTGGCCGCATTCGGCGCCGCCTTCATCAGCAATCCGGATCTGGTGGCGCGCATGCAGCATGGCTGGCCGCTGGCGCCTGCCGATCGCGACACCTTCTACGGTGGCGGCGCGACCGGCTACATCGACTACCCGGCGTACGTTCCCGCGCGCGGGCACGCGACATCGCAGGCCGCTTGATCGAACGGGGCCGGCAATGCCGGCCCTTTTGCTTACCCTTCCCAGCTCACGCCCTTGGGCGCACTGGAAAAGCCCGCGGCACGCAGGGCCTCCATCAGTGCATCGCGCTTCACCGCCGCGTCGTTGATCAGTTCGAGCGTGAACGGACTGCGCCGGCCACGCCTCAGCGCACTGGCCAATGCCTGCGCGGCCGCGGCAAGCGACGGATCATCCGGCGCGAGATACACCTGCAGGCTGCGCCCGCCCTGGGCGAGATACATCAGCAGGCGCCCGCCGCCGATCACCACAAACGCGCCGGCCCGCCGCAGCGGACGCTGTCCCGTGCGATCCACCGGCCACGGCAGCACCGTACCGAACGGATTGGCCGGGTCCACCGCGGAGAGACCGACCGCGATCTTGGCAGCCGCCGGCCGCAGCGCCTCGGCAATTCCGCGCAGACGGTCCACCAGCAGGCGGTCAGCGAACTGCGCACCGCCCAGCCCTTCGACGAAGCGCCCGCGCAGCACGCGGCCGGTGTCCTCCATCCCGCGATAGACCTGCTGCAACGCCGGGAAGCCGCCGGCAATCCCTTCCGCGACGGCCGCGCCACGGGTGACGATGCCGTGGCGATCCAGCAGGCCCTCGGCCAGCGCCACCGCACGCACGGTGTCACTCACCGCCTCACGCTGCAGCAGCGACCATCGGCCGGCCAGCGTCGGGGCGGCGAAGCTGGCGGCGCCCGACGGCGATCCTTCAACGACGGTGGGCGTGTCGTGCATCGGAATGCCGCGGAAGCCCCGGCTGCGCCGCGAGGTCCTGGCCACGCGGGGTCGCGGCGGGCGCGTGCCGGACAGCGCGCGCAGGGGCGCCCACAGGTCGGTGGTGACCTGGCCCGACCAGGCCAGGTCCCAAAGGGCGCTGTGCAACAGCTCCGGGGTGATCTCCGGGCGGGCCGTGCCTGCCTGCTGCCACTGGCCACTCACGGCCACGGCCAGTTGCCGGGCAAAGTAGGCGCCGCCGTCGGCCAGCACCTGCAGGATGCCGGCCTGCAACGGGGAGAGGTCCGCGTTGGCCGGCAGTGCCGGCAAGGTCTCGGCGGCGAACTCCTGCAGGTGCAGCGCGACCAGGCCGTCGTCCTCGCCGATGCGGCCATGGCCTGACCACAGCACCGCGCCGGTCGCGAGCAGCTCATCCAGCAGGCCGGGCGCGTAGTCCACCACCCGCGCGGGCAGGATCTGCTGCTCCCATACCGAGGCGGGCAGTGGCACACCGGCCAGCAGTTCCACCACCCGCGCCACACCGTCGATGCCCTCCAGCGCACTGCGCGCCGGGGTCTGCATGCCGCGCGCGGCCTGGGCGGCATCGGCGATCAGGCCATGCCGTTCCAGCACCAGCAGCGCGTAGGCCTCGCGGGGCACCGGCCGGGTCGCCTCGCGCGCCGCCTGCAGCGAGCGCACCCGCAGCCGCCGGAACACGTCTTCGCTCACCCATTCGTGACGGGCCAAGGGCACCGGTGCAGGCATCGCGCCGGCCCCCTCCGGCCGCCGGCGGATCACGCCGAACGTGCCTTTCAACAGCTTGCCCTGCGTTTCCAGCCGGGTCAGCGCGGCATCGGCCACGGCCACGCCCAGCCCGAACGCCGCCGCAGCGTCGGCCGTGGTGAACGGCGGGTGGCTGCGGGCATAGCGCGCCAGCAACTCGCCCAGCGGATCGGCAGCAGGCTGCAGGAACGCAGCGGGTACGTCCGCCGGCACGGCGACACCCAGCGCATCACGCAGCCGTGCGGCATCTTCGATGGCAGCCCACTGCTCGCCCCCGCCGATCAGGATCCGGATCGCGCGGCGCTCGGTCTGCAATGCCTGAAGCAGCGGCAGCGGCTCGGCGTCGATGAGGCGCACGGCCACCGCAGCCGCCGTGAGCGGGCCCAGTTCGCGCAGAAGATCGGCAACGCCTTCCTTGCCGTT
>Ga0213826_1000971_pt1 | contig 12944 bp, 11 predicted proteins | sample MC6MC0899MG_FD_180668 | JGI IMG/M metagenome (GOLD analysis project Ga0213826, IMG submission 180668) | Enriched soil aggregate microbial communities from Iowa State University, Ames, United States - MC6-MC0899-MG | ecosystem: Environmental > Terrestrial > Soil > Unclassified | place: USA: Iowa...
AAAGAAGATGTAGCTAAAATTCGTGAGAATGCTTCATTTGATGTAAACCGTATTTTAGAGATTGAGCAAGAAACTCGTCATGATGTTGTAGCATTCACTCGTGCCGTATCTGAAACACTTGGTGAAGAGCGAAAATGGGTGCACTATGGTTTAACTTCAACGGACGTAGTTGACACGGCCCTTTCTTATTTAATTAAACAAGCGAATGATATTTTACGTAAAGACATCGTGAATTTCATTGATATTATAGCAGCGAAAGCAAAAGAGCATAAGCATACGGTCATGATGGGACGTACACATGGTGTTCATGCTGAGCCAACGACTTTTGGTTTAAAACTAGGTTTATGGTATGAAGAAATGAAGCGTAACCTTGAGCGCTTTGAAGCGGCAGCAAAAGTAATTGAAACAGGGAAAATGTCTGGAGCAGTTGGAACATATGCCAATATCGATCCTCGAGTTGAGCAATATGTATGCGATAAATTAGGACTTACAGCATCACCTATTTCAACACAAACATTGCAACGTGATCGCCATGCGCAGTATTTAGGTGCTTTGGCATTAATCGCAACATCAATAGAAAAATTTGCAACAGAAATTCGCGGCTTGCAGAAATCTGAAACGCGAGAAGTTGAAGAAGCCTTTGCAAAAGGACAAAAAGGTTCGTCAGCGATGCCGCATAAACGTAATCCAATCGGGTCTGAAAATATGGTTGGGTTGTCACGTTTAATGCGTGGTTATATGGTGACGGCTTATGAAAACGTAGCTTTATGGCATGAACGTGATATTTCACATTCATCTGCAGAGCGCGTCATTTTACCGGATGCAACGATTACACTGAACTATATGTTAAATCGCTTCGGTAACCTTGTGAAAAACTTAACAGTATTCCCTGAAAACATGAAACGTAATATGGGTCGCACTTTCGGTTTAATTTATTCTCAACGCATCTTATTAGCACTTATCGATAAAGGATTAGTGCGTGAGGAAGCGTATGATACAGTACAACCTTTAGCGATGCAGGCATGGGACGAGCAAGTGCAGTTCCGTACGTTAGTCGATGCAAGTGAAAAAATTACATCGCATTTAACGAAGGAAGAGCTAGATGAGTGCTTCGACTACAACTACCATTTACAGCATGTAGACATGATTTTTGAACGTCTTGGACTTAACTAAGTAGAGCCACTAGCGGATGTTACAGAATTGAATCGTTGTACGATCGATTCAATTCTGAACCCGCATGTATTTCATAATATCCAGGGGGAATAACGAAATGACTAAAGGTCAACTTTTGTATGAAGGTAAAGCAAAAAAATTGTATACAACAGAGGAGCCAAATGTTCTACTCGTTGAGTACAAAGATAGTGCAACAGCATTTAATGGTGAGAAAAAAGAAGAGATTGAAGGAAAAGGCATATTAAACAATCGCATTACTTCGTTAATTTTCGAAAAATTACAAGCTTACGGAATTGCGTCACATTTCGTAAAACAATTGTCTGATACGCAACAGCTTGTAAAACAGGTAGATATTATTCCGATTGAGGTCGTTGTTCGTAATATAGCGGCTGGTAGCTTAGCGAAACGCCTTGACTTTGAGGAAGGTACACCATTAAAACGCCCAATCGTTGAGTTTTATTATAAAGACGACGAGCTTGGTGATCCGCTCATTTCAACGGAACATATTGATGTACTTGATCTTGCAACTCCTGAAGAAGTGACAGCCATTTATGACGGTGCACTAGCTGTTAACAAAGTGCTACAGCCAATATTTGCAGATGTCAACGTTACGCTAATTGACTTTAAATTAGAGTTCGGACGTGACCATGACGGAAATGTACTACTGGCAGATGAAATATCACCAGATACTTGCAGACTTTGGGATGCTACTACAAAGCAAAAGTTAGACAAAGATGTCTTTCGTAGAGACCTTGGTAATTTAACTGAAGTTTATACTATTATACTTTCTAGACTCGGAGGCAAATAACAATGAAAAAAGTTAAAATTTACGTAACATTACGCGAGAGCATTCTTGATCCACAAGGTTCAGCCGTACAAGGTTCTTTAGTAAAAATGGGTTACGCTGAAGTAGAAGATTTACGTATCGGTAAATATCTTGAACTAACAATTAAAGATACAGAACGTGACATTGATACTCTAGTAAAAGAAATGTGTGAAAAGGTTTTAACTAACGTTGTAATCGAAGACTACCGTTACGAAGTCGAGGAGGCTAACTAATCATGAAATTCGCAGTACTCGTATTCCCTGGGTCAAACTGTGATATCGATATGTATCATGCGATTAAAGACGAGCTAGGTGAAGAAGTAGAATATGTATGGCATACAGAAACAGATTTAAGTAGCTTTGATGGTATTTTAGTTCCAGGAGGCTTCTCATACGGGGATTATCTTCGCTGTGGTGCGATGGCAAACCAATCTAATATTATGGCAGAGGTCAAGAAAGCAGCGGATGCTGGAAAGCCAGTATTAGGAGTATGTAATGGATTCCAAATCTTAACTGAAGCAGGTTTATTACCAGGTGCATTACTTCGCAACAAAAATTTAAAATTCATGTGCCGTACAATCCAGCTTAAGGTTGAGAACAACAAAACATTATTTACAAACCAATATGAACAAGGTCAAATAATCAATATTCCAATCGCACATGGTGAAGGCAACTACTACTGTGATGAGGAAACGCTACAAAAATTAAAAGACAACAATCAAATCGTATTCACGTACTCAGGTGAAAATCCAAACGGTTCTTTAGAAGATATTGCGGGGATTGTAAACGAGCGCGGCAATGTATTAGGTATGATGCCTCACCCAGAGCGAGCTGTTGATGCACTAGTGGGCGGAGCAGACGGTCTAGCAGTATTTAAATCAATTGTGAAGCAGTGGAGGGAAAATCATGTCAACAACTAAGTTTGAGCCAACAGCACAGCAAATTAAAGATGAAAAGCTATACGCTGGTATGGGGATGTCAGACGAAGAATTTGCAATGGTAGAAGGTATTTTAGGACGTCTACCAAACTGGACAGAGACAGGTCTTTTCTCAGTAATGTGGTCTGAGCACTGCTCATACAAAAATTCAAAACCAGTGTTACGTAAATTCCCTACAAAGGGTCCTCAAGTTTTACAAGGTCCAGGTGAAGGTGCGGGGATCGTAGACATTGGTGATGAACAAGCAGTTGTATTTAAAATGGAATCACATAACCATCCATCGGCAATCGAGCCTTATCAAGGTGCTGCAACGGGTGTTGGTGGTATTATTCGTGACGTTTTCTCGATGGGGGCACGTCCAATAGCGATGCTGAACTCACTACGTTTTGGCGAATTAAAATCAGCGCGTGGTAAATTTTTATTTGAAGAGGTAGTTGCTGGTATCGCAGGTTACGGTAACTGTATCGGGATTCCTACAGTAGGTGGCGAGATTCAATTTGATCCTTGTTATGAAGGCAATCCACTTGTTAATGCAATGTGTGTAGGTTTAATTGACCATAAAGATATTCAACGTGGAATCGCAGCTGGCGTAGGAAATACAGTAATGTATGTTGGCGCAAAAACAGGTCGTGATGGTATCCATGGTGCAACATTCGCATCTGAAGAGTTAACAGAAGAATCAGAGAACCAACGTCCGGCAGTCCAAGTAGGGGATCCATTCATGGAGAAACTTTTACTTGAAGCGTGTTTAGAAGTAGTAAAATCTGACGCTCTAGTAGGTATTCAAGATATGGGGGCTGCTGGTCTAACTTCTTCATCAGCAGAAATGGCTTCTAAGGCTGGTTCTGGCGTAGAAATGAACTTAGACTTAGTTCCACAACGTGAGACAGGCATGACAGCATATGAAATGATGCTATCTGAATCTCAGGAGCGTATGCTACTTGTTGTGAAAAAAGGTCGCGAAGATGAAATTAAAGCGATCTTTGATAAATATGATTTAGATGCTGTGGCAATTGGTCGAGTGACAGATGATAAAATGCTTCGCTTATTACACAATGGTGAAGTTGTAGCTGAAGTACCTGCTGATGCACTTGCAGAAGATGCACCAGTTTATCATAAGCCATCTGCAGAGCCTGCTTACTATGGTGAGTTCCAAGCGATGGAAAACATTGAACCAGTTGTAACAGATTACAAAGAAACATTAAATGCACTTTTAAAAGCGCCAACAATCGCTTCAAAAGAGTGGGTTTACGATCAATATGATTATCAAGTACGTACATCAACAGTCGTTGCACCAGGTTCTGATGCAGCAGTTATCCGTGTTCGCGGTACAAACAAAGGCTTAGCGATGACGACAGACTGTAACTCTCGTTATATTTACCTAGATCCAGAGGTGGGCGGTGCTATTGCTGTAGCAGAGGCAGCTCGTAATATTGTAGCAACTGGTGGTACACCATTAGCGATTACTGACTGCTTAAACTTCGGTAATCCTGAGAAACCAGAAATCTTCTGGCAAATTGAAAAATCAGCTGATGGTATTTCAGCTGCTTGTACGGCACTGAACGCACCTGTAATCGGTGGTAACGTATCTCTTTATAACGAACGTTCTGGAGAAGCGGTTTACCCAACACCAACAATCGGTATGGTTGGTCTAATTGAAGATTTAGCACATGTAACAACACAAGAAGTGAAGGCTACTGGCGATGTAGTATTTGTGATCGGCAATACAAAAACTGAATTTGGTGGGTCTGAGCTTCAAAAATTATTAAATAATGGGGTTATTTCAGGAAAAGCACCAGCTATTGACTTGGATATTGAAGCTGCACGTCAACAAGCATTGCTTAAAGCGATTAAAGCAGGAATCGTACAATCTGCACATGATGTAGCAGAAGGTGGTCTTGCGGTAGCGCTTGCTGAAACAACATTTGGTGCCAATGGCTTAGGTGTTGATATTACATTAGCGGGCTCTGCTACAACAGCATTATTCAGTGAAACACAATCTCGTTTCGTTGTATCAGTAAAAGAAGAAAATGCTGCTGCGTTTGTAGAAATTGTAAAAGATGCACAGAAAATCGGTGTCGTAACAAACGATGCGCTTGTTAAAATCAACGGTGATAACGGTGTGCTTGTAGAAGGTACAGTGGAGGAATTCCGTTCTAATTGGAAAGGAGCAATCCCATGCTTGCTGAACTCAGAGGCTTAAATGAAGAATGTGGGGTGTTTGGTATTTGGGGCAACTCAAATCCAGCACACCTTAGTTATTACGGGCTTCATGCTCTTCAACACCGTGGCCAAGAAGGCGCAGGGATCGTCGTTTCTGACGGTCAGCATCTACGCGCGGTGAAAGGCGAAGGACTAGTTAACGATGTTTTCAACGAAGAGAAATTAAAGGCAGTTAACGGAAAAGCAGCCATTGCTCATGTTCGTTATACGACTGCCGGTGGAGGCGGTATTGAAAATGTACAGCCGTTATTATTCCACTCCTCAACTGGTAGCCTTTCAATTGCTCATAACGGTAACTTAGTCAATGCAACGCACTTAAAACAGTATTTAGAGCGTCAAGGAAGTATTTTTCATTCTAGCTCCGATACAGAAGTGCTGGCGCATCTTATTAAGAAAAGCTCGCATTCACCATTCCGTGCAAAGGTGAAAAATGCTCTTTCATTATTAAAGGGTGCGTATTCGGTCTTAATTATGACGAAAGATGAAATGCTTGTGGCACGTGATCCACATGGTTTACGTCCTTTATCTCTTGGAAAGCTAGGAGATGGCTGGGTTGTAGCCTCTGAAACTTGTGCATTCGATTTAATAGGTGCAGAATTTGTTCGATCTGTTGAACCAGGTGAGTTATTAATTATTAACGATGAGGGTGTCAAATCTGATCGTTTTGCAGATATGAATAAACGTGCAATGTGCGCGATGGAGTATGTTTACTTAGCGCGTCCTGATTCTGATATTGATGGTATTAACGTTCATATGGCACGTAAACGTATGGGTAAACAGCTTGCTCGTGAATGTGCACACATTGAAGCTGATGTTGTAACAGGTGTACCTGATTCAAGTATTTCTGCAGCAATCGGCTTTGCAGAGGAAAGCGGTATTCCATATGAGCTTGGTCTTATTAAAAATCGTTATGTAGGTCGTACGTTTATCCAACCAACACAGGAATTACGTGAACGCGGTGTGAAAATGAAGCTTTCTCCAGTTGTTCAAGTCGTAAAAGGTAAACGAGTAGTGATGGTGGACGATTCAATCGTACGCGGTACAACTTCACGACGTATTGTCAAAATGTTAAAAGATGCTGGTGCGGCAGAAGTACATGTTGTGATTTCCTCACCACCAATGACGGATCCTTGCTATTATGGCATCGATACTTCAACGCATGAGGAACTGATTGCATCAAGCCACAATGTAGAGGAAATCCGTGACGCTATAGGAGCCGATTCATTAACATTCCTTTCTGTTGAAGGCATGGTAGAGACGATTGCAAGACCATATGAAGATGAAAACCGTGGACTATGCTTAGCTTGTTTTACAAGCAAATATCCAACGGAAATTTTTCCAGATACAATCTTACCACATGAAAAAGAACTATTACGTTAAGAAAAACATCTAACTATGCCTAGCAGTTTTAGATTCAGATGTGCTAAGGCGATTTGGATGATAAGGAGGAACTCTGCGTGTCAAAAGCATATGAACAAGCAGGTGTAAATATTGAAGCGGGCTATGAAGCCGTAAAACGAATGAAGTCTCACGTTGAACGTACAAACCGTCTAGGTGTGATGGGAACGTTTGGTGGCTTTGGTGGTATGTTTGACTTGTCAGAACTAAATCTTAAGGAACCTGTTCTTATTTCAGGTACAGATGGTGTTGGGACAAAGCTAAAGCTAGCATTTATGGTGGACAAGCATGACACGATTGGTGTGGACTGTGTAGCGATGTGTGTCAATGATATTGTAGCGCAAGGTGCTGAACCACTTTACTTTTTAGACTATGTAGCTCTTGGAAAGGCGGAGCCAGCGAAAATTGAACAAATTGTAAAAGGCGTTGCGGATGGCTGTGTGCAATCTGGTGCGGCATTAATCGGTGGTGAAACTGCAGAGATGCCTGGTCTTTACGAAGAAGATGAGTATGATTTAGCTGGTTTTGCAGTAGGAGCTTGTGAAAAATCTGCAATCGTAACAGGTGAGAAAATCGTAGAAGGTGACGTGCTTGTTGGTATTGCTTCAAGTGGTGTGCATTCAAATGGTTACTCATTAGTACGAAAAATTGTCTTTGCTGATCATAATTACGCTGTTGATTCCATTGTGGAAGGCTTTGAGGATCTTGGTCCTATCGGGGAAGCTTTGTTGGTGCCAACAAAACTATATGCAAAACCTGTGCTTGCAGCTTTAAAAGCAGCAGACGTTCATGGCTGTGCACATGTAACTGGCGGTGGCTTTTATGAAAATCTACCTCGTATGATGCCTGAAGGTTTAGCAACTGAAATTGACTTAGGTGCTTGGCCTGTCTTACGTATATTTGAGTTTTTAAAAGAAAAAGGACAGCTAGAAGACAAAGATTTATATAATGTCTTTAACATGGGTATTGGCTTCGTTTTAGCTGTACCAGCAGATGAAGTAGATAAAGTGCTTGCAACAGTAGAAGCAAATGGAGAAAAAGCATATAAAATCGGTCGCGTTGTGAAAGGCGATGGTGTTGTATTCAATGGCTCACATGATGGGAGTTTAGTGTAATGACTGCACCAACTAAAATTGCCGTTTTTGCTTCAGGCAGCGGTAGTAACTTTCAGGCCATTCAAGAGGCCATTGAACGTGGCGAACTTAATGCAAAGGTCGAACTTGTTGTTACAGATAAGCCTGGTGCGTATGTAGTTACACGTGCTGAAAACTTTAATATACCAGTGCTAGCTTTAAGTCCAAAAGAGTTTGCTTCAAAAGCAGATTATGAGACTGCTATAATCGAGGCTCTTCATGAATGTCATGTGGAATGGATCGTGCTTGCAGGTTATATGCGCTTAATTAGTGAAGTATTACTAACGGCATATCCACAGCGCATTGTGAATATTCATCCTTCACTATTACCAGCTTTCCCTGGAAAGGATGCCATCGGTCAAGCGATGGAACATGGCGTCAAGATAACAGGCGTAACTGTGCATTTTGTAGATGAAGGTATGGACACAGGCCCTATTATTGCACAAGCGGCAGTGTCAGTTGTTGATGGTAATCGTGAGGCAACAGAAACGGCAGTTCATAAGGAAGAGCATGTACTATATACAAAAGCTTTACAGCAGTTATTAAAGTAACCGATTGATGAGGGAGTTAGGTCTTCCAAAATAGATTGTTCAATCGACCCTAACTCTGTTTCATCAATAATAGCAAGACATATTCGTGGCAAACACGATAAAAATTAGGAGGATATCGTTGTGACAAAACGTGCATTAATCAGTGTTTCCAATAAAGATGGTATTTTAGAATTTGCAAAAGAATTAGTAGCATTAGGTTATGAAATTTTATCAACTGGTGGTACAAAAAAAATGTTACAAGACAATAATGTTGCCGTAACAGCAGTCGATGAAGTAACTAAATTCCCTGAAATTCTAGATGGTCGTGTAAAAACGTTAAATCCAATGATTCATGGTGGATTATTAGGAAAGTTTGATGACGCGTCTCATCAAGCACAAATGAATGAGCATGGGATTGAGCCAATTGAGATTGTTTGTGTTAATCTTTACCCGTTCGTTGAAACAATTTCAAAGCCTAATGTAACATGGGACAATGCGATCGAAAATATTGATATCGGTGGTCCAACAATGTTACGTTCTGCAGCAAAAAACCATCAATATGTTACAGTCATTGTAGATAGCAATGACTATGCGAACGTATTAGAGGAACTAAAGGCACAGGGTGCAACGACAATTGAAACACGTCGTAAATTAGCTGCGAAAGTTTTCCGTCACACAGCCGCTTATGATTCATATATATCAAACCACTTAACAGAAGAAGAGTTCCCTGAGAGCTTAACAATGACATATGAATTAAAACAGAACTTACGCTATGGAGAAAATCCTCATCAAAAAGCCGCTTTCTATCAAAAACGTCTGGGCTCTGAATTCTCATTAGCTTATGCAACGCAACTACATGGTAAAGAATTATCATACAACAATATTCAAGATGGGAATGCCGCATTACAAATTGTAAAAGAGTTTGAAATGCCTGCAGCAGTAGCTGTAAAGCATATGAACCCTTGTGGTGTTGGTACAGGTGAAACTTTAGAAGAGGCATTTGATAAAGCATACGAAGCAGACTCAACTTCAATTTTTGGTGGCATTATTGCATTAAACATGGAAGTAGATGCAGCAACTGCTGAAAAATTAAGCCATATCTTTTTAGAAATTATTATTGCACCATCATTCTCTCAAGAAGCACTTGATATTTTAACGAAGAAGAAGAATATACGCTTATTAACAATTCCTTTCGAGCAAGCAAAACAAGATCAATTCAATGTAGTATCGGTTGAAGGTGGTCTTCTTGTACAAGAGCCAGATCGCTACGGATTTGCAAATGCAGATATTAAAGTAGTGACAGACCGTGAACCGACAGCACAAGAATGGGAAGCATTACAACTTGGCTGGGCAGTTGTGAAACATGTGAAATCAAACGCAATCGTTGTGACGGATTCTCAAATGACTCTTGGTGTTGGTGCTGGTCAAATGAACCGTGTTGGAGCGGCTAAAATCGCTTTTGAGCAAGCTGGAGAAAAGGCAAAAGGTGCAGCATTAGCATCAGACGCATTCTTCCCAATGAACGATACAGTAGAAGCGGCTGCAGCGGCGGGCATTACAGCCATTATTCAACCAGGTGGATCTATTAAAGACCAGGATTCCATCGATAAAGCAAATGAGTACGGTATTACAATGGTATTCACTGGCGTACGTCATTTCAAACACTAATTAGAATATGTTAAAAACTAGACCGAGATGTTGGCTCATCTCGGTCTTACTTACAAATAGGAGGATTCCCTAAAATGAACGTATTAGTAATTGGAAGTGGCGGTCGTGAGCATGCTATCGCTAAACAATTTAATATTTCACCATCTGTCAATAAAGTATTTGTAGCACCTGGTAATGACGGTATGAGAGGCGATGCAGAAATCGTTGCTATTGATACAATGGATTTTGCAGGACTAGCACAATTTGCGAAAGAAAATGCAGTAGATTTAACTTTTGTTGGTCCTGAGCAACCACTTGCTGAAGGAATCGTGGATTTCTTTACTACTCGTGGCTTACGAGTATTTGGTCCAACAAAGGCAGCGGCACAAATCGAAAGCAGTAAATCATACGCTAAGGATATTATGAATAAATATCAGATTCCAACAGCAGCCCATGAAACGTTCACTGAAGCAGATAAGGCTATAGCATATATTAAAGAACAAGGTGCACCAATTGTGATCAAGGCAGACGGTTTGGCTGCTGGTAAAGGTGTAGTTGTAGCAATGACTGAAGATGAAGCAATTGAAGCTGTACAAGATATGATAGGTAACCAACGCTTTGGAGAATCATCTTCTCGTGTTGTTATTGAAGAATTCCTAGACGGGGAAGAATTCTCCTTTATGTCATTTGTCCATAAAGGACAGATTTATCCAATGGTCATTGCTCAGGACCACAAACGTGCTTATGATGGCGATAAAGGACCTAACACTGGTGGTATGGGAGCCTATTCACCAGTACCTCAAATTTCACAAGAAGTAGTGGACGTTGCTTATCAAACAATTGTTGAGCCAACTGTAAAGGGTATGGAGGCAGATGATGTATCGTTTACAGGGATCCTATATGCAGGATTGATTTTAACGAAAAACGGTCCGAAGGTGATTGAGTTTAATGCCCGCTTTGGAGACCCAGAAACACAAGTAGTTTTACCACGTATGGCATCTGACTTTGGTGAATTTATGATGGCATTAATGGATGAAAAGCCATTCGATCTACAATGGTCTGAAGAAGTAATGCTTGGTGTGGTTATAGCTGCAGAAGGTTATCCTGGGGACGTTGCAAAAGGAAATGCATTACCTAACTTAGAGGCTCTTTCAGCTTCACATGCAGTATTCCATGCAGGTACAAAGCATGTCGATGGGAAGTTTGTCGGTAATGGTGGCCGCGTTTTATTAGTTGGAGCAAAAGCATCTACTTTAAAAGAAGCACAAGAAAAAGTTTACGCAGGCATTGCAACAGAAAAATGGGACAATTTCTTCTTCCGCAAAGATATCGGTTGGCGTACGTTTAAGTAGTCGTTGAGTAACTAAATATCAGGCGGAATGATTAGGGAGATATAGATTTATAATTACTCGATAAAAGGATATTTTATTTACATTTTGCTTAAATTTATCATCATAGCGTGTGGTTGATTTTCGTTCCGACTGGGCGCTTTCCTGGGGGCGTCCGATGAGCCGCTTCGCTTCGCTGCAGGGTCTCATCTGTGACGCTGATCCCCAAGGAGTCGCCCAGTCTCCACTACAATCAACTTAGATACATAGCATATGTTTTAATAAATGTCGCCCAAAGTTTTAGTATAAATTTAATTAGAAGAAGCTCGTTTGCGTTGCAGGCTACTAAATGGTAAATAACAAATATTTTATAGTGTTGTGAAACTTCTTCAGGCGTATTGATTGGGGAAAAATAGGTTTATTATTGAGTGATAAAAGGATTTTTTTGTTGCTATTTTGCTAATACATTCCCATTTTAACTGATTGTAGCGTAGGGCTACTCGACTCCCGCGGGAAAGCGAGACAGACGAGACCCTGAGGCCAACACGATGTTGGTCACGAAGGCATTGTCACAGGACGTGACGCACTTAGCCTTCGTTCCTTTTGCGGAGGAAGCGGCTCGACGCTCGCCCGCAGGAAGCCTTGCTCTGCGCGAAAGCGAAGCGTCAGCAACAAATGTTTTATCTGTGCGAAAGCGAAGCGGCAGCAACAAATGTTTTATCTGTGCGAAAGCGAAGCGTCAGCAACAAATGTTTTATCTGTGCGAAAGCGAAGCGGCAGCAACAAAGCGAGTAGCCCGTAGCGGAAATCAGAGCCTTCTAATTAATGAAAATGATAACGCACTTGAATTAAATATTTTTAATCATATTTTGAAACTTCTTATTGTTTTCAAACGTATGATGGATAAGGGAAGAGCCGTCTCAACTGTACTTTTGAGACGGCTCCTTTGACTAAGAAGGATTTTGTGCTTTATTTGTAGAATTTTTATTGACTGAGGAATTTTGAGTTGAAGTGCTGGCGTCAGGTTGCTTTGCAGTAGTAGCAGTTGATGCTGACGTATTTCCAGATATAGCAGAGGAGAAATCCTTCATGAGTTTATCGATTTGTTCAGATGACATAGGATTTTGGCCGCTGAACATACTTTGCATAGAAGAGTTGCCGGTGCTATTGTTATTGCTGTTGCCCATAGAATTCTCCATACAAGAGCTCATTAAAGCTTTGGTTGGGCAATATTTGAAGATACCCTCAGCCATTTTCATGGCACCTAATGCAATCATTAATCGACCTTTCGTACAATCAGGATTTCTTGAGACCTTAGCGATTCCATATGCCGTCATACTTGTACCCATGGCAAAGCGACAGAAGGCATTTTTTTCACTTAAGTTAGCTTGTTGCATTATCATATTTCCTCCTTTAGTCATTGTGGAAAAAATAAAGCGGGGGCACTTTGCTTTATGAAAGTGCTGTGTTACGATTGAAACAAGATGATTGCATAAAGGACTATTTTTAGGGAATAAAGCGTTTATGCAGTAGTAGTATGTGATTTCAAGTTGAATTTACACAATGAAATTTTACGTAATTTAGGAAGGAGCGAATAGAATGGATCCAGTATGGAAAATAACAGAATTACGCCAACAATTAGCTGTTATTGATGGCAAAAAAGCACCGGATATTGTTTTAAAAAATGCACGTTATTTACATAGCATGCTCAAACAATGGATAGTAGGGAACATTTGGATTTTAGGAGAC
>Ga0213826_1000973_pt1 | contig 12925 bp, 12 predicted proteins | sample MC6MC0899MG_FD_180668 | JGI IMG/M metagenome (GOLD analysis project Ga0213826, IMG submission 180668) | Enriched soil aggregate microbial communities from Iowa State University, Ames, United States - MC6-MC0899-MG | ecosystem: Environmental > Terrestrial > Soil > Unclassified | place: USA: Iowa...
AGCGTAACGATCAACGTCTAACCCATACTTATAAATATAAGCCGGTGGGATACCACCGGCGACTGGCGACATCGAGAGGGCATATGAACGTGCAAACAGCAGGTGCTATCAAGCATCAAGAAGAAAGTAAGGGTGCAGATAAGACTTCCGTCAAAGCTGCATTAGGCTCCTTCATCGGAACCACCGTAGAGTGGTACGACTACTTCATTTATGGTACTGCCGCTGCTCTCGTGTTTCCTAAGGTATTCTTCAGCAATATGTCGCCAGAAATGGCTACGCTGATGTCGATGATCTCGTTCTCGGTCGCCTTTGTAGTTCGACCAATTGGAGGGATTGTGATTGGTCACTTCGGTGACCGCATGGGCCGGAAGAAGTTGTTGGTCTTTACGTTGATGCTGATGGGTCTTTGCACAGCAGCTATCGGCTTTCTCCCTTCATATGCACAAGCCGGTATATGGGGGCCTGCTTTACTGATTGTACTTCGAATTATCCAGGGTTTTGCTCTTGGCGGTGAGTGGGGCGGTGCAGCGCTCATGTCTGTAGAGCACGCGCCTGAAGGGCGGCGAGGATTGTGGGGTGCCACCATGCAAATGGGGGTTCCTGCGGGCCTTTTGGTATCGGCGGGTGCGTTTGCCTTGGTATCCATGCTTCCAGATGAGCAATTCTTCTCGTGGGGCTGGCGCCTTCCTTTCATCTTCAGCCTAGTACTGCTGGTAGTCGGCATGTATATCCGTCTGCAGGTGTCTGAGCCTCCGGCCTTTGAGAAAGTCGCGGAAAAAGGTGAAATCGAGAAAGCTCCGCTGCTCAGCGTCTGGAAGTACGAGAAGAAGAAAACCATTGTTATGGCCTTCTTCCAGACGGCTGCTAACGTTGGCTACTTCCTCATCACCGTTTACGCCTTGAGTTACATTACACAAACCCTGGGCCTGCCACGTAGCGTCGCCTCTAACGCATTGATGGTAGGCGCTGCAGTAGATCTGTTCATGCAGCCTGTGTTTGGGTGGCTGTCTGACAAGTACGGTCGTAAGAAAGTTTATGGCTTTGGTGCAATCTTCTTTGCTCTCTACGCCTTCCCGTTCTTCGCCCTGCTGAATACTGCTGATCCGTACTACATCACCTTGGCGTTGGCGTTGGGCTTGGGTATCGGCCACGCGTCTACTGGCTCTCTGCATGGCGTGATTTACGCTGAGCAATACAAAACCAAATACCGTTTCAGTGGTTCGTCTGTCGCGTATCAACTTTCCGGCATTGTTTCCAGTGCCCCAACACCGATCATCGCGGCTTGGCTTGTAGCGACCACTGGTAACTCCATGGCGGTGTCGTGGTTCGTAGTGGCAGCGGCTGTTATTACTCTGATCTGTATCTCGATGACCAAAGAAACTTATCGAATTGACATTAACGAGTGATGACATGACTAACATTTACAACGCCCTAGTCGGCGAAAGAATTGATAGGTTGATGACTGTGGAAATACGTCCCCTTACGGGGGGGCTTCCATCGGGATATGTCCAACCGCTGTATGACATCTGCAGAAAGTATCATGGCGCGCCATTGAGCATGCTGGCCGCGGAGTATCTGCATAATCGAATCAAGCCTGGTGACACTGTGTTCATTGCCACCGGCGCTGGAGTTGCACCAGCTCTTCCGCTGGGCGAAACGGATGGCCCGCCTGGTGCTGCTGTATTGGCAAGGGCACTGGCGCGCGGATTTGGATGCCGCGTGGTACTGGTGACGGAAGATATCCACCTGGCACCGGTCGAGGCTTGTGCAGAGGTCGCCAGCCAAGCACTTGATGGCCAAGGCTCGATTACCGTTGTCAGCTTCCCAAAAGGCCTAGAAGCAGGTCGCCAAGCAGCAGAAGGGTTGTTCCAAGAGTACAACCCCACCGCTGTTGTCTTTGTGGAGCGCGATGGCCCTAACGCCGAGGGCTACTTCCACGGCGTCCGTGGTGACTTCCGCGAGCCAGATGCTGTGGGTCACGTGTACCTACTGGCCGATCTGGCCAAGGCGCAAAACATACTTAGCGTCGGTGTAGGTGACGGTGGCAATGAGGTGGGGTTCGGTGATGTCCGCGCTGCGGTAACAGCAGTTCATCCGCTGGGCGCCATCTCCAAGGGAGGCTTCGCCTCGGGAGTGATCACCGTCACTGCTACCGATGTGGTTGTGGCGGCCTCGGTATCGAACTGGGGTGCTTACGCGATCTGTGCCGCGCTGGCTTATTTGACCGGCAAACCGGATCTGATCCATTCGCCGGAACTTGAGCGTGACATGGTCGAGGCGTGTGTGAGAGGCGGCGGACGAGATGGTGCAAATGGACTGCACCAGGCGTCTGTGGACGGCATCGATCTCGATGGGCATGCCGCGTTTGTCCAGTTGTTGAATTCGATAGTGAAAGTCTCTCGGTAGGCGTTTCACGCCACCAGGAACGGTAATTATGAACATCAAAAGCAATGTCGAAGGTGCACAGGTGTCGGTTAAGACTGATTCATTTGGCAATGAAATTGATCCGGTAGTGGGTTTCGCTCGCGGCAACATTATTCGCTCCAGCACCGATGAGGGCGCTCGCCTTCGCCACGGTCAAGCGGTCGCAGCCAGTCGTGTTATTGAACATGGTTCCGAATCGATCGGCATCTTCACTGGCAATCAGCGGGACTATCTGGTGAAGGCAACCGACCTGGACACCTACTGTGAAGAGTGGGTTGGCCCCGGTCTGAGCTCCACTCGCCTGAACAAACTGGCGATTGAGCACCTGGGTGGCGACGAAGAAACCGATAGCGTCGCCATTTTCAACCGCACCAGTGCTGCAATCGTGTCTGTAATTGCATCGTGCTCGGGCGGTCGAACGGTTGTATCGATCGTTCCTCCTGGTGGCCGTTCGCACGCTTCTGTCGTTCGCGGTGCGAAGCTTGCGGGTGTTCCACTGGTCGAGGTGCAAGGTTCCGCTGATTGGCGAAGTGTTCTGCAGGCGAATGAGCCACGCTTGGTTGTCGTTACTACCGTCACCAGCAGCCTGGAACTGCTTAGCGACAACATCACCTTAAGCGTGGTGGATTACGTTAAGCAGTTTGGCTCTCGTGTGTTCCTGGACGAGGCTTACGGTGCACGGCTGCGTCCGGTGCTGCATAGCGGCATTAAGAGCCTCAAGACTGGTGCAGACTTGGCGGTGACCAACTGTGACAAGGCCGGCCTTCCTGGGCCACGTGCCGGCATTCTGGTTGGTGCGAAGGACATGATCGGGGCGGCTGCTGCAAAGGGTGCTGAGTACGGAATGGAAGCACGGGCACCGATCTCCGCTGGTGTGATGCGTTCGCTTCAAAGCTACGACCCTCAGCATTTGATTGATGAAGCCAAAGCCGGCAAGGCGCTCGCAGCGGATCTGATCAAGCTGCTGGGTGACTGCGTACAAGTAAGCGACTTGGGCCCAATGGTTCATGAGGACGATATCCTCCGAATCATTCTGAAGCGTGCTGGCATAGAGTCCGATAAAGCACCGGTGGTGCCATGTGAGGCGACCTCTGCGTTGGGCATGATCCTGCTGCGTGATTACGGGATACTCACCGTCAACACCCATGGTCAGCCAGGCGCACGAGTATCTGTGCGCTTGAAACCTTCCGGCGATGCAATTCGGCGCGTCGGTGGTCAGGAAGCAATCATAAAATCGTTCGACGAGTCGCTGACGAAAGTCGCAGCCATCATTCACGATTCCGCAGCAATGATCGACCTGATCCTGGGGGGCAAATGATGTCTGATTCTAAATACACTTCCTTCGATCATCGTCTCGATCAACTGATCTCCTTGGACATCGGTGGTCGTGGTGTCGAGCATCTTTATAAGGAGGCTCGCGCTCGCATAGGCCGGCCTCTGGTGGGCGCTGCTGCTGAAGCGCTGCTGGCAGCTCCTGAGGGTTCTACCGTCATTGTGACAACCGGCTCGGTATCTCGTGCCTGGTTGTCTCCGGAAGTCGGCGAAAACGATGGCCCGGCTGGTCTGGCAGCGGTGGTGCGTGCATTGGTACTGGCGCGTAACGTCACTCCAGTGGTGCTGATCGAAGAAACACTGCGTCGTCCAATGGAAGCCATTCTGACCACTGCAGGCTTGACGGTTCTGCCTTATGAGCAGGCTCGTAAAGCGGCCAAGGACAAGAGCCTGGCGACAGTGTGCGTTCAAGGCTTCGCAGTGACAGATGAAGAGGCCGCCATCGCGGCGCCTAAGCTCCTGGACGAGCTTCAACCTTCAGTGCTGTTCTCCACCGAACGCGTAGGCCGAAATCGCAACGGCATTTACTACAGCATGCGTGGCATCGACTACGGAATGGAGCGTGCTCGCATCGATTTCGTTTTCGACGAAGCGATTCGCCGTGAGATCCCAACCGTAGCAGTGGGTGACGGTGGTAATGAAATAGGCATGGGCCTTGTCAATGATTCTGTCCAGGGCCACGTTAAGTTTGGTGCTGAAGGGTCGTGTGGGTGCGGTGGCGGTATTGGAGCTGTTACCCCAGCAGATGTTCTGGTCACTGCGGCGTGTTCGAACTGGGGCTGCTACGCCATCGCTGCCGCGATGGCAATCCGCACCGGTGATTCGCGACTGATCCACACCCCAGAAATGGAAGGCAATCTGCTTCGTCGGGGCGTTGATGTAGGACTGATCAACTCTGTAGTAGGGATTACAGACGCAAACGTTGATGGCATCCCATTGAGCAGTCACTTGGCGTTGGCCGAAATGGTCACCGCAATCATAAGGCCAGCCCTGAAGGTCTAGTATGAACAAGACAAACTCTTCGATTTTATCAAAACGGCTGCCTGAGCAGAGCTATACAGTTGGCCTATCAGGCAAAAGTAAGCCTCTCCCTTCAGTTGTCGCTAAACCTCGGCTTGCGCAAGGTAAGGTTGAGGAGTTTATCGATGCTGTTGCGGTACTAGGATACAACTGATTTGACCTCGCCCGTTGGTTGTTGAGTGTCTTGCACAGGCTACCAACGGGCTTGTAAATAAAGCTAGTTTTTTGATGGTCAAGCTAGGCTGTCAGCGATCTAGCGAATTTATTTTCATCCTCAAATGCCGCTAATTGGTTAATCACCAAAGTTTGTGCGTTGGGGAAGTCATGCTCCTTCCTTCAGGGTTTGGTAATGAAACACAGAATTGTAATTGTTGGTGGCGGCGCCGGCGGCATCGAACTGGCTACTCGGTTAGGTAAAACGCTCGGTCGGCGAAATCACGCTACGATTACGTTGGTTGATGCCAACTTGACCCACATTTGGAAGCCGCTTTTTCATGAAGTGGCCGCTGGCTCTCTGAACCCTGGCGTCGACGAGCTTAATTATATTGCTCAAGCCAAATGGAACCACTTCCACTTTCAACACGGTCGCATGGCGGGAATTGATCGCACCAGCAAGGCCATCCGCCTGACTGCACCGAGTGGATCTTCTTGGCAGGAACGGGAAATCGAGTATGACACTCTGGTAATGGCTGTCGGTAGTCATTGCAATGATTTTGCAACACCAGGCGTTCAGCAGCATTGCCAGTTCCTGGATAGCAGAGCGCAGGCTGAGCGGCTCCATGGAGTGCTGCTCAATCGCTACATGCGCTCACATGCCTCTGATACGGCTCACCCACTCGAGATTGCCATCGTGGGGGCAGGGGCTACTGGTGTAGAGTTGTGCGCCGAGCTCCAGCATGCTGTACGTGTAATCAAAGGGTACGGTGTCAAGCACGCGTGCCCATCCACTCTGAATATTACGCTGCTTGAAGCGGGCCCGCGTGTCTTGCCCGTACTTAACGAAAAAGCCAGCCAGGCGGTGCACAATGGCCTTAATGAACTGGGCATCAATGTTCGTGTCGGCACTGCGGTCAAAGAAGTCACTGAGAACGGTGTCGTTCTCGCTGACGGCGAAACGCTTAACGCCGATCTGAAAATTTGGGCGGCAGGCATCAAGGCACCAGAGTTTCTGAAGACACTGGATGGTCTTGAAACTAACCGAATCAATCAGTTAAACGTAAAGCGAACGCTTCAGACGACTCTGGATGATTCGATCTTCGCTTTAGGTGACTGTTCTTCTTGCCCGTTGGATGATACCAGCGGACGTTTCGTACCGCCGCGTGCCCAAGCTGCTAACCAGCAGGCTGCGCTGCTGTGTAAGAATCTGGAGCGGCACTTGGACGGCGAGCCACTTCTTGACTTCAAATATGAAGACAAGGGTACATTGATTTCGTTGGCTTCCTTCGACACAGTCGGCAGCCTGAACGGAATTTTCAGTGGTAAAGTAATAACGCGAGGGCTTATTGCCAAGACGCTTTATACCTCCCTCTATAGATTGCACCAAGCTGCGCTCTATGGTACGCCGCGAATGCTGTTAAAAGCGCTTGCTGAGTATCTGCAGCGTAAAACCCGACCGAAATTGAGGTTGCACTGAAATATCTCGACTTGGCGCCTGGTGGCGCATTGATGGCAGTCTATCGATGCGTCTTCCATTCTATGAATAGTGTTTTTATTTAAGCGTTGTCTTTAGCTCGCAATCTGCCAAAGCAGCGGTTTACCGCTAATAACAAAAGTGCAATTGGAGTTGTGGTTCATGGTTAAGCGTGACTTCGTGAAGTCCTTCTTCTCCAGTTCGCTAGTCATTCTGATTAGTGTTAGTGGAGTAGTGCAGGCCGACTTCATTTCGGACTCTAAAGCTACGTTGTCGATGCGAAATCTCTATTTCAATAACGATAGTCGACAGACCAAACAGGTGAAGCAGGAGGAATGGGGGCAGGGGTTTTTGCTCAAATACCAGTCTGGCTTCACGGACGGTACAGTTGGGTTTGGCGTTGATGCGATTGGTGCACTGGGCATCAAGCTCGACCCTGGAGAGGGTCGGCACAACGGCAGCTCATTTTTCCCTAGCGATGGCGAAAAGGCGGTTGATGAATTCAGTGCTCTAGGGCTCACCGCTAAGGCCAAGATCTCCAGTACAGAAGCCCGCTACGGCACACTCCAACCTGTATTGCCCATTTTGGTGAACAATGATGGCCGTTTGATTCCGCAGTGGTTCAAGGGAGTGCAGGTAACCTCCAAGGAATTCGAGAACCTCACCGTCACTGCTGGGGGATTGGAGAAAGTCAAGGATCGTAATTCTACGGACTCTCTCGGCTTGGCCATTGCAGGAGCAGGCGGACTGGCAGGGCAAAGGAGCAACAAATTCTATTTCGGTGGTTTTGATTACAAAATCAGCCCTAATTTGCTCGCTCAGTATTACATTTCAAATCTCGAAGATTTCTACTCCCAGAATTTTGCAGGGCTAGTCCATACGCTTCCCTTGGCAACGGGTAAGCTCACTTCCGATCTGCGGTACTTCCATAGTGAGCCGGATGGGAAGAACGCTAGCTCCTCCGGTCGTGCTGAGGGTTATGTCAGCACTGGATACTATGGGAGTGGCATCACGAAGGGTGAGGTCGATAACGACACGTTCAGTGCAACATTCACATATGTTGTCGCTGGGCATTCGTTCATTGGTGGCTTCCAGACCGTCAATGGTGACAGCAATATGCCTTTCATCAACCAGGGTTCGGGGTCTACGGTCTATTTGACCAGTAATAGCCAGATCACGAACTTTACTCGTGCCGGTGAGCGTACATGGATGGCTGGATATGCATACGACTTCTCTGCGGCTGGGTTACCAGGCTTGAGCTCGAAGGTCATGTATCTGTCAGGGGGCAATGTCAAATCTGCGAGGGGTGATCTGAACGAGTGGGAGCGCGATATTTCGCTGTCTTATGTCGTCCAGTCCGGAACTCTTAAAGGACTCGGCGTCACATGGCTCAATGGGGCCCTGCGGGGCAGCGCCGCCAACGACACCGATGAGAACCGTCTATACGTGAGCTATTCAATTCCTCTGTTCTAGTGGTTGATCCAAAGGCTAGGTAGTGGGCGTTCCTGGCCCACCGCCTTGCGGGGGGAAGCGTGTTATGGCCGGGCGGATTGACCCGAGGTAGAGCTGGATCAAGCCTCTCTCGGTGCAGTTTCTGCGGCCTGCTCAAGTAGTCCTTGCTTGTGCTTGAGACGGATTGCCGACTAGGAAGGTGAAGGTATCGTGCTAAATCTAGGTAGGTTGAAACTGCTCTCGGAATTGTCGGTGCTAGGAACAGTATCCGCCGTGGCAGAGGCAGTGCACCTCACCCGCCCAGCAGTCTCGCAGCAGTTAGGATTGCTGGAGCGCGAGCTGGACGTGGCATTGGTGGAGCGGTCAGGTCGTAATGTAGAGCTGACGCCAGCAGGGCGGCGATTGGTGGCGCGGTCGTCTGAGCTCTTTCGTCTTGTGAACGATATCGAGGCCGAAATCGCCCAAGGTCGCCAAGAGATTTCAGGTGTCATCCGACTCGCTTCCTTTGGTTCTGCCGGAGTTGGCCTGGTGCCCAAGTGCGTCCAATTTATTGAGCAAAACCATCCGCAATTGGCCGTCTCGCTGATTGAACTTGAGCCGGCTGAAGGCTTGAAGGCCGCCGCTGCAAACCAGGTAGATGTTGCGATCGTTGATGATATGGTCGATGCAGAGCCTTTCGCAGAAAAACTGGATTTTCTACCGCTGTGCCCTGACTACTTCACTGTCGTAATGTCTTCCCGGCATCGCCTGGCTGATCGTAAGAACCTTCAATTGAGTGATCTATCAGATGAGCGCTGGGCGCTGAACCTGGCCGCGATCAGTTACCACTCCTTCCTAATGCGGGCTTTCCATGCGGCAGGCTTTGAGCCGACCGTGATGAGCAACTGCAGAAATAGCGCGGCCACGCTTGAGCTGGTCAGGGCCAGTTCGGTCATCACGGTGCTTCCGCAATTGTCGCTTAAGCAGATCATGAATGACCCGGATTTCACCTTGGTGCCGATTCGCCCAGTGCTGTTGCGTCGAATCTTTACCGTGGTTTCTAAAGGGGCTAGTCGTAGGCCTTCCGTTGCAGCTGTTGTCGATGCGCTACAAGAGGTCGTGCCTGAAGATATGGGTTCCATGCTGCTAAGTTGAACGTACCTGCAGTGCTCTACGATATGATCCGTGATCATCGAGGAGAGGAGTAAGGAACTATGCTCAACCTGAGCCGGTTGCGATTGCTGTCTGAGCTCTCAGTGCTGGGTACGATCTCGGCAGTAGCCGAAGCAGTACATCTGACGCGTCCCGCTATCTCGCAGCAGCTGGCTTTGCTAGAGCAAGAGCTTGATGTCGTTCTTTTCGAGCGTTCCGGACGAAGCGTGGAACTTACGCCTGTCGGGAAGCGGCTGGCATCCCGGTCTGTGGAGCTTTTCAAGCTGGTCAATGACATCGAAGCTGAGATCGCACAGAGTAAACAGGAGGTTACAGGGGAGGTTCGAGTCGCCGCCTTTGGTTCTGTAGCCGTTGGAATTTTGCCATTTGCGATCCGGGCTCTGGAGCAATCCCATCCCAAGCTCACGGTCTCGTTGGTTGAAATGGAGCCAACAGAAGGGCTAAAAGCTGCAGCGGCTAATCAGGTCGATCTGGCGGTAGTGGACGACATGACGAGCATTGAAACCCATGAGTCCAAGCTCGAGTTCGAACCGCTATGCACTGACCATTTCATGTTGGTTATGTCCTCAAGCAACCGTCTGGCTGAACTGAAATCCATCCATCTGAACGACCTGGCCAACGAACGCTGGGCTCTGAATCTCTCGGCTGTAACCTACGTGTCCTTCCTATTGAGAGCTTTTCGAGCAGCAGGTTTCGAACCGCGCGTTTCCAGTAACTGCCGGAATACCGCTGCAACGATTGAGCTCGTGAGATCAAGCTCGCTCATTACAGTGCTACCGAATTTGATTTTGGGCCCGGTTCGCAGGGATCCAGATTTCGTGTGCCTACCGGTGAAGCCGATCCTACTCCGAAGAATCTCTGTAGCGGTGCCGAAAGGTGCTTCAAAACTTCCGGCTGTCAAAGCAGTCATTGATGCCCTCAAGGCCGTAGAGCTAGAGGATGTCCATCGCTAGGACTGTCGTGCTTTGCATGGATGGGCGGGTGTCGGTCGATCCGTCTTGGGCATGCGACGCGGAAGATAAGCCACAGCTTCTCCATAAATATGGACGAGCTCTGGGCTGTTTACTGCAAGTGATATGTCATCGCCCAGAACCTTAGAGGTGACTGAAATGTTGCACTATCTCAAAGGTTAGAGTTTGTGAGCAATACCGCACATCGGGCTGCCTTACTGTGCGCGCTCTGGGGTTATGGCTAATTTGCTGAGTTGACCAATTAGATGCTCACTAATGGGGGTTTCCGTCAAAGCGCAGCTTAGAAAAGTAATTGGATTGCACAGCAGAGCCCTGATACTGACAGCACCTTCATTTTGTTTATTCAGAGTTGCATCTGCAGCAGGCAACCTGCATTGGGCGCACTAGCCAAAGCTTCCAACTGCAGCGAATGTCGTGCACTGGTAATGTATAAGGTTTTGCCGTCTACCCCGCCAATACAGAGGTCGGTAGGGGTAGGCACCGGCAGTCCGACCATGCGATCCAGATTGCCGTCGGCGTCGAAGTGGGCGAGGCTCCAGCCATCCAGTTGGGTTGTCCAGACTCCGCCGGCGTCATCTACAGCCATTACTCCAAGCCGTCCCCCTCCGCGAGGCAGAGAAGCAAGCCTGCGCAAGTTGGTGCTACCGGTGTTGAGTATAAGGATATTGCCTGAGTCCGATGCCAAGGCATATACCGTGCGCCCTGAGGCGTCCCAGCTGAATGCACTGATCTGCTCCGGAACGGCCCAGCCATGGCGTAATTCACCTTCTGCGCTGAGTTCGCCGATCAGGCAACCACTGGCAGTTTTTGCGCAAGCCCACAATGCACCAGCTGGGTGACTAGCTAATGCAAGCAGGCGGGTGCCCAATAGATCTTGACGCGGATGTTCCTGGCCTTCCCAGTCAACTAGCGACCAACCACCAGTCTGCGCCACTAGCAGTCCGTCCGGGTGCAACTCCATGCCGCGTATCGGCAGGTCTAGACGGGCTACTAAGCGGCTGTTGTGCCCATCACAATCCGCTTTTGCTCTCCGCCTTCAGGCACCTGAGCGTATGAAGGGCGGCTTTAGATAACGGTACTCGATGCTGGCGCCCGGCTTTCATTCGGGCAGCCGGAATAATCCAAATTTCTTCGTCCAAATCAATTTCTTCCCAGTACCCACCTATCACTTCGCTTGTGCGCAGAGCGCACAGTACTGTTAACTTCACCGCAGTTGAACTAAAGTCCCTGGAATTCTCAAGATCTGCCATGAACGCTGGCAATTGCTCCCAGGGTAGAGCGGGATGATTACCACGGTCTGCCAGCCTTCTTCTAGGCAGAAGCTTGTCCAAGTGACCTCGCCAGCGAGCGGAGTTTTCACCCGTGCGCAGCCGGTGTGCTTTGGCGGCATCGAGAACAAGCTCTAGCCTGTTTCTGACCCTGGCCGCTGTCTCAGGCTTTGCGGTCCATATTGGATTCAGTATTTTCAGGATATCGTCTGTTTCAACCTCGTCGACTGGCTTTTCTCCGATAAAGGGGAATGCATAAGTAGTAAGAATGTTGACCCATTGTTGCGCGTGTTTCGCGCTTTTCCAGCCAGCTCTATGGGCTTCGATGTAGTCCACTGCACAAGCGCGGAAGGTGTTTTCAAGGTTCATTTCCCGAGCAATCCGAGCAGCCTCGGCCTGCTGGAGTGCATCAGCCTTATGGGTCAAAGGGTCGATACCCTCACGAATCAATGCCCCCGTGAGTGTCGGCGCGGGAGCGCGCCTCCTTCAATCCATAGTGAGGGTAGGGGCCCAAGCCGATTTCCTTGCGCTTGCCTGCAAGCTAGTAGCGCAGCACCCACGCTTTTCCAGACTTTCGAATGACAAGGCGCAGGCCATCGCCATCATCGTACTTGCCATAATCCTTGAGGTTTTCTGGTTTGGAGGCCGGAGGTCGGGAGTGGAATACACTTCGAATGACTACGCTGCATTCTAACTAATTTCTCTAACATGTTGATTATTATGACTTTATTTGCATCGGGTTGGCTGGGTCGCGTGAGTTCGAATCCCGAATGCTTCGCCATACTCACGAAATTGAATTGGCTCTTCCTGATAAGGCAGTTGTTGTGATCATGGCAAGAAGGAAGTGCACGTAGAATTTGTACTTTCCCGACAACTACTCTGCTGCTGTATGTTTGGAGTTTTTTCGCAGCCGATCGAGGTAGTCCGCCCAATGCTGCGCTGCTTCTCGTCGCTGCGGCAGCAACTGCGCGCGCGCATACACTGCGCCCAGAGCGCCTGGCATACGGTGAGAAAGCGACAACTCCAGCACAATCGGATCGATGCCCAAATGCTCGTGAGCGATAGTGCGGTAGGTGGCGCGGAAACCGTGCGCAGTGATGCGGTATTCCGGCCAGATCCGCTGGTAGGCCTTGGCCAGGGATGGGAAGGGTCGTCGTCATGTGCGGGTACTTTTTTTCGAAACGGAAAAAGTACCCCAAAATATACCCACAGGCGTGTTGGAAATGAGCGGAATGCGACGGACGGCCTTGGACGTAAAATCAGATTAAGAGCCTGATTTTATTGGTATTTGCGGATCTCGATGGAAGTCAGTCACAAGCTATCGGGATCCCCAAAGAACATCTGAATCCGCGACCGCAACCAGCGCTCCGCCGGATCGTTATCCTGCGCCCCCCGCCACGCCATGTGCAGTTCGAAACTGCGCACCTCGATCGGCAGGTCCTCAGCCCGCAACCCCCCGGCAGCCGTCAACGCATCCGCCGTGTAATCCGGCACCGTGGCAACGATGTCGGTACCCGCCAGCAAACTCCCCAGCCCATTGAACTGCGGCACCGCGAGCACCACATGGCGCTTGCGGCCTATCTCGTCCAGGGCTTCGTCGATGAAACCGGACAGGTCACCGGCAAACGACACCAGGGCGTGCGGCCGGGCGCAGAAGTCGTCCAGGGTGATGCTGC
>Ga0213826_1000974_pt1 | contig 12924 bp, 20 predicted proteins | sample MC6MC0899MG_FD_180668 | JGI IMG/M metagenome (GOLD analysis project Ga0213826, IMG submission 180668) | Enriched soil aggregate microbial communities from Iowa State University, Ames, United States - MC6-MC0899-MG | ecosystem: Environmental > Terrestrial > Soil > Unclassified | place: USA: Iowa...
GAATGCATAACTGCAAGCGCGAACTTACCTTTGTTATCCCCAAGGGCTTTCTGGATACCATTATTCAGCGTAGTTTCTCCAAACTTAGGTGCTGCAGAATTGCTGATATTGTGAGTATGACCATTTACAAATTCAAGGTTCTTTGCTCCACTCATAGCAAAAATACCTTTTAAAATAGAGATAATAGTACCCTGATCAATGTCATCCCAGTACTCTGCTACCTCACTAGCTGCCGCGCTATAATCCTCTCCGGAAATGTCAGCATTAAAGTCCTTTTCTACCCATGCGTTAGCACGTCCGATAACAGTACGCCCCATGCTAAAGTTGCCCCTTGCAGTAGCCGAAATATCGGTGCTACCGTCATAGTTTACAGGGGTCCCACCGATCCTAGCCTTAATCAATGTGGTGATATGGTGTCCACCTTCCTGATCCGGTAACAATGAGGCATACCGTGGAACCTCTACGATTGCACCACTCTTTAAAAGAGCATTAAGGTTTAAATTCGGTGTGTTTCTAACTGCTGTGTCAAATACTTCACCGTTAAAATTTACTAAATCAAATAACATATTTAAGTCCTCCTTAAATTTACATATACTGAGCTACGTCCAAATCAGGGTTAGCGTTCTTAAGCTTCATGACTTCCGCCATGCTTAACTTGGTTCCTACAGGTGGAACTTTCGTCATAGGCTTTGTGAAAGTGGCCTTATTCTGTTCTGCCGCCTGCTGGCCTGGGTCTACAAGAATGTTTGGAATCTGGTTTCCATCTTTGTCTGACACAATGGTCTTGAAAATATCATCAATGGACCGCCCCTTCGCTGTATCCTTGTTCAGTTCTTCCGCAAGCTTAAGCCTGACGCTATCTGCAGTCAGATCGTTTACAAACTGCTTACCTCCCATGAATTTATCAATGGTGGCATCTAACTGATGTTTGGATTCGTCAGCAGCGCGAGCAGTCTTTTCATCGTCAAGCTGCTTTGTCAAAGTATCAATCTGCGTCTTATATTCCTCGAGGTTTACACCATCGAAAGCCTTTAACTGCTCCTGTACAGTGTCAAGAGAGGTTTTATATTCATCTCTCTTAGCAGCGGCCTTCTCAAACTCTGCAATGGTGCGGTAGTTCTCTTTCCATTCCTTATCCAGAGTGGCTTTCTTATCCTCTGGAACCTCGATTCCAATGCCTGTTAAAATTGCATATATATCTTTCATTGTCATATCCTCCTGAAATCATTTATTAACCGCTCTTTCAGCGGTAGGGATTAGCCCGTTAGACCACGGACGGGGTAAATGGACCATATTGTTGTGGTCAACAAAATGGTAATACAAAAGAGCCAATGCATAAGCACAGTCTCATCTATTACGAATATTGACTATATCAGTGTCAGCCCTGATCCGGTTTCTTACCTCTCTCATGCTATTCCTTTCTTGCATTCTCATATCGTGTCGCAGCTCCGTTTGCCGCCGCTGACTGTTCTCTATTCCATTTTGCTATTCTCAACCGCTCTGTAAGCTTTTTAAGGTCATTGTCCTTGCAGAATGTGTTGTATGCTTCATTCTGTCTCCTGAGCAATGCAGCCTTTCGATCATATTCATGTTGTAATTCAAATTTAAGTGGCTCTTCTTTAATGGAATCTACCGCCGCTTTCATTCCGACAAGCTCCTGCTTAGTCTTGCGTATCCGGCGTTCTAATGCTCTTTGCTGCTTATTTAAAGCCTCTATTTTTTCATTGTCTTCTGTCCGAATGTCAGCATAAGGGTTATTTACACCGTCACCCGGTCCGAAACTATGTCGGCAGTTTGCCCCACACAATCCCGTGACCGTTCCGTATCCGGTAGACTTAACGAAATCTGGGAATTGCTTTGTTCTTCCGGTCCGTGAAAAGAATTGCCCTTGCCACCACAAGTGATTATTTGGATTCATGCCGCCGTTTCCGGTTCTGGCTCCCAGGTGGGCCGATGTGAGGATAATATCCCAGTCCATTTCCTCCATGCGGGTTATTTGTATTTCACCCGTGGCTTGGCTTATCCCGGTACGCACAGAGCGAGTTATAGCTGTTTCTAGCGTGTCTTTATGGCCTGTTGGATATTTGACCACTCCACCATGTGAAATGGCGTTGTCAATGGCCTCACGCACTGCCTGATTGTAAGATACGGCACCGGAAGTTACCAGCCTATATGCACTGTCACATTCATTGATATATAGCTTCTGTGCTTCTATTGCCGTTGTCCTGGTGAAGTTCCTTATCTCTCCGTTTGTGGCTTCATACACTCTTTGCATCTGCCGGACCATCGCAGGTGATTCTTTTAATGGCGTAGGGTTAAGGCCGGCCTCCAGATATATCTTATCATCTTGCTGTAGTGCCTTGATTCCAGCTTCTTCCATGGCTGCCTTGACTTCTTTTTCTTGCAGCTTCGTAAACTTAACAACCTGCTCTTGGATATCTTCCAGTAATTGACCGGATTCCTGCAATACATCAATCTGCCATTTATCAGAAGCGGTAAAGAGGTAATCAGCACCACGCCCAAGCCTTGCCCCGATTCTACGTACAATCAGGTTAACTATGTACGATCTAAGCATCGCGGCGTATTCTTCTGCCTGTTCAGTGATCTTTTGCAGGTATTCAGGGGTAAGCATCTAATCACCTTTTCCCGATTTTGTTACTCACATTAAGCGCCAAAAGGAATAAACAGATCACAATGATATTGATTGTTGATGTTGCCATTATGTTTCCTCCATTTCATTCTCATCACGTTCCCAAAAGAACTCAATGCAATCTTTTTTTACTGAGCCGCGAGAACCGTCCGTAAATTCAAACCCTATGAAATGATGGTCCTTTATAAAACTATCTTCCATTATGCGGCTCATCTGTTCATACGTGAGATTCACGCTGTATAACGATCCTCCATGAGTTGCTATGTTAATCATATTATTCTTCTCCAAACAGTGTCGGGCTTTCCTGCTCTGCTTTCACTTCTGCAATCATAGCCTTGGCATCTTCCTCGCTCATGCCCTCAAACTTCTGGAAGTATCTCCATGCTGTTGCCTTACCTTGAATAACATACTTCCACCAGTTAGCCTTATCCTCTTCGAAATTGTAGGTAATATCTCCAAAATCATATGTCACTTCATAAGGTCCTACCGGAGCCAGTCCATACAGATCAGCGAACACATTTAAGGCATAAATAAGACCGTCCATACAATCCTCTAACTTATCTCTGCAATCTTTGATAAGCTGGATCGTCCGGCGGTCATCACTTTCTACCTGTGTAGCTGTAACCATTCCTGTTTTCTGGTCAAATACAAAGTACCCTGAAGAGTACCCCACTTTCCAACCAATGAAGGAAAGCTCATTGTTAATGCCTTTGATTCTGGTGTCAGTGTTAAGCTCTGGATTAATCTCTTCATAAAACGGCTTGTCTCCACCTCCTCCAAACATAGCCTTGGCAAAATGAGGTAATCCTTCTATGTTCTGTCCTGCCTTGTGTTGGCTCAACTTCTGTCCGCTCGGCATTGTGAGCTGGTCGTCAATTAGGATTATACGGCGGCTATCTTTTATTTCCTCACTATTACGGCTGTAGGCAATATCGAGGTTCTTCAACTCCTCAACCACATTCTTATAAATCGGCAATCCAAGCGGGCTGTTAATCTCCGTATTGTTGGCCTGTGGTGTCCTGAACACTCCAAAGAGCATACGTTCCAACGGCTCTCCGTTCTGCTTCACCAGTGACACATCAGGTTCAAGTCCGGCCCATTTGGTTTCTTCCAGCGGAACCGGCTTCCCCTTGTCATTGTCGCTTGTACTCACATAGGCCCGGTTGCTTATCAAGTACTCCCCTGTATCGCTGTTGATCCTATGATACTCGAATTTGGTATAGTACTTACGGGAGAATGCCGTACTGGTTGTATATGTGTCAATGAATATGATCCCGGTTATGTTCCCATCATCGTCTGAATCTACAATCTTAAATGTGTTTGGAAGAAGGAAGTCTATACCCTTACCGTTTGGCTTAACGATGAACGTCCCGGCAGCACAACCGTACTCTATCCATTCTCTGATCTTAAAGTACCGCTTCTCTATCTGCTGTTGCAGCCATTCCGCCCGTGGGCTTCCGTCAATGGTAATATGTATTGCAAGAGTAGTTAGCCGGGCCGTTTCTTCACACAGTACCTTACCAAACCCTATTGTACGGATATCGTGTTCTTTACTTAACCATTCAGGCCGGTCCTGGTATATCCTCATGCACTTATCAATTACAATATCCATTTCCTGTGAGGTGACTGGCTTCACGTCAAATTCTTCTAATGCTTCTTTTTGGAATAACATGTTCCACCACCTCCTAACCGTGTCCAGTAATCCCATTTAATCACCGCCTGACCGTCTAGCCTGATCCTGTTTGTATTTCTTCATCAACTTTGCGAAAGCGTCTGGATCAGTTTCGAGTTTAACTTTCTTTGCAAGTATGCGCTCCACCGCGTCCTCTGTCATGGCTTCACGGACCGCTTCTTTAATTGCCTCTCGCACTTCGTTATCTTCTTTAATCCGCTTCATTGCCAAATCAAAGAAGCCGGCACCGTCAAAGTTATCATTCTTTCTGTTATGCCATGCATCTCCTGGCTTAATCGCCTTTGCAAATTGCTTACCATCGAGATCAAGGCTAACTTGGATTGTTTTAGGCGTACATTCCATCTCTTTTATAGTTTCACCAAACGCTTCCTTGAGCTTTTCAAGTGGCATTACAACCTCAATATCGCTCGCAGGCTCGTCGCCGACTTTACAATACTCGTGATATGTGTGTGTTCTATCTCTTCCGGTTACCACTCCGCCCTGTGCAAGTTTAGGAATCCGTGGAACGCTCACAAACTCAACATCTCTCGTACATGCAGAAACATCAAATACTGAACTGCTTCCACAGCAGCAACTCATACTGAATTTAGTCCCATCAATATTAATTTTAAATATCTCATTTGCCGTGAATAACTTCCCATTTACTCTAACTGCGAACTCTTTATTTAATTTCATTATGGTTATTCCCCTCCCTTATCTGCTTTTCCGATATACGTGTATTTTGTTTCACCGAAAATGTTACTGCTGACTTCTATTTCTGAACCTAGAACATGTTCAATCCCCCTCATATAGCCTTCAACAAATCGTAAGTCCTCAATACAACCACAATTCCTACATTTATACTTTTCAATTCTATTGTGTTTAATGATTGCGTCAAAATCATGCAGTTTGCAGGACCTTTCCTTCTTAATGTTTTCGTTGATCCCGTCCATCTGATTCATGGCGTTAGTATATTCCTTGTGAAAAGACTTTCCAAAGTTAAACATTATGCACTGTTCCCCCTTCTGTTGAATAGCGATTCAAAAGCATATCTTATCGCCGCTATTGTGTGGTCCTCCTGCCCCTCTGGATATCCGCTTATGACCTTGCCGTCCTTGTCACGGTCATATTCATACCGGGTAAACTCCTCGTAGGCATTTGGTGTTCTATTCTTGTCAATAACGATAGTTCTACGTTGCAACCACTTAAAGCCATATTCAACGCTTCCAGGTCCCTTTACGGCTGCCCTGGCTGGCAACCCTCTGTCACGGTAATCTATAATGGATTTGTTCTCGTTGCTATCGCAGGTTATAATATAGTCATCATACCCTTTTTCTTTTATCCACTCCGCTGTAGCTTCATTGCTGGTCTTATGAACGTAATTTTCGTCAATGAGGTAAATCTTTTCGCTATGGCTATCGTAATATGCTCTGACAAACGCATAAGCATCGGGCCACCAGCCCCAGTCAACGCCCTGGTATATACGGTCAAATGTTGCTATCTCCTCATCTGTGATAGTTCGCTTCTCTATGTACTCAAACACATTGCCGCCGGTTCCATTTGCTTCCCCCATGTATTCGTTTTCATAAGCCACGGGGTTTACTTCTTTCAGGTGTTCAGCATCATTGATGAATTTCTTACCCAACCACTCAGGCGGCACATCAAGATATGTGCTCTTATGTATAACAACATCGGCATTGTCCTGTTCCACTTTATCGGCGTATTCATTAGCCCAGTTGTTTTTACTCTTTGGTGGGTTAAATGACTTGAATTTATAAGCCTCATCACCACCTCTGATCGCTGACTGTTCAATGTTTCTAATCTCTTCCGGCCCTGCGAATTGGTCAAGCTCCTCGAACCATATAATGCCGATATATCCAAACTCTGGCTTTATTGATTTTATCTTAAGCGGGTCATCAGCTCCTCGGAAGTATATCTTCTGCCCTGTTGGTTTATATATGATTTCCAACGGAGAAACCTTGTACTCAAATTCTTCTTCAAGCTCCATCTTTTGAATAGCCCATTTAATTTGTGCATACACGGAATCCCTTATTGTATTTCCGACCTTACGGAGCACAAGGGCATGCATATCCGGGTTATTTTTCAATGTCTCAACGATTGTGCACGAAACCCCAGATGACTTAGTGGAGCCTCGCCCGCCCGGGAAAAGATATTCGCTATGCTTCTTGTTTCTGATATCGCGAACCACCCAATGGAAATTATCGGCAATAATATCAAGGTCCATGTGATATATCCCGGAGTTTCTAGCCGATTCAATTAAGCGCTGCCTTTCCTCCTCGGCTTCTTTAATCCGTAGAGCCTTTTCTAAATCATTTGCAGCTTTTAGTTTATCCGTAGCCGCTACATCAAGATCGAACTGATCCTTTTCCTCGCCTCTTACAATCCGGCTCCTGAACTCCTGTATCTCTTTGATGGAGCAAATGCGGGCTGATTCGACCTCTTTCTGGCGTTCTGCTATGTAGGAAAATACCTCAACATTCTTCAATAGTCGTTGCCCTATGGAATAAGCCGTTTTCTCAGAATATCCTGCGGTCTTTGCCGCCTGTGTTGCGTTTCCACCATTTTCTATGTAAGCGTCACAGAATGCTTTTTGCTTAGGTGTCAGCTTTTCTGCCATACGCTCACCGCCTTATGTATATCCGCAAGACAGTTCACAACATCAATCCCGGAAGCTGTTCGCAATATCTCATAGTCTTTCGTTTTCATTGTCCCGTCCCTGCATTTCTGCCATGTAGGTGTTATCAGGTGATATATATTAATCATTCTCCCCTGGCCCTCTGAATAGAATTGGCTGGTGTTGATCTTAATCACCAGTCCCCTGCTTGTTATGGCTTTCTGTAACTTTTTCATTATCATGTTAAGGTTCATAAGATGCGCCCTCCTTCCTATTTGTCTGTTACTCCTCTGCTTACATAGCAAAAGCACCCAAAGACAAAATTTTCGCCAGGTGCTTTCTCACTGATATATAGTTATTAAAAAAGAGACGGGGTTAACCGCCTCTTAGCTATTGATTATCGCTAAAATTATGATAATTACCGCTATAGGTGCAAAGTAACAAAGAAAGCCTAGGACATACATACGTTTATACCTTTGCTTTTCTTTTATCATATGCCAAAATTACCCAAAAGAAAACACCCATGTTGCTCTGCCGTTGAGCTATGAACCGATATGCCAGAATCAAACCGGCATGCCCTTATGTATAAAACCTTTAAGGGAATTTTGATTTACAGCATTCGTACTGTTTGATACCAAGTGAACATAAGGGGTTTGTATGTTTTCACTTGTTCCAGTTTACATTATATTATACTTGAAACGGAAAGAGCGGAAAAAACGGAATTAGTTATAAATTTTTATATTTCAGTTTCTTTACCTACAAAACTATCAAACTCTTTTCTAATTGCGTCCCCCGTCTTGTCCCCTCCTAATCTTGCAGCCACCGTATCCCAAGAATCGCGATCAAATAATTTATATTTGATGATCCTCTGCATTCTTGCCGGGATCCGGTTCATGTACCTTTCAACCATTCTTCTGGTTTCTCCGGTTTTCCTTGCCCTTTCTCTTAGAATTTCCTCATCTTCTTTCAATGTATCTGCGTCCTCAGGTGTGTATGATATTCCGGATATGTGAAAGTTCTTTGCCGTGTAAGGAAATGTACTCATAGATCCTTTAACTGAATCCTGCTCTATTGTTTTCTTCTTACGCTCCAGCTTCGCAATATCCCTGATTGTTTCCTCCTGTAGTGCCTTTGCATCTATGTAATCCTTCAAAGCTGTAATAATCTCATTTTCCTTTTGCACGCGTCCACCCCCTTTCATTTGCCAGCAATAAGAACCTCGCCGTCAATCTCAAATCATTTTCCAGTTTCTCATTCTTCTCCTTTGCTGTAAGTGAGCCTGAATCTTCCAGCTCAAAGCTATATCTATTGTGGTACAGCAAATTTTCTTTCGCATAAGCTTGTACCCTGTTTTTTGGTATCCCTATCACCAGTTCAGCAACGTCTGGTGTATAGCTTCCTATATATTCTCCTCCGTCGAAAACAGAATAAATTTTTCCTTTTGGCATCGTTATCCCTCCTGTCCTATAATAGCTACAATTTCTTTTTCAATATTATCCAAGGCCTTCCAAGCACACTGCTCTTCCGCCTTTTTCTTCTGGTCATGTGTCATTACCATGGTGTCACTGTGATTTTGTTTATGTATTGCTATCACTGTCCTGATCTGGCTGATCTTGTTCTCTTTTGATTCTAACTCATTAGCCTGTAATCGGCATATCTGATTTAAGTGGTCAAGATTCATTTCTGCCGCTGTCATAGCTCTATCGCCTCCTTACGCTCCAATGCTCATATATCTATTATGTACCTGCCTTAAATGCTCGCCGTTGGCTGCCGCATAGAATCCAAGTGTTGTTGATGGATCCTTATGTCCAAGTATCTGCTGGATATCCTCTATGGCACAATCCTTAATCCTCAGTGTGGTTGCCATGGTCTTGCGGAAGAGATGAGGATATACCCGGCGCTTTAACTCCGCCTTTTCTCCGATCTGCTTGATAACCAACCTTAACCCGTCCTCATTGACCGCATTGTGTGGAGCTCTTACTCTTGCAAACAATGCGTCACTGGTGTCTGTCCTGGAATCCAGATACTTTCGCAGGTGCACCATTGCAACATCATTTAAGAATACGGTCCGGTAGTCTGATGTCTTATGTGCATATATCACGATCTCCCCGGTGCTCCAATCTATATCCTGTTTCCTGATCTGCGGCACCTCTCCGATTCTTACACCTGTGCTGAGCAAGAATTCCATTAAGGCCCGCTCTCTCAGGTCGGTACATGCTACTCTCAGCCTTTCAATCTCCACACCTTTAAGATAATCTATAGGTGGTTTACATTCTTTCTTAACTGGTACAGCTTCAACCGGGTTAGTATTGATAACCCCATGCTTACGGAACCATGTGAATACTGCCGAAAGAAAGCGTCTCTCATTATTGATGGTCCTGGTTGAATTACCCTTACCGGCATACATGTCCAGGTAATACTTGATATCCACCGCTGTGATATGCGAATGTTCTTATCAGTGACGCAGAGCATATTACGCATAGCCCCCATGTAAGCCCTGACAGTCTTATCGCTCAGCCCGTCTTTCTTGACATTCATTTCATAGACCTGCAGCAAGTAGACATTATCGTCCATTTCCGTGGAGAGCTCCGTTTCCTTCTTCTGCACCTCCACATAATACAATGCCTTAATGATTACTGTTTCCAGTATCCTCAACTGCTCAGTATTAACATGTGGTTCCATCTGCATTAATATTTCATTGATTATCCTCTCTTTCATTTACACTTCCCCCTTTGTAAAGCTGTACCTATAGTTTCATTGTTTCTACTCCTGAAAATCTTCGTTTACGCGATTATAGATCCGTACATATCAGCAAGTGACTTTAATCCTTCTTGTGCACCGCATGGGACTCCAATCAGTTCAACACCTCCACGATACCCTTCATAAATTCTGTGTTTGCCCCAAATGGCATACTTCCCTTTTTTTGAAAGATAACATTTTAAAAGACCAGATACCCAATGACCATCATCAGTGTTGCATGATATTTGAATTGCCCCATTAGGATATTTTGCTGAGGTAAAATCCACAAACTCAACTCTATCTATGCGTAGCGGATATTTTTGATCACTGTATTTATTTCCCCAGTTTGAAACCTCATATTTCTGCATTTATCTCCTTTCTCCATCACTTAGGAAAACTCTAATTTACCGAATACTTCTATTATTTGTGGGGATTATAACCGTGAACCATCTAGTGTAAAGCCTAAGTAACCTACCATTTCGTTGCTTGGGCTTTTTCTCCCACAAATATATCCCTTCTCTGTTTAATACTTAAGTTCTATCTTTTATGTATCATCAATCTGCCGAATTTGCTAAATAAACAACCATATCCGGCAGATCACTTGGAATACTCACCTTAGGCTTCGTCTTTATTAATATCATCGCTATCGCATACATCACTTTTAGAATCTAATACCGGCCTTGATATGGTAAACCCTAATGTCATAAATACAGCCATAGCAACTACATACAGCGCAGATACCTTAACCAATGTGGTTGCTGTTTTTATCGCTTTCTTAATCATCACATCTTCCTTTCTTAGAGCACTGGATAAGCCTCTATTAATATTTTCACTTAGCATACCCAGCGAGAGATAATGTAATCCATTTGCACCGTATTTATGGTTTTTCCTGTTAGGTCAAGGTTATGTAATGCCGGACACGCTGGACGCATTACTTGATTCGATATTTTTCTTTGAACCTCTCATAAGCAGCAGTAGAATACAAATCATCTGACATTGCCACTTCATCAGTAAAGAGTTTGTCAATTTCTTCATCCATGTCACCTACTGCAAAAAAATCCGGTACACAACAATCTTTTACTGATTCATAATCAAAATCCTTTATGGATTCTTCTGTGTCCATATCTAGATCTTTATCTTTTGAACAGGTACGTTCTTTAGCGTACACTGCTCCAAAGTCACTATCTCCTATTTCTTCCCATGTATAATATGAGCAGATTTTGCAGTTAAATGGTAAACACTTACTCATAGTTCCTCCTTTACGGTTACTCCATCAAATACGGGTTTACATTGCTTCACGTATCCGCATAATCTCACGATCCAGTTTCATATCTACGATTCCCATAACACGCTCATCATCGATTCCAAGCAACTCCTGGAGTTGTGCGATCATTATTGCAACATCTGCGATTTCTTCCGCAACGTGATTTTCAGCTTCTAGCAGCTCTCGTACCTTACCGGTTCTTACAAGGCTTTTCCCGGCCCTATCAAATTTATTAATTGCCTGTATAAGTTCTGCCAACTCCTCTATACACTGGCGGCTCTGTGATTCGTAGCCGTAGTGGTTTGCTATGTGCCTGATTTTATGATTTCTTGTCACTGCTCAACCTCCTTAAATTCACACCCCGGCACGCTTATACATCTTGGCTGCCCCGGTACCGCAATTATGATTCCAAGCTCATTCATCTGTTGGATATTTGCATAAACTGACTGCTTGCTATACAGTCCAACTCCCTCACCTATCTCATGATATGATGGAGGGTATCCATGGGATATCATGTACTGCACGATGAAGTCTTTTATTTGTTTGTGCCGTTCCTTCATTGTCAATCACTCTCCGGCAGTATTTTAACTCCAGTTACCCTACTCAAAAACTCTCTTCCATCATCTGAGACATGGTACCAATTATCCCGGCTCTTTGTGGCAAATCCAATGGATACAAGACGTTCCCAGTCTGGTACGTCACGTACTCCTGTATTGAAATAATTTCTGTACGGCTCATACCTTCGGTGCTTAGTTCCTCGCACTCTACCTCTTTCAAATCCAATGGCATGTTTCATATCGTCAATCTGTTTATATGTAACATTTTGGTATATCGTAACACTTACCATGTCTGTTCCTTTCTTGCGCTCTCTGGCGCACGCTGATGGCTCAAATTCCGCTCATATTGCCATCTGCGACATTTCTATCGTCCAAGCCTATAAGCTGTCTAAATGGCTTAATAAATCAATCCCCTGCGCTGGAAGAATATCTCCCGGTATGTAATGGCAGTCCGCACCGGCACCATATTTCTTCCACGCTTCGCCATGTATTCCACAATAACCGTATGCGGCAGCTTTCTAACGATCACCGCATCGTTGTCCTCTTTCTGCACATAGCCAAGCTTAATGTCTATTGCTTCTGTCCGGTATGTGACATGATCCCCGCTCTTAAGCTTGTCCTTCAATGCATCAATATCATTTTTCCTGATAATCATATTCATCCTTAATCACCCCTTTGTCCTGTTATGTTTTATGCGTCTATAAGGCTTTGAATAAATTTCGCATTAGCTTCTTCTGCCTTTTCCCTGCGTATGCTTCTCTCCGGTATCTTCACGTCAACCGATATTGAAACGATCCGGTCAACCGTCCGGCTGTCCATTTCCAGCTTTTCAGAATCGCAGTTGCTTGTAAATATCGTTGGAAGAAATTCACGTTTGCGATAATCAATCAAGCGGAAGAGTGCATTGTCAATCCATTCCTGCTTTCCGGTCTGTGCCCCGATATCGTCTAATATCAAAAGCCTAACCTGGTAAAGTGCATCTATTTTCTCCTTGCTACCCTCTCTCTTGTCCTTGATCTGTTCAACGAAGTCTGGAACTGACATGAACTTAGCAGAAACTCCATAACGCTCTATGATCTCGTTGCATAAGCAGCAAGCAAGCATTGTCTTTCCTGATCCCTTGGTTTGTGAGTAGATATACAACCCACGCCCTTGCCGTTCAAAATCTATGTAGTTCACGATGAACGCATTTGCAATTTTCTTATGCACCTCAACATTTTCCCTGTACCAATCCCACCGGAAGTCTTTTGCGGTTTTATAAACATACTCGGTTGGCATCATGCTTTTGTCTCTTCGGTCATCTGCATTGTGTACCATTCCATCCGGATACCAAAATGGTTGTGTTTCACCATAGTTCTGAATGTCGTAGATCACGAACGATCCACCAGGTACATTACTCACCGACTT
>Ga0213826_1000975_pt1 | contig 12919 bp, 9 predicted proteins | sample MC6MC0899MG_FD_180668 | JGI IMG/M metagenome (GOLD analysis project Ga0213826, IMG submission 180668) | Enriched soil aggregate microbial communities from Iowa State University, Ames, United States - MC6-MC0899-MG | ecosystem: Environmental > Terrestrial > Soil > Unclassified | place: USA: Iowa...
CGACCTCGGCGTTGAAGCCGCCGATACCTTCAAGACCACCCAGTACGCCGCGCCGGTCAAGCGCAGCAAGGGTGTGATGGTCAAGGATGCGGCCGAACTGGTCGCTGCACTCAAGCAGAAGGGGTTGCTGTAATGACCAAGATCCTCGTTGTCGCTGAACACCACGACGGCAAGCTCAACGCCGCCACCGCCAAGACCGTCAGCGCGGCCGCCGCGATCAGCGGCGCCAGCATCGACGTGCTGGTGCTGGCCGCCGATCCGGCCGCCGTGGCCGCCGTGGCCGCCGAGGCTGCGCAGCTGGCGGGCGTGGCCAGGGTGCTGACCGTGGCCAACGCCGCCAACGCGCAGGCGCTCGCCCAGGTGCTGGCCCCGCAGATCGCGCAGCTGGCCACCGGCTACACCCACGTGTTCGGCCCCTCGACCACCTTCGGCAAGGACCTGATGCCGTGCGTGGCCGCCCTGCTGGGCGTCAACCAGGTCTCGGACCTGATGACCGTCGAAGGCAGCCACAGCTTCAAGCGCCCGATCTATGCGGGCAACGCCATCATCACCGTCGAAGTGCCGGCCGACCAGATCGTGGTCGCCACCGTGCGTGCCGCCTCGTGGCCGGAAGCAGCCAAGGGCGGCAGCGCCAGCGTGGAAGCGGCCAGCGTCGATGCGACCCTGCCGAGCCACACCCGCTTCATCGGCCTCGCCGCCGGTGCCACCGACCGCCCGGACCTGCAGAGCGCCAAGCGCGTAGTGTCCGGCGGCCGTGGCGTGGGTTCGGAAGAGAACTTCAAGGTGATCTTCCAGCTGGCCGACAAGCTCGGTGCCGCGGTCGGTGCCTCCCGCGCCGCCGTGGACGCCGGCTATGTGCCGAGCGACCTGCAGGTCGGCCAGACCGGCAAGATCATCTCGCCGGAGCTGTACGTGGCCGTCGGCATCAGCGGTGCCATCCAGCACCTGACCGGCATCAAGGACGCGGGCACCATCGTGGCGATCAACAAGGATCCGGATTCGCCGATCTTCGAGATCGCCGATATCGGCCTGGTGGGGGATCTGTTCACCCTGCTGCCGGAGCTGGAAGCGGCGCTGGGCTGAGCCCGACCCGCAGGGCGTGATGGCCTCGGCCCTCACGCCCTGCCTCTTTCCGCGGGCCGTCCAGGCCGCGTAAGGTAAGCCCCCCGGGTGGCCGCAGCGCTGCCACCGGCCGCCCAGCATGGACGTGATTCGATATGCCCGTACCTTTCCGCCACTGCCTACCGAACGGGGACCTGCGATGATCGTCGGTTCGGGACTGGTGGCGCGTGCATTCGCGCCCCTGTTCGCAGACGACGCCAGAACCGTCATTTTCGCCTCCGGGGTGTCCAACTCCAGCGAAACAGACCCGGCCGCCTTCGCACGCGAGCGTGCAATGCTGGCGCAGTACCTGGCCGGCGACATCACCCGGCTGGTCTATTTCGGCAGCTGCAATGTGGTCAACCCGCTGCAGGACTCGCCCTATTTCCGGCACAAACGTGCCATGGAAGCACTGGTCGCCGCGCATCCGGCCGGTATCGTGCTGCGGCTTCCACAGGTGGTCGGGCATACCCGCAATCCGAACACGCTCACCAACTTCCTGCGAGACCGCATCCTGGCTGGCGATCCGCTGACCGTCTGGACACGCGCCTGCCGCAATCTGATCGATATCGACGACGTCGTCCGCATCGCCGCGCAGCTGCTCTCCGGCGCTGGGCCGGTGCCAAAGGTGGCCTCGATCGCTTCCCCATGGTCGCTGCCGATGACGGAGATCGTCGGCCTGTTCGAATCCGTGCTTGGACGCCGCGCGCAGATCATCGCGGTGGACCGGGGCGAGGAGATGCTGATTGATACCACGCTGGCCGAGCGCACGGCGCGCGACATCGGGCTGGATTTTGGTCCAGACTACCCTCTCCGCGTGATCCACAAGTACTACGGCCAGCCCCATGAATCCTGAAATCTCCGTCGTCATACCTGTCTATGGCAGCGCCGGCATCCTGCCGAACCTGGTGGCCAGACTGGAGGAGACACTGTTCCCGGCGTTTGGGGACGGCGGCTTTGAAGTCATTCTGGTGCATGACGCCGGCCCCGATGACGCCTGGTCCGTCATCGTGCAGCAGGCCCAGGCACGCCCTTGGCTGCGTGGCTTGGATCTACGACGAAACGCAGGGCAGCACAATGCGATCATGGCGGGACTTGGCATAGCGCGCGGCCGATACATCGTGACGATGGACGACGACCTCCAGCACGATCCTGCCGACATTCCTCGGATCGTCGCCAAACTACGTGAAGGCGCAGACCTGTGCTACGCGCAGTTCCCGGAAAAGCAGCACGCGCTATGGAAGCGGCTCGGCAGCCGCTTCAACGACATGGTTGCCGCGCGCCTGCTCAAGAAGCCAAAGGGCCTGTACCTCTCTCCGTTTCGGGGATTCGTCCGCGAACTCGGTGAAGAGGCGCGGAGGTACAACGGTCCTTTCGTCTACCTTGATGGACTGCTGATCCAAAGCACCAGCCACAAACGCATCGCAACCGTCATCGCGCAGCATCATGCACGCGGGGATGGGCAGTCCGGTTACAGCCTGAGCAAGTCCATCTCGCTGTGGTTGCAGATGGCCACCAGCTTCTCGATCGTTCCGCTGAGGTTTGTATCCCTCGCAGGTATCGTGGCCTCGTGCATCGCCTTTCTGCTTGCGATCGTCGTCCTGTGGCAGAAACTGCACTCCCCTCAGGTTGCTGTCGGGTGGCCCTCGCTGATCATCACCATCCTCTTCATGGGTGGTCTGCAGTTGTTGGCGTTGGGTGCGATTGGCGAGTACACCGGCAGAATCCTGCTGAACATCAATAATCGCCCTCAGTACATCATTGGCGAAGCCGCCAATGTGGATGACGCGCCGGAGAGCTGACCGCGCTGACGTTGCCGGCGGAACGTCGTCACTGCGCCCCTGGAGACCAAGCAGGTCATCCGCTCATGCCTCAGGGGCTTTCCTCGGGCAGCCGGCCTCAGCCGGCCTGCATTCGGCGACCCAGCCAGACATAGGTCAAGCGGCGCGCATGGGCCATCAAGCGAGCCTTGAGATTCCCCACGCGAAGCGTCAGGCCTGGCAACAGAGTGGGATCTGCCGCAGCCAACGCGTTGTGGAATGCGATAGCCTGATTCGCCTGTTCATGCATCAGACGCACGCTCCACTGCCCGGCGTTGATCCTGAAGCTGGCCAGGCTTTCGCGTAACGCCACCATGTCTCCCTGCAGCATCACGCTGGTGTAGCTTGCCTGATCGATGAGGTAGGGGTGACTGTTGTCCCATCCGCTGGCAGGCAGCAGCTCGCGCCGGAACATCACGCACCCGGGCTCGCCGAACAGATTTGTTCCGGCCATTACTGAAGCGCGCACGGCGTCACGGCCCGAGACCAGGCCATTGAGCGTGCCGAGCCCCCGGGCACCGATCACCACCTTTCCCTGCGCGTCGATGAGATCTCGCTTACAGGCGACGAACACCGCAGAAGGGTGGGCATCAAGCGCGGCGACCTGCTTGCTGAGCGCATCCGGTGCGATGAGGTCGTCACCACACACCAGCTTCAACAGCTCACCACGTGCGGCCTGCGTTACCCGGTCCCAGTTGGCCTTGGCACCGCCGCCTGGCGGGGTCGGTGACAGAACACGTACGCGCGGGTGCTCGGCATACTGCGCCAACAGTGTCTCGGTTCCATCAGCGGATGAATGATCGGCAATGACCAGTTCGTAATCCTGATAGTCCTGCGCCAGGATTGAATCCAGGGTCTGCTGCAGGTAGTCCGCATTCTTGTAGGCAGGTACAACGACCGACACTCGAGGAGTCATCAACGTTCCTCCTTGGAACCAGGCTCCGGGCGTCGCCGGAACGAGAAATACTTGTGACCGACATAATTGAAGATCACCACGACCACCGTGATGAGGATCTGTGTCGGAATGGGGGGCATACCCAGCACATCCGCGAGGAGTGCCAGGGCTGCTACGTTGATCATCAGACTGCCGAGGTTGACACTGGCGAAGCGGGCGAAGTCACGCCACGCATGACCCGATACCCGGAACACCAAACGGCGATAGACGAAAAACACCAGCACCAGCGACACAACCCATGCGATCACCAGGCTGGTCACGGAGGGAACGCCGGGCCCAAACAGCAGCACCAAGCCCGCGAACAACGCCGTGCTGAACGCTGTATTTGCTCCACCGACGATCAGGAAAAGGACGCGCTGATCTTTGAAGAAGCGTTGCAGTGGACCCGGCTTGCCCGAAGCCGCCAGGCCGGATGTAAAGTCCTCATTCATGGCGTGCTCCAAAAAAATCGATCATTCGACGCTAACCCTTTGCAAAATCACCCTTCTTGTCTCGCCATCATGCAAATTCGAGTAAATCTCGCCGAATGCAGCGTCTTTAGGCGCAACCAGATATAGCGAATAGGGAGCAAGGCGATCAACAACTTTCACCACCTTTATCGAGGTCCCCAAGAACTCACCATGGGAACTCGTCCAGTTCACCTGCAGTCTGAAGTTCGAAGAAGTGCCTTGCTGAGCGGTGCGCGCGAAGTATGTAAGCACCTTCCGGTCCAACTCCTCTACGCCAACCTCACGCCGACCAACTACAAGAGATGCAGGCCCGAGTATCACCCCCTCTGCCACGGATTCGAATTTCCCTGACCAACTCCATTCGGGCCAGCTTGTACCGTGTCCAAAGTCCATGCCGCCCCGGGCGCATCGCTCAAAGTGCTTCGGACTATCCGAATTCTGATAATTCCTTGCGGAAACGATACTTACAAGCTCATTTATATCCAACTGCGCAAATTTACCCACACCAGTTTCGGTTGCACCATAGCGGATGATCCCAAAATCGTAATTACATATCTCCACCGGCCGATCTGCATCATACAGATCAATATGCATCCGCTGCCTTGCGTTCACCTTAGAAAATATATCCACGCCTCCGATCAAACCAAGTGCCCAAGCCGAATTATCCGCATCAAGCAGTAGCGCAGTGTTTCCGGGAGGAGCCAATCCGTCGAAGCCTCTTCCCAACGCATTTGCGGTCCGAGATTCATATACGTTATATATGGCGCCATAAGACCCTGATACCCATCCGGCTGCGGATATCGTCAACAGCACCGACAGTAGCGCGCTCCTAACAAGTGGAGCAGGATTGGCGAGAATTAAAACCGCGACGAGGGATGAGACCGGGAACATCCAGCGCGCTTCCTGGCGCTCTAGTCCCGGCAGGCTCGCCACGGCCATCAATGCCAAGATAACCACGAAGATCTGCACAGCCCTGCCACGCAAGTTGCGATCCATTCCGCGCAACCAGAGAATCCATAGGCCAGAGAGCAAAACAATGCTGAGAACCGTGAAAACCAGCATACGTCGACCGTTGAAAATCGGCGCGCCGACAAACCACTCGTGACCGAAATGCGTGCCCAGGAAAACGTTTGCGAAGTACGTTATGAACGTTTCCACCGTGCCCCAGCCAATCGACACTTCCGCCCCTGCTGTACCAGTCGAAAGTGAACGCCCCCCAATTCCAAAATTAAGCAGAATGAACACTATACCCGGCAGCACTGCATACACAGCGGCAAAGCCCAGCCAGCGCTTAGTAAGCGGACGACCTTTTCCACAAGAGAAGAAATGATGGGCAACCACAGTCGCAAATGCGGCAGCGAATATCGCAATCATGTATCGCTCATGCACCAGCACTGACAACACGCCCAGCATCAACGACAGGATAGCGACCGACTTACTTCCTCTAGTACGAACAGAGTCAAATAAATAAAATGACCATATGAACAATGCAAAGCTAAGACACTCGATAATTCCAGCAACATAATCGAAGTACAACATCGGCCCAAAGCGGGAGCCGAGAACTAAAGTAACCAGCAGCCACAACTGAACTCGGGTCGCCCCAAACCACCTACGAGCGACTAAACAGAGTCCCAAGCAGGCAACCAGCATGGATGATGCGGCTACAGCTGCGTAATACCATCGCGGCAATTCGAAATGAACTCCACTTGCCCAAATGGAATTGAACAAAAGCCGAGGCTTGTATTGGGAGAGAGCCAAGGTTGAATCAAACACCCCGCTAGCAATTCCGATCTCACGAAAGACAGTAGCCTCATCGCCAAAAAAAAACGGATGGTAACCCAGCGTGAAACATAGAATCACTGCCAGAGCCAAAGCACAGCAATCGGCACCATACAACCCTTTAAATCTCAGAGTATCGGTCGCTGTTAGGGTTTTGCGAAAGAGGTGCATCGAGTTACTCATATAAAGTGGAGGAAGGCCATCACCGGCCCTTCAAACTTATCGACAGAGCAAGCCTGCCGTATTGACTTGATGGCGACGAACTGACGTCAACCGCTCACTTCCTATGCACCTGGATGGATTCAAAAGTTACGATGACACAACGCGCGGCTCGATGGCCGCGGACAGTACACGCCAAAGAGCGTCGTGCGAGTAGAAGCTCCGGATGAACATCCGTTCTGCATCAGAGACCTGCTGCCAAGCCTCGTCATCGCGCAGCAGTTTGACAATATGGGCGGCCATTTCCTCAGCCGCATCACCTACCGGCATGAAAGAAGACGCAGCGCCGAGGCCCTGCATGCCGATCGAGGTGGTGACACAGGGGAGACCATGCTGCAGGCTTTCCAGCACTTTCCCCTTCACACCACCGCCGAAACGCAGCGGGGCCACCGCGACGCGTGCGTGCTGGTATCGCTGGGTCAGGACCTGATCGCTGACGTAACCGGTGACTTCGATATGCGCCGATGCCATCGCCAGGACCTCCGGCCGCGGATTGGAGCCGACCAGGCTCAACCGGACGCCGGGGACCTCACGGTGGACCAGCGGAAGGACCTCGCGAACGAACCACAACGCCGCATCGACGTTGGGCGCGTGAGCGAAACCGGCAACAAAGAGAATGCCCTCGCGGCCCTCCGGCCCGGCCATATCAGCCTCGGGCACAGGGTCATACGCGTACAGCGGAATGGTCTCCGCACGGATGTCGACACCCGGCTCATGCTCGGCCAGCCAACGGCGGACGTGGGCCGTTTCATCAGTGGATGGATACAGCACCACGTCTGCCTGCTTCCACAGACCGTGTTCAAAATCACGGAAGCGGCGAGTCTCTTCTTCGAGTTCACGATCCGGATGCAGCGCCAGCTGCTGCTGCATGCGCAGGTGATGGATATCGTGCCCGTAGTAGACAACCTTCGCACGGCTGTGCCGGCGTACGCTGCCCACCAGGTCGGCCGAGATATGCGGCCGGTTCAGCACCACCGCATCAAGGTAGTTGCCGTGTTCGGTCAGCCATGCGTCGAAGCGACCGACGTACTCCGAGCCGCACAGCACCTCAACGCCGAGCTGTTGCAGCGGCGGGGTATAGATCGGGTCCTGGTACGCATTGGCGGGCCAGAACGACACCTGGCACCCTTGGCGGACGAGGGTCTCGATCACCTGCCAGGTCGCCCGTGATCCCGCATCGCGGTCCGGCTGCGGTACGTAATGGTCCACGACCAGCACGTGTCGGCGGTTGCGGGAGCGGTCGCGCGCCAGGAACACATCCTGGGCGTTCGGGAACTGTTCGTCGCGCAGCGTGTTTTCCCAGCGTGCCAGGAACTTCTCGCGGTTGATCGCCTGGAACGCCTTCACGCCGGTCGTTTCATCGGTGCCGCTGGACAGACCTTCGTAATGGACGACAACCGATGCCGGCTGGAGATAGACCTTCAATCCCTGTTCGCGGATCCGGAAGGCAAGATCGGTATCTTCATAGTAGGCCGGTACATAGCGCTCATCGAAGCCACCCAGCGTCCGGAACAAGGTCGCCGGCAGCATGATCGACGCACCCGAGACGTAGTCGACTTCCTTCAGGTAGGAATACGCCGATCTGCCGGGAACATCCAGACGGCCGAAATTCCAGGCACTGCCGTCGGCCCAGACAATGCCACCGGCCTCCTGCAGCCGCCCGTCCGGATAGACGAGTTTGGAGCCGACCATGCCGGCGTCCGGATGGGTCCGGAAGACCTGCACCAGTGCGTCCAGCCAGCCAGGCGTCACTTCGGTGTCGTTGTTGAGAAGGTAAATGAACTCGCCCTTGGCCAAGGTCAAGGACTGATTGCATGACAGCAGGAAGCCGAGGTTCGTCGGGTTATCGTGGAACCGCAGGCCCGGAATCCGGGCGAGCTTCTTGATGTCCTGATCGCCGGAAGCATCCTCCAGGACCAGCACCTCGAAGGAAACATCCGCACCGGCACGGGCGATCGATGCGATGCAGGCCAGGCTCTGTTCGTAGTTGCCGTAGGTGGGGATGACGATGCTGACCATCGGCGCCTCGACTGACTCGAAGCGGAGCTGCGAAAGAATCGTATCGGGGTCGTTGCGCACCTGCTCAAGCGCCAGACCTTCCACCGGCACGACCACCGCATCACGGCGGCGCATCAGGAACCGCTTGACCGTCGGGACCAGGGGCGCGAGCAGGCTATGCCTGGCAAGGCCGCTGGCACGCAGCGAACTGAAAACGGCAGCGGTGTCCCCCCGGACCACCCGCGAGAAGAAACGCAGTGGCCGGGTCACCTTCCAGGACTTGGACTGCAGCAGGCTGTTGGTGAAGGCCTGCAGCGACGAGAGTTCGCCGCGATAGCGTTGAACGACATCGGCCAGTTCCTGCTCACGCCGCTTCGGTGTGCCGTCGGACACATGGGCGGCAAGCGCGCTCCCCCCGGCCCTCGCCATCAGTTGTTCGATGTCTAGATGGCGCTGCTGCAGATCATTCTGGGCGTGGCCCAGCAGCTCGGACAGCTCCGCCTCGAGCTGCAGCTTCGTCTCCCAGAGCATTGCAATCGCGGCCTCGAGACGACGGGCGCGCGCATGCTCTGTAGTCAAATCAGCTCGGGCCTTTGAGACCTCCTCGTCAAGCTCTCGAGTGCGCTGCAGATGCTGCTGCAGATGCCGGTATTCTCGTTCCGTCGCCAGCGCAGTCGAATCTGCCGCGCTGCGAACGATCTCATCCAGTTCGAGAGCCCAGCGCGTCCGCTCTTTGAACTCACTCTCCAATCTCGCGTAATCGGCCCTGGCACGCGCCAGGTCTTCCTCCAGCGACAACGCCCAACGATACATATCCTGCTTTGCGGCAGTCAGCTCACGTGCTGCTGCCAGAGCTTCGTCGGCCACGACCGTTGCCGTGCAAGACGCCCCCAGCCGCGAGAAAGCTCCTTGCACCCGCTCTTCAGCGTCGGAGGTATGGGCGCAAGCGAACAACGCCGACATTGAGTCACCGATGTCCTCACCAACAGCGATCACGCCCAGTCCGTTGCCGTGGAGGAACTCGAAGCTCGGGTAGCGCTCGCGCAGTGGTGCGAAGAACGCCTGCACACCGAAACCTTCCGTGTGTACATTGGTATCGTGGAAGATCACCACGCCTCGGCGCGACATCTTCGGGAGCCAAGTGGTGAAATCGTGCTTCACCGCATCGAACGTATGCAGACCATCGATGTGAAGCAGGTCGACCGACCCGTCGGGAACTTCATCCAACGCCTGGTCGAAGGTCATTCGCAGCAACGTGGAGAAGTCTCCATAACTGCGTTCGTTGCGTTCCACCACACTCTGATAGATGGAATCGTCATAGAAACCGGCTTGGGAATCGCCCTCCCACGTGTCTACGGCATAGCAACGCGTCTGTCGCTTGAGCGCTTTGACTGCCTGGCAGAAGGCGAAGTAAGAGATACCGCGGTGCGAGCCCAGCTCGACGACCGAACGCGGCTGGTGAGCCTCGATCAGCCAGAAGGCGAACGGTACATGTTCCAGCCAGCCGGAAGTCTCCAGGAACTCCGGCACCATGAACATAGCCCCATGCCGGAATACCGAGATGGTGGGATCGATCCCCACCGCCGTATTTTCGTCGCTCACCGAAACCATCAATTCATTCCCTCTAGTATTTTCACGCCGCGCACTGATTGATTTGATCATCCAACCCGGGGTCTCAAGGAGGACTTCAATCGCGTCTGTAGCAGATATATCGAATCGTGCGCTGAAGCGCGCCGTGCAATAGCAGTAGCAGTAGCATTAACGCTAGGCGACGCCCTCACTTTCCAAAGTAATGGAGAGCATCGGCAGGCCAACCAGGCCGAACCGCATGGTCTCATCTGTCGCGCGGAACTCGAGCGCATCGTGAATCCAATGCTGCTGGGTGTGATCATGCTGATCGCCCGACGCCACCGCTGCATCGATCATGTATGACCCGGACGGCATGATCGGCATGCGGAACAGGAAGGTTCCCACCACCGTTTCACCGGCCACGCCTGACACCGGCTGATCCTTGCAGGCGAAGTGGCTGTTGTCACCAAACAGGCGCTGGCCCAACCGATCCTTGACGTAGAAGCCGACGATCAGGTTTTCCAGCGGCTCCTGCAGTGCCACGCGCAGTTCCAGCCGGACCAACTCTCCGCCTTCAAGCATCGACAGCCGGTTGCCTTCAGTGTCGGTAAGCCGGACGTCGACGATACGCGCGCCCTGTGCGCCGAACTCCTGCCCAACATTGTCCGGATCGAACTCGAACAACGCGATGCGATTCTGCACGCCCGCTTCATTGAAGGCGTCCTGGCGGAAATCGGCATGATCGGTCGACAACCGGCGGGGCTTCTTCTTCGCCGCCACGACGATGTCTTCGGACCCTGCCTCGCGCCGGCCGACGACGTGCTGTTCGGTCATGTAGGCCTCGACCACCTCCTGCGAGGTCCCGGCCAGGCGCATCTTGCCGTTCTCCAGCCATACCGCGTTCTCGCAGAGGTTGGTGACGGCCGCGGCATCGTGGCTCACGAACAGCAGGGTGCCGTGTTTCTGGAACTCGCGCAGGAAGCGCATGCACTTCTGCGAGAAGAACGCATCACCGACCGCAAGCGCCTCATCGATGATCAGGATGTCCGCATCCACGTGGGCGATCACCGCGAACGCCAGGCGCACGGACATGCCACTGGAGTAACTGCGCACCGGCTGATCGATGAACTCGCCGATGTCGGCGAACGCCAGGATGCTCTGCATCCGCTGCTCGATCTGATCGCGTCGCAGCCCAAGGATGGTCGCGTTGAGCAGCACGTTCTCACGCCCGGTGAATTCCGGGTTGAAGCCGCTGCCCAGTTCCAGCAGGGCGGCGACCCGTCCCTTCACCGAAATATGGCCTTCGGTGGGGTTCAAGGTGCCGGCGATCATCTGCAGCAGGGTCGACTTGCCCGACCCGTTGCGGCCAACGATACCCACGGTCTGGCCGCGGCGGATCGAGAAGCTGACGCCGCGCAGCGCCCAGAAGTCCTTGTAGAACGACTTGCGCTTGCCGGCCAGCGCCTGCCACAGGCGATGCGAGGGCCGCTCGTACATGTGGTACGCCTTGCCGACGCCCTGCACCTCGATGACGGTTTCTGCCGCAGTGACTTCAGAGGACATCGGCAAACCCCACGCGCAGCTTGGTGAAAATGCGATGTCCGATGAATGCGACCACGCACGCGATCACCGTGTAGATCGCCAGTCCTGTCCAATCCGGCAGGCGGCCCCAGATCACCACTTCACGCACCTGGTTGATGATGAAGGTCAGTGGATTCAGTTCAAACACGATGCGATAACTCTCCGGCACCGATTCCACCGGAATGATCGCCGAGGAAAGGAACAGCATGGCGGTTGCGACGACGCCGGCAATCTGCCCGATGTCGCGCAGGTACACGCCCAGCGCTGATACCGCCCAGCCGACGCCAACGGTCAGGATCACCAAGGGCGCCAGCACCAGCGGCAACAGCAGCGCAGTGGCGTGGATATTGCCTTTCAGGCACAGATACAGAATCAGCAATACCACCATGTTCATGGCGAGGTGGAACAGCGCGGAGAACGTCATGCTCCACACCAGGATATCCAGCGGGAACACCACGCGTTTCACATAACCGGTATTGCCGACGATCAACTGCGGCGCGCGGATGAAGCACTCGGCAAAAAACCCATGGACGGTCAAGCCGGCAAACAGGATCAGCGCGAAATCAGTCGTCGAACCACTCGAGCCTGGCCAGCGCCCCTTCATCACGAAGCCGAACGCCAGCGTGTAGACCAGCAACATCAGGAACGGACTGATCAACGACCACAACAGGCCGAAGCTCGCGCCACGATACCGGCCCAGCACTTCACGCTGGGTCAGTTCGTAGGCAAGCGAGCGGTTCTTTCCGAATACCGACAGGATGCCCATCTCAAGCGGCCTCGGTACCCAGCGCCCGCTCCAGATCCACCTGCAGATCCCCCAACTCCTCAACCCCCACGCTCAGCCGCACCAGCGCATCGCTGATGCCCAGCTTCTCGCGGCGCTCGACCGGGATCGAGGCATGCGTCATCACCGCAGGATGGTTGACCAGGCTTTCCACGCCCCCCAGCGACTCGGCCAGGGTGAACAGTTCGGTCTTCTCGCAGAAACGCTTGGCCGCCTCGAAACCGCCCTTGAGCACGATCGAAACAATGCCGCCGTAGCCATTCATCTGGCGGGTCGCCAGTTCATGCTGCGGGTGCGAGGTCAGGCCAGGGTAGATGACCTTCTCGACGGCCGGGTGCTTTTCCAGCCACTGGGCCAGGGCCAGCGCGTTGGCGCAGTGTGCCTTCATGCGCAGCGGCAGGGTCTTCAGGCCGCGCAGGGCCAGGAAGCTGTCGAACGGCCCCTGCACGGCGCCGATGGAGTTCTGCAGGAAGGCCATCTGCTCGGCCAGTTCGGCGTTGTCACCGACCACCACCATGCCGCCGACCATGTCCGAGTGCCCGTTGAGGTACTTGGTGGCCGAGTGCAGGACCAGGTCCGCGCCCTGCTCCAGCGGGCGCTGCAGCATCGGCGAGGCGAAGGTGTTGTCGACCACCACCAGCAGGTTGTGGCGCTTGGCGATCGC